>Ga0180438_10004139_pt1 | contig 21120 bp, 21 predicted proteins | sample SS_ome_12_FD_132455 | JGI IMG/M metagenome (GOLD analysis project Ga0180438, IMG submission 132455) | Hypersaline lake sediment archaeal communities from the Salton Sea, California, USA - SS_3_D_2 metaG | ecosystem: Environmental > Aquatic > Non-marine Saline and Alkaline > Hypersaline >... | reverse complement strand
GCCCCTGATGTCCACCATTATCGGCTGGTCCGGGACTTCTATGTACGATTTCACCGGACCCTCCCCCACTATCATGTCCCCCTTCTCGCTGAACGTTTTGCCCTGCTGGACAATGTTCTCGTATTCCTCCTGGTTCGCGAAGCTTGCGGAGGACGTCGTGTATGTCGTATACCTGTATTTCACCATGACCCCGACGTCGCAGGGCGTTTTTATATTTAGGTGGTTGGCTGTCATCTTCCAGTCCACTATCGCGGTGGATTGGGGATACATTTTTTTGATTTCGCATTTCACCTTGTCTTTTATTTCCCCTCCCGTGCATATGCTCAACTTTGTGTCGAATATCCCACAGTCGTCGTAGAGCTCGATCACCACGTTCTCCTGGGGATCGCTCTCGGCCTTCTGGAAGTTCTGGATGTAGGCGCGAAGGGTCAGGGTCTGGCCTGATCTTATTGTGTGGGAGGGGATCGCCTGAAGGGAATGGATGGCGATTACGTCATGCCTGAATTCCTCTATGTTCGTTGGAGAGAAAATCCTGAAGATGTCGGAAATTATGGGTATTTCCATATCTATTCCGGGTATAACGCATCCAGAAATCATAAGCATTGGTATCATGGCTGCCAGTAAGAAATGCTTTCTCATAATAATATTTTAGCGGTTTCAAATAAAAAGGTATAATAGGTAACTATATTATTGTTGAAAAGAAAAAGTTATTATGAAGGGCCAATTCGTTTTCGAGTTCCTCCTGGCTGGCGTGATATTCTTCGCCGTTGTCCTGTATGCGATGAATTATTTGAATGTCAATGTGTCTGATTTCCAGGTCAGGTTCTACTCAGACAAGCTTCAGAGCAAGGCATTGCAGATATCGGACATGCTGGGAAACGATAGGTCCTCGCTTGGCCTGGTGGAGAGCCCTTCCCTGTTCAACAAGAGCATGATCGAGAGTTTTAATTCAACTTACTGTCTCGATCAGGACGGGTACCTGAGAATGAGGCTGGATCTGAATTTGATGGAAAAAACGGAATACGGGGAGAGGATGCATAACGTGAACATCACCCTGGTGACGGAATCAGGTTTGATTCTCCTGGACTGCGGCTATAACATCCCGACAGGGATTGAAAGGGCAGAGGCTGAAAGGTTCGGGGTTTTCAGAGAAAACGGGGAATTGGCAAAACTCAGGGTAATTGTCTGGTAAAGGTTTTTAATCAGGTTGCCCATAATATATTAATTGATAAAATGAAGGTTATAATTGTCGGCGGAGGGGTAATCGGCGAGGCTTTGGCAGGAATTCTTATAAAGGAAAAACACGATGTTGTTGTTATAGAGAAAGAGGAAAAACTCGCCGAGCAGCTGGCTGAAAAACTCGATGCGCTTGTTCTGCATGGGGATGGTACCGATAAAAACATCTTGAAAGACGCAAACATAGGCAACGTGGATGCGGTCGTGAGTGTAACGTCGGATGACAAGACCAACCTGATGGTATGCGAGGTTGCGAAGGGTGTTAACGTTCCGAACATCATCGCACGGATAAGCCAGTCAGACAACGAAGGGATATTCACAAAGATAGGCATCACGAACCTCATCAACACAACCAATACCGCGATACTCGCCTTTAAGAAGGCATTGGAAAAGCCCGGGAAGCAACTGATCAACCTCATAGCGGGCGGTAAAGGCGAGGTTTTTGAGATTAGCGTCGGTAAGGACTCCAAGTTCGCGAACAAGAAGGTCGCTGACGTGGCGAAGGGTTTCACAATTGCCTTCGTTTACAGGAATGATAAGCTGATGCTTCCCAAAAATGATACCAAGATCAAGGAGGGCGACATACTAACGATATGTTCACCCCTGGAAGAGGTCAAGAAAATAGAGAAGATGATCTGAGAATTGTTCAAATTTGTTTTTCGCTGAGGAACTCCTTCAGGACTTCCGTTAGGTCCGGCTTCCCCTTTTCCCTTAAATGGTAGGTGATGTAAACGGATGGTTTGTTTATCTTGATCAGTTCCGCGAGATCCATGGGTGTCGCGATTATCACTAGGTCGCAAGGCGTCCTGTTTATCGTTTTTTCAAGCTCTTTGACCTGTTTTCTCCCGTAACCGAGCGCGGGGAGAACCTCTTCGATTTGCCCGTATCTTTCATAGACTTTTCTGATCGAACCCGCCGCGTACCTCTCGGGCCTGACGATCGATTTTGCCCCGAACTTCTTTGCCGCCACCCATCCGGCCCCGTATGACATCTCCCCGTGCGTGAGCGTCGGGCCGTCCTCGACAACGAGAACTTTTTTGTTTCTTATACTTCCGGGTTTGTCTGTAGTGACCTCTGAACTGGCGTGTATCACTTTCGCGGACGGGTTGGTTTTCTTAACAATCCCCGTGACCTTTTTTATGTCCCATCTCTTTGCCGTGTTCTCCTTGTTTATTACCACTATGTCCGCCGTTCGGAGATTGGTTTCGCCGGGGTAATATCTTATCCCGTGCCCTGGCCTGTGCGGATCGGCGACAACTATGTGCAGGTCGGGTTTGAAGAAGGGCAGATCATTGTTTCCTCCGTCCCAGATAATTATGTCGGCCTCCTTCTCGGCCTCCTTGAGTATCTTCCCGTAATCCACGCCGGCGAAGACGACGAAACCGTTTTTAATGTGCTGTTCGTATTCCTCCCTCTCCTCTATCGTGCACTCGTGTCTGTACAAATCACCGTAGTCGGCAAACCGTTGGCATATCTGCTTTCGCAGGTCTCCGTAAGGCATGGGATGCCTGACCACGACTATTCTGTATCCCATTTCCTTTAGTATCAGTGAAATCTTCCGGGTGGTTTGGGATTTGCCGCACCCCGTCCTTACGGCGCAAACCGAGATGACCGGCCTCCGGGGTTTGAGCATCGTTGCTTTTCCTCCCATCAATATGAAATCCGCTCCCAGCGAATTTACCAGGCTCGCCTTGTGCATAACGTCATCATATGAGAGGTCTGAGTAGGCTAATACAACGACGTCAATCTCGTGTTTCTTCATGAGTCCGGATAGTTCCCTTTCTTCGCGTATCGGGATGCCTCGGGGGTATAGCTTGCCTGAAAGTTCCTTGGGGTAACGTCTTTCAGAGATGTTGGGGATCTGTTCTGCGGTGAAACAAACCACTTCGTATTCTCTGTTGTCTCTGAAAAAAACATTAAAGTTGTGGAAATCCCTACCGGCGGCGCCCATTATTATAACCTTTCGTTTCATTTACCTTTCCTCTTTTCGTATTCCTCTGCCTCTTCGCTGAATTCGTATAAAATGCTCATCGCCCTCGCCGCGTTCTGGGGATAGGAGAAGGTGGGTATCCCGAAATCCTCAAGGGATTTCTTCAAAACCTCGGTGTACTCCCCGCCTGCCGAGATCACGAATATCGGTTTATCTGTTGTTTTGAATGTGTTGGTTATGGTCTCTATGACATCCCCTCCTAGCCTTGGGACCTGAAGGAGAACTATCAAGCCGATCATGTCAACGTTCGGGTCTGCGACAGCTGCCTCCAGGGCCTCCTTGTACCTGTCAACGTCCGCATCCCCCGTGAGATCTATCGGGTTTTTCAGGATAACATACCCCGGCATTTTCTTTCTCATTTTTTCTATGCTTTCCGTTTTCATTTCTGCAAGTTCCAGTCCGTTTTCCACTATATTGTCCGAAAGCAATACACCGAAACCTCCCCCGTCTGTTATTATCTGAACCCTCTTGCCCTTGGGTTTGGGCAGCGCGGAGAGTGTCCTGGCGAACCCGAAAAGCTCTTCCATGTCATCCGCCTGCAGAACGCCGGCCTGCCTGAAAGCGGCCGCATATACCTCAAAGGATCCTGCTAGTGAGCCCGTGTGGGAGGATATTGCTTTCGTTCCCGCCTCCGTGGTACCGCCTTTCAAAATTATTATGGGCTTGACTCCCGATATCCTTTTTGTCACCTCAAGGAATTTCCTCCCCTCTTTCACCCCTTCAAAATAGGCGCATATAACCTTTGTTTTCTTGTCTTTCGCTAGGTATTCTATAAGATCGGCTTCGTCAACGTCGACGGCGTTTCCGTAAGAAACGAATTTCGAAACCTTGTATCCCTTTCTTGCCATCCAGTCGAGAACGACAGACCCCACTGCACCGGACTGGGTGACAAAGGCGATGTTCCCCTCCTTGGGCCTCTCAAGTTTGTAGCGGGGAAGGAATATCATGTCCACGCCGCTCGAGGGGTCGAATACCCCGAGGCAGTTGGGTCCCACCACACGCATCTTGTATTTTTTCGCTGTTTTCTCGAGTTCCTTCTCAAGTCTTTCCTCTCCTATCTCCTTGAACCCGCCGCTCACGATCACAACCGCCGGTATCCCCTTCCTCCCGCATTCTTCCAGGGCTTTTGGAACGAACTTAGCAGGTATGGACAACACTGCAAGGTCTATCGTTTCCTTTATGTCTTTCACGTTGGCATAACATTTCCTTCCGAGGAGTTTTTTGGTGCTCGGGTTCACGGGGAAAACCTTTCCCTTGAATTTCCATTCAAGGAAGTTCCTGAATATCACGTGACCTATCTTTTTCTGATCCCTCGATGCGCCTATAACAGCGACCGATTTCGGATTGAAAAGGAGGTCGATTTTCTTCATAAGAATATTATCTTATCCTGTATTATTAATTTTTATTCCCCAACAAATAATTATTATGGTTAATATTGATGTCTCTGAAAGGGAAACGCAGCTCCCGGTTTCGACGATCGGTGAATTAATAAAAATAGCCGAGGAGGAAAGGGGCATTATCTCTCTGGGGCCGGGAGAGCCTGATTTTGATTCTCCGAAGAACATAATAAGTTTCGCGTGCAAGAAGCTGAAGGAGGGTTTTACCCACTACTCCCCTCCCGGGGGCAGAAGAGAGTTGAGGGAGGCCGTGGCAAGGAAACTGAAAAGGGACAACAAAATAGATGTTTCACCTGACCAGGTTGTCATTACCTGCGGTTCGACAGAGGCAATACTCCTGAACTTGATATGCACAATAGACCCCGGGGAAGGCGTCCTGATACCTGACCCCGGTTTTCTCGCTTACAAGCCTGCTGTTGAGATTCTTAACGGCATGCCTCTCTGCATACCGCACAAGGAAAGTGACGGATTCCAGTTTAACATCGAGGAAGCGGAAAGGGTCATCGTTCCGGAGAAAACAAAGGTGATAATAATAAACACCCCCTCGAACCCGACCGGTGTCGTCTTCAAAAAGAAGATCCTGGAAGAGATAGCTGATTTTGCCTCTGAATACGATCTTATCGTCATATCGGACGAGGCCTACGAAAAACTGGTCTATGAGGGGGAGAGGCACGTTTCTATGGGGTCTTTAAATGGTATGGAAGAGAGGACCCTGACCCTGCAGTCTTTTTCCAAAACCTATGCCATGCCCGGTTTCCGTGTCGGGTACGCGGCCGGCCCGGAGGAGCTGGTGAACGCGATGAGAAAGGTTCATATTTATTCATCTATATGCGCCCCCACAATCTCCCAGCTAGCCGCCCTGGAGGCCCTGAGGGGACCACAAACACACGTGAAGAGAATGTTCAAGGAGTACGATAGAAGAAGGAAACTTATCACCAAACGCATAAACGATATCCGGGGTTTTTCCTGTGTAGACCCGAAGGGGGCTTTTTATGTATTCCCCAATATAAAGAGTTTTGGAGTTAAATCCCTGGTGTTTTCTAAATGGCTGATTGATAATGCCAAAGTAGCGACAGTCCCCGGGACCGAGTTCGGGAGGTGTGGGGAGGGTTATATAAGGTGTTCCTACGCAACAGGTTACAAAAAAATCGAGACCGCTCTGGAGAGGATAGAGAAAGCGGTTAAGTTTTTTAAGAAATGAGCATATGACCCCGGTTTCCTGTGGAACTCTTTTTTTATTAAAATTATGTTTATTATAGGTAATATTACACTGTAATATAATTTCTACTGGAAATTAATAAGGTGTTTCCATAGGAAACCGCAGGGTTCTCGGGTAAAAGAATTTAAACCCTCATTTCATATGGAGATAGTATGGCACAAACTTCACTCTCTGATGTTTTCAATGGATATATTATGAGGAAGGGGGTGTTCAAGGACAAGAACACACTATCAATTGCCTTCACACCCGACAACATACCGCACCGGGAAGAGGAGATAAAACAGGTGGGTATGATACTCGCTCCTTTGTTAAGAAACGAGAAACCATCGAATGTTTTTATCTACGGGAAAACAGGAACCGGGAAATCCCTTTGTACGAGTCACATAATAACAAAACTCAACGACCAATGCAACGGGAAACTTAAGACGATATACTTAAACTGTAAAATGAGAAGGGTTTCTGACACAGAGTATCGCATGCTTTCCCAACTAATTTCATTTTTCGGTGTCGAGGTTCCTTACACAGGACTACCCACAGGAAGCCTGTATAAAAAATTCTTTGATCTCCTAAACGAAGGAGAAGAGCACATCCTCATGGTCCTGGATGAAATAGACGTTTTGGTTAAAAAAACAGGCGACGGAATACTATACAACCTTACCAGAATAAACCAGGAACTTGAAAAAACCAAACTAACAATAATAGGCATATCAAACAACATATCCTTCATTAATGACATGGATCCAAGGGTGAAATCTTCACTCTCTGAAGAAGAGGTGGTTTTCCCACCCTACAACGCCTCCCAACTGAAGGACATACTCGCTGAAAGATCAAAAATGGCCTTCAATCAGGGCGCTGTTTCCCCCGGGGTTATAGAAAAATGTTCCGCCCTGGCAGCTCAGGAACACGGGGACGCGAGAAAGGCGCTGGATCTCTTAAGGGTCGCGGGAGAGATTGCGGAAAGAATGGAAAACGAGAAGATTTTAAAGGAGCATGTGGATCTCGCGGAGAAAAAACTGGATACAGACAAAACCCTGGAAATAACCAAAACCCAGCCAAGACAATCACAGTGCGTTTTGCTTTCTATAATAGAGCTCTTCTCCAAGGGAGCGAAGAACATACAAACAGGTGAGGTATACGACGTTTACACGCGTTTGTGCGCCAAAAACAACCTCAAGGTATTAACGCAGAGAAGGGTCTCTGACCTGATTTCCGAACTGGATATGTTCGGGGTTGTGAATTCCAAGGTCATATCCAAGGGAAGATACGGGAGGACCAGGGAAATAAAACTGAATCTCTCGAATGATATGATAAAAAAAATTCAATTTTTTTTGAGGGAAGAGTTTATTTAAATCTGAGCTACAAGAATGAAAAATGAACAAAAAACAGATACTCTCCGTGTTTTTGAAGGAGGGGGTGCTCCTCTCCCCCGAGACGCTGGAAAGGGTGAACGAGGAGAACTACGAAGAAACCCTGAGATCCATCAAAAACGGCGAGAAACCCGGGATTAACACCAAGACAGAAACCAAACCCGAGAAAGGAAAGAGGGTGGTGGGGGTGAAGGAATTCCTGGGCTACTACAATGGTAAGTATGATTTTTTGAAGGAAATTCTGCTGAAGAAGATGGATGCCGTTTCCATAAACAAAGGAAAAAAAATATTTTCAAAAACCTCCGTAATAGGAAGGGTTAAAGAAAGAACCAAAAAAGGCTTCCTCATAGAGGATGTTACAGGAGAGATAGAGGTGACGACCGATAAGAAGGAAATAGAGAAAGGGGATGTTATAGGCCTGAAGGGATGGTTCAAGGAAGGAGGTTTCATGCCAGACGAGTTTGTTTGGCCGGACATACCGCTCACTAACAACCCGGAGCTCCCGGATTTTTTGCTGACGGAAAAAACATCCGCTAAAACCACGGAAAAAACAGGAAAGAGCGTCTTACTAATCAGTCTGGATTCCAGGAAAGAGGGAAGAGAAAACCCCGCCTGGATCAGCGTTTCAGAGAAGGGAAAAGGTTTTTTGGTCCTGGTCTTCAAACCAGAGGAAAGAGTTTCACCCGAGGACTTCCCTAATTTTTTTAAAAGGAGAGAGCTTCCTCATAAGAAGGACGGCGGAATACACATAACATCAGTAATAAAAAACATACCGAACGTGGTATGGTTCGTACAAAACAGGAAAAACTGGACCAGGAACTACAGGGGCGTGGTGGTCGTCTCAACGGACAACGAAAGCTTTTTTGAATATAGGAAAAACGAGGGGGGAAAATTCAATAAGATATAACACTGTAATACTAATATTTATTTAATCAATCAAACATAGGATTATTATGCTAAAAATACTCGTTATAGCGGACGTTCACGGAGAGATAGGCAAACTTTCCCGTTTTTTGGAGGTGTTCAACGAGAAGGATTTTGACCTGGTGATCTGCCCGGGGGATTTCACGGACATGTTCAGCACACCCGAAGGATATTCACAGGCAGATGTTGCGGAAATCGTCCTCCAGAAACTGCTCTCCCTGGGCAAGCCCGTTTTCTGCATACCGGGCAACCATGAGCCTTACGAGATCCTTGACCTCTTTGATGAATATGGTGTGAACCTTCATGCCAAATCAAGAAAATTGAAGGGTTTCAAATTTATCGGTTTCGGGGGGGCATCCACCCCCTTCAACACAAAATTCGAGCCGAGGGAAGAGGACATAAAAGAGAACCTTCACAGATTCAAAAACACTTCAAAAGAGAAGACAATACTCGTGACCCACTGCCCTCCCCACGGGACAAAGGTGGACAAAACAGAATCAGGAGAGCATGTCGGCTCGAAAGTCATAAGGAAATTCATAGAAGCAGAGCAACCGGTTCTTGCGATATCCGCGCACATACACGAGGCGGGCGGTGTTGACAAAATAGGGGAGACAACGGTCTTCTATCCGGGAGCGATATTTGACAATTTTTACGGCATGGTGACCGTGAACAAAGAAATGAAATGTGAAATAAAAAAATTCTAATCAAGATCCTTCAAAATGGAAATAATATCCTCAACCATTTCAAGCCTGCAAAGAGCAAGAGGGATCCTCTCTGCCTCGGCTATGTTTTTAGCTACCTCATCAACCCTTTCTATGCCGTGAAGGACAACCAATCCGGGCTGGAGGTTCGTCAGTTTTATCGCAATCATGGGCGTTCTTCCGGTGGTCACCCCAGTGAACACAAGCGCTCTCTGAGTTGTCGTACCATAGAGGCCTATAAGCTGGTTGAAGGACAATTCCGATATCGCCTTGACAGAATCTATCACAGTATAACCATATATCTCCCTTTCAACCTTACCAGCCTTCTTCGTGAGCATCTCGGCATTGATGCTTTTGCAGAAGTTGTTGATATCGACACCGGAGGAAAACTCCTTTATGTCTAGTACAGCTTTCGATATCTCGGGGCTCTGGAGGAACGACTGCGCGAAACTCTTTATAACCTTCCCGCCCTTTCTCAAATCTAGTTCAATAAGAGCATTCACGTATTTCTTTATGACGATTATCCCCGGGGATTTCCTCCTCCCGGACTCGTAATCAGATATCACGGAGGATGTTATGCCCAGATAACCGGCAAGCTTCTTCTGCGAGAAATTGAAGATGCTCCTCCACTTCTTGAGTACCCTCTCAGGGTTTTCGGAGAGCACGATCTCCCCCACGATGTCCCTTGCAAGCCTCTCTTTTGCAAGGTTTGTTTCGTCAACCATAGAATAAATATACGTTGATTATTTAAATGTTTGCAGCAGCCCAGAAATGCACCATCCCCTGAGATTGCGAATTGCCGGTGTTTGATCCGAGAAAAAACGCATGCGTTTAAACATATGTTTAAACTTAATTTCTTAAAGCCCTCAAAAACAAATTATTCATGTTCTTCGAGATGGCTCTCTTCCTGCTTCTCGGAATAGCGATCGGAACGATCACCGGCCTGATCCCCGGTCTGCATCCGAACACGGTTTTTATCATTGTACTCTCCGCAACCTTTCTTCTCTCCTCCTTCCCCGTTTACTGTGTTCTTGCCTTTATAATATCCCTCGCCGTCTCGAACACGTTTTTCGATTTCATACCGGCAATCCTTTTCGGAGCCCCAGAAGAGGACTCGGTCCTTTCCGTTCTCCCCGGGCACAGGATGCTCCTGAAAGGCAGGGGATACGAAGCGCTCTTCCTCACGGTGATGGGAGGCCTTGGCGTGATGCTCCTGACCATATTAAGCCTTCCTGCCCTCTTCTACTTCCTTCCCCTCATCTACAACACGATAAAACCGGTCATGCACATTCTTCTATCACTGGTCGTGCTCTGGATGATATTCATGGAGAAGGGGAGGAGAAAAATACCCGCCCTTTTGGTGTTTCTTCTCGCGGGGATGTTCGGTTTCTTAACACTGAACTCTTTTCCCTCCGAACAGGCTCTCTTTCCTGCCCTGACAGGGCTTTTCGCGTTGAGCACGCTGGTGACGAGCATAATAACGAAGATAAAGCTCCCGCCTCAAAGGAAACCCGCGGAGATAAGAGAGAACTGGGTAAAGGGGAGCGTGACAGGATGGCTTGCTGGAATGATTGCCGGCCTGCTTCCGGGCATAGGCTCTTCGCAGGCAGGAATAATTGCCGCTCAGGTTCTAAGGGCAAAACTGAAGGATTTCCTGATTGCACTCGGGGGTATAAACACGTCAAACATATTCTTCACGTTCATTGTTTTCTACGTCATCGGGAAGACAAGATCGGGAGCGGTATGGGCGCTTTCCCAGGTAGTGGACACCTTATCGCTTTTTGACATATCCATAGTTATAATTACCGGCTTCGTCACATGCCTTGTATCCGGCGTGCTGACAATAAAAACAGGAGGCATCATAATCGGAAGAATGAAGGGGATAAACTACACGAAGATGATGGTTTTCACTTTCTCCCTCCTCTTCCTCCTGGTGTTCGTGTTTACAGGCATTACAGGAATACTGGTCTCACTGACAGGAATGTTCATCGGACTTCTGGCGATATCCCTCGGCATCAGAAGGACACACCTCATGGGCTTCCTTTTGCTCCCCACGATCTTGTATTTTTCGGGAGCTAGCCCCTTATTTACAAACCTCTTCTTTTAAGGTCCGTGTAATTTCACATGGAATTCATATGAAATGTGAAAAACGATATGCAGCTAAGCATGTCGTAAATCTCCACAGGAAATGAAGGTGTCACCCCTTCATTCGTGAACCATAAGGACGCGCATGAAGTTTTTACGTTCAAACTTCACGGAAAAACCAACGGAAAATGAAAAAACAACGTTCACGAGAAATTCACGCTAATAAACAACATGTTTCGCAGGCCCATGCGAGGAGTTGAAGAGAAGCGGCCCCCCGCACTCACAAACCCCCCTGAGCGGAGGAATGTCATAGGTTCTGTAACACCTCTCGCATATGAAGCCCCTGACATCCTTGTAAGGGACATCCTTGATAATGCTTGGTTTTGAATTATTGGACAATGCAGTGAACAGGCTTACCTGTTTCCCTTTCCCCAACAGTTCTGTTTTGGAAATACCGAGGGCGATGAATATTCTTTCCAATGGAGGAAGAAGCTGGTTTTCTATGTAATATCTCGAGTCTATCGGGAGTTTATTCTCTATAACATACAAAGGATCCTCTGATCTCTTCGAAAGAAGTTCCGGCCCCTTTACTATGACATAACCTATCCTGTCACCAACACCGGGGCACTCCGCAGGCGAACGTTTCTTTATCTTTTTGACGAGCTCGGCATGCGGCTGCATGCCAGCGTAACCTTCCGCTTTCTTTGTCATGGTCTTGGTCACGACGAGTTTCTTTATGGGTATCTTCCCTTCAACCATTTTTTCTGCAACTCCCTTGAAATAATGCAATGCCTCCTTGATGTCGTTGTCTTTAAGTATTATCTCCAGAACCTTTTCAATGGTCTCTGACGTAAGGTCGCACCAGTCCCTCCTGACGGTCTCTATACCCTTCGTTTCAATGGTCTCCTTCCATCCATCCCGATCGAACTCAAAAGACCATGCTGCATACCTCTTCTTGGTTAGCGGAAGGAATCTCTTGAATATCTTCTCAAACTCAAGTTCCATGATACCCTTCAGGATCGAGGTGACATTTTTAGCCACCTCCTCCCCGGCCCCCTTAACCTTTTCGATGTCTTCAAAGGGAACCTTAACCATAACAGAATCGGTATCCCCATAAATAACCTTGTAATTGAATTTCTCCTCGATGAATTCCCTTGTTTTTTTTATGGTCTCCCTCCCGAACGCTGTTATAGAGTTCGCGATGTCCATGGAATATATCTTCGCTCGCGGATATCCGAAATGCCCGTAGAAGGCGTTGGACATTATTTTCAGGGCGAACTCCTTTGCCCGCAGCTCCCTGATCTTACCCGGTTCTTCACACCCCTTCACAGACCTCTTCACGCCCTGCCTCTCCTCCATCAGCTTTTCCAGTATCTTTGGTATTATGCCCTTACGAACGCTTTCGGGAACGAATTTCGCACCCGACGGGGATTTTATGGGATTTCCCGCCTCATCCTTAACGATCAGGGTCGTCGGGCAGATATTGAACGTTCTTATGAGGGAAGGATACATCGCCTTGAAGTCAAGAACTATTACGGAAGAATGCAAACCCTTCTCGGGTTCAATAACATACCCCCCCTTCAATTCAACCTTCCTCATTTTGTCCCTTCTCCCCACCTCGCCACCGTCCGGTTTGCAGGGGAGAATGAAATCTTCCTTGTTGAATTCCCTCAGAATAAGATTTTCGATCCTTGTCGTCTCCCCCGAATCCAGTATATCCTGAAGTAGCGTCCCTGAAATCTTGGCAAGGGCTATGTATTTGTCCAAGAGGTTCAGTTTCATGACAAGACTCATTGCCAGCTCCGAATCCTTCTTCGAATATTTTATAAGTGTACGGAACCTTTCCTGATTACCCTTCCAGAACTTTTCTATCTGCGATTTTTTGACATCCTCTTTCCCTTCTCCGATCAGCTCGTTCGATACGGTATTCAGGTCATAACGTTTAAGCGAGAAATCCCTCTTTATTATTTCAAAGGAATCCACCATCACCCTTCCGGATATGTTTATTTTAAACCTGTTCATTATCTGCTTCTTGGTCACCTGCTTCTTACACCTGCCGAATATGGGGGGTATGTCGTTCGCCCTCATCCTGTCCAGTATGTAAGGCATGTCGAAATTGTTTATGTTGAAACCTGTTATGATATCGGGATCGTAATCCGTTATTATATTCACAAGATCCTCCAGCATTTCCTTCTCCGTTTCGAACGGCTTCACGTCCTTGTCAGATCTCGTGCTGAGAACAACAGATTTCTCCCCTTTGTAAGGTTCGCTGAAGACAAGTGATATCATTATTATGGGATCGTTCCTGGACTCGGGCATACCCCCCTCCTTCAGGGAAACGCATTCTATATCGAGGCCAAGGAACTTCAATGGAGCCATCTCTTCCTTCTCTATCTTCTTGAACTGTTTTATCTGGATCTTCTTCTGCGTGCTTACGGTATTGGTTGTCACGCCCTCCGATCCATCAACCTTGATCCATCCCATACCCCTGAGATCGAAATCCGCCATGAATCTGTATTTGAAGGGGATATCGGCCTCGAAAACACCGAAACCCTTCGCCCTCAGCCTGTCCCTTATTTCAGGAGTTTTGGCCGGATTCCTGAGGGTTATTCTGCATAGATCAATCATCTGTTTCTGATACCCCATCGGGAGGAACCTTTTAACCTTTTCCACCCTTATAACATTGCCTTCCCCCTTTAAGGCGCTTTCCAGATCCCTGCCCCTCGCATAGAAATAGGGAAGATAGTCCTCAAAGAAACAGCAGACAGTTTCCCCTCTTTCACCCTTCCCGAACATCCTGATTATGGGTTTCTCATTGACCAGGGTATAGTCTATATCCAGGATCTGAAAAAACATATAGAGATTTTGGAAACAAACAATAAAACCATTTCGTTATCCAAAAACATATTTTCGAAAAATCCGATAATCAATTTAAATTAAAGACTTGAATTATTTATTGATAGTCATGAAAATCAACCCCAGACAAATGGAGCGAATGATGAAGCAGATGGGCATGCAGATGGCCCACATAGACGCGGAGGAAGTAATCATAAAAACCCCGGACAAGGAAATAATTATTTCCAACCCTGATGTTTCAAAGATAAACATGATGGGCCAGGAGACATTCCAGATAACGGGAGAAGTCTCTGAAAACCCGAGGGAAGATATCAGCGAGGAGGACGTGGAGATGGTTGCGGAACAGGCAGGCGTTTCCTTTGAGGAAGCGAAGGAGATGCTTGAAAAAACAAAGGACATAGCAGAGGCGATAGTCAGACTGAAGGAGAAATAGAAACGATATAAATACGCCTCCCGATAATATTGAAGAGGGGAAAGGGATGAAATACGTTTACAAGGCGATTGATTTCTTGATAAAACCATCAAAGAATTTCGATTCAATAAAAAAGTATAAACTCGGCGAAGCATTCAAATTCATGCTGGCCATCTCGATAGTCTTCGCGGTGCTGAACGGAATAATAGGCACGCTGTTTTCAAATTACATCCGGGCAACATTCGGCATGACCATACCCTATAGTTACGAACTCCTGCCGGTAATGATCATATCGAACATCGTATCATCATACATACTCATTGTGGTCTTCTTCATATTATGGTCGCTCTGGCAGCATTTATGGGCGTATGTTTTCGGAGCCAGAAAAGGAATAGAACAGACAATCAAATCGGTTTTTTACGGGACTTCCCCGTTATTTCTGATGGGCTGGATACCGGTTATATCGATAATATTCGTTATATGGTCCCTGGCCCTGCATGTTATCGGTATAAAAAAATTGCACGGAATGAATACGGCAAGGTCAGCACTCGCCGTCTCCATAGCGGTCATCATATCATTGATATTATTGCTTGCATTTCTAATTTCTGTGATTATGATGTTCGGTATTGACATCCCCCTCGCATATTAAACCCCTCATTTCGAGGATTCCAGCTTCCTCTTTATCATCTTGTACCTTAACAGGTCCTCCCTTGCGAGTTCCTCAAGCCTCAACTCTATCCATTTTTTCCCGTTCCTGAAATCCGGAAGTATGTAATTCTCCAGGGAATTGACAACCTTCCTCGTTTCCCTGATCTCCTGGGAAAGTATCTGGATCGCGTTCTCTATCCCGCCCACCTTCAAAACGACTTCCATAATCTCTTCGAACCTGAGTTTTGCCCTGTCAAATCCCAGGGGAGCGCTCAGCATCTGAAACCCCTTTTTTGATTTTTCCCACACAAATTCCGGCAATTTTATTCCCATAACCTTCTTTTCTTCCATTTTCAAGGAACCTTCCGGAACCGAAAAGGAATCGCTTTTCACTGATACGGTCCCCATCAGCGACTCAAGAAGGATAAGATCCCTGAATGCCTTTGACAAGGAATCTTCCATGAATCTCCTCTTCTCCCCCCTCTCCTTCACGTAATCAAAGAACAAAACGATCAGGGATTCTATCTTGTCCTGGAGTATCTCCTTCCCCCTTTCCGCTATTTCTATCTCCTCCTTCAGCCTCAGCAGGCCCGCCCTGTTCGGATTCTCCCTCATGAAAATCAGCGCTCGCTCATGGCCATGTAGGAAAGAGTCGCTACGCCCACCCATATGGGGGCCAGCACAGGCAGGATGACGTTTATCGATATCTCAAAATAGTAAAGCACATAGCCCACCATGAAAGCCACAATCGTCGAGATAACAAAGGCTAGAACAACCCTTTTGGCTCTGGACTTCACCCTCATGTGCGGAGGTTTACCGTGCGGCTCATGATCTGGGCCTAGTGGCGGATGTTGCGGTTTCGGTCCCGGCATGCTCTTTCCTCCCCATATACCTTTTCATCAAATCCTTCTCAATCCTCTTCAACCTCTCCTCCGGTATTACGGACAGCATCTCCCATGCCTTTTCTAGGGAATGCTTTACCTCCCTCCTCTCGTCCTCCCTCTGGTTGATGAATTCCCTTTCAAACCTGTTCGCCCATTCAAGATATTTTTTGTCGGTGTCAGTCAGGCCCTCCTCGCCTATTATCGAAATAAGAGCACGAAGCTTCTCGACCTCCGCGAGATTTGCGTAACACTGGTTAGATAGAGACTTGTGGTCTTCCCTCGTGAGGCCCTTCCCCACGCCCTTAGGCATAAGCCTCGACAAAGAAGAGAGCAGGTCGACGGGTGGGTATATCCCCTTCCTGAACATATCCCTGGACAAGAGTATTTGACCCTCGGTTATGTATCCCGTCAGGTCCGGTATGGGATGGGTTATGTCGTCCTCGGGCATGGTCAAAACCGGAAGCATGGTTACCGATCCTTTCTTCCCTGTTATCCTTCCCGACCTCTCGTATATGCTGGCGAGGTCCGTGTAGAGATAGGAAGGATAACCCCTCCTGCTCGGTATTTCCTCCTTCGCGGACGAGACCTCGCGGAGGGAATTGCAGTAAGAGGTCATGTCCGTCAATACGACAAGTACGTGATAGTCAAGGTTCCAGGCAAAATACTCTGCAGTTGTCAGCGCAACTCTGGGAGTTGCAAGTCTTTCTATAGCCGGATCGGTTGCCGTGTTAAGGAACAGTATTATCCTTTCCAGCGCCCCGGTCTTTTCGAACTCTTCCCTGAAATATCTCGCCTCGTCATAGCTTATTCCCATTCCGGCGAAAACTATTAGAAAGTCCTCCCCTGTCAGCAAACGGGCCTGCTTCGCTATCTGCGTTATGAGTTCGGTGTGAGGCAAACCCACGCCTGAAAATATCGGAAGCTTCTGTCCCCTCACCAGAGAATTCATGAGGTCTATGGAGGATATCCCTGTCTCTATGAATTCCCTGGGGTATTCCCTGGAGGAAGGATTTATCGGTTTACCCTGAATGTCTATCTCTTCCTCAACAACTATCCTTTCTTTGAGAGGCTCCCCCAGCCCTGAAAACACAGAACCGATCATGTCCTTTGAAACACCCAGACTCATGGTCTTACCAGTGAACCTGACTTTGGTTTTCTTGACGTCCATGCCCCTTGTACCCTCAAAAACCTCTATCACCGCCTTGTCCCTGTTGAGTTCGAGTATCTGGCCTCTCCTCTTCTCGCCGTCAACCCCTATCTCTACGATCTCCCCATATCCAACGTTCTTTATGCCCTCCAGGAAGATCAGCGGTCCCGTTACCTGAGTCAAGGTCTGGTATTCAATCATACTTCACCCTCGCCATCCGCTCTTTAACGGATTTTGTAAGGATCTTATCGGTTGTTTTTCCCGATTCCACCTCTTTCATCCCCCTCTCATACAATCTGATAATATCCCTCATCATCGCGTATTGCTTGTCAAGGTGCGTGTAACAGTCTTCGGCATGGAATGCGTCCTGCTGAAGGAAATCCTCCCTGATGATGCGCGCAACCTCCAGAACAAACTTTTCCTTTTCCGGCAGGACTCCGATCCCGACGACTCTCACCACCCTCTCGAGTTCGGCCTCCTTCTGAAGAATCGACATCAGCCCCTTGGTCACGGCATCCCAGTCATTGCTCACGTTTTTTCTGAACCATGGGAGCATACCGTCAACGTACCTCGAATATGATATCAGCCAGTTCATTGCAGGGAAATGCCTCCTCCATGAAAGTTTCTGGTCAAGGCCCCAGAAAACCTTTGTAGATCGCAGAACGGCCTGGGTTACCGGTTCGGAAAAGTCCGCCCCGGGAGGGGAGACAGAAGATATCAACGTGAGAGAGCCGCAAGAGCCGTTAAGGTTCTCGACCTTACCCGACCTTTCATGATACTCCCCGACCTGAGATTCCATGTAAACGGGATAGCCTTCCTCCCCGGGAAGTTCCTCCAGCCTGCCAGAAACCTCACGCAAAGCCTCCGCCCACCTTGAAGTCGAATCGATGAGGACAACGGAGCTGTAACCCTGATCCCTGAAGTATTCCCCTATGGTTATTGCCGTATAAATTGAAGTTTCTCTGGCGACCACGGGCATGTTAGAGGTGTTCACAATTAGGATGGATTTTTCCATCAGAGGTCTTCCCTTCCTGTCCTTTGACTCCTTCAGCTCGTTTATTATGTCCGTTACCTCGTTCCCCCTCTCCCCTGTCCTGCAAACAACATTAACGTCGGAATCGCAGTTCTTCGTGATCGTGCTTTCAAGAACAGTCTTCCCTGACCCGAAACCACCCGGCACGCATACGTTCCCCCCTTTCCCCACGGGGAAGAGGGAATCAATAACCCTTTGACCCGTTACCAGGGGTTCTGAAAGACCGATCTTTTCCCTGTAAGGCCTGATCCTCCTTACCTCCCATTCCTGAAGCATGCAGATTCGTTTCCCCCCAACCAGTTCACAGATGCATTCCTCGACCGAAAAAACGCCCTTTTTTATTGATTTAACCCTTCCCTTTATACCTTTCGGGACCAGTATCCTGTGGGTTATAGATCCCTCCTTTACGCTGCCCAGTATAAAACCTTCGGAGACTTCCTCCCCGTTCTTAACCTTCGGAACGAACTCCCATTTCTTTTCGCGGTCAAGCGTATTCAGGCGGATGCCTTTGGTTATGAACGATCCCAGCTCCTTCATGATCCTTTCCAGCGGCCTGCCCAGACCGTCGTATATAGAGCCTATCAATCCCGGTCCAAGCTCAACCGTGAAGGGCTTACCGAGGGAAACAACAGGCTCCCCCACCTTCAGACCGTTGGTATCCTCGTAAACCTCAATGAAGGCGCGTTCCCCGACAAGCTTTATTATCTCTCCCAGAAGTCTACCTTTCCCCACCTCCACGACATCCCACATACGCGAGCCCAGCATGCCCTTTGCAACAATAACAGGACCCGTTATCCTCTCTATACCTCCCTTTAGCATTCAATCAAACTCCTTTCCTATTATCTCCTTGATCAGGCCCCTCGCCACATCAACCTTGAGCGTCCCGTACTTGTCAGGTATGGGAATGAATATGCGGTCCTCCGCCTCTATCAGCTTATACAGCCTCTCGCTGATTATAATTATCTTGCTTTCTTTAATCCTTTCCAGGTTCTGCTTCAGATTCTTCTCGTCAGTCTCCAGGCACTCCTTAACCCCTGCCATGCGAAAGCCGATAACGGTCTCCCTGTCACCAAGCACCCCTATCATTCTCCCGACCCCAGCAACATATTCAGATCCTCCCTGTCCAGACCCTCTTTAACGAACCTCGTTATTATCTTTATCCTGTTGATCTCGTTTCTTTTCATTACAAGATAGAACAACAAAAGACCGGTATCGAAGGGCGAGACGTTAAGGAATCTGGAAACCAGCCTTTCCATACCCCTTCCCAGCGCCAGTTCAAAAAACACGTCCTCCTCAAGGCTTCCGATATCTTTAACATCGAACCCTTTGGATTTCATCTTTTCCATCAGGGCCTCAAGCGAGCCCAGCCTGAACCATTCCTTCTTAACGTTCGACGGCTCGATGAAGAACCTGCTCAGGTCCTTCTTGAAAACTATCGCCCTCGAAACGTTCCGAAGGTTTATCAGATCATTCCTTTTTCTGAGATACGAAACGAGCAATTCCTTCTCCTTGATTTCCTTCAGTCCCTCCAAAAACATTCTCGAGTATGCGCTTTCCAGGTGAAAATCAATTACCGGCAAACCAAACTCTTCAATGTTTTTGTAGCCCGAGTAGAGTGATTCGTAGTAGCCCGTTTTTTTCAACTTGCTTATCAGTTCCTCGACATTCCCGCTCTTGGAGAGATGTTCCAGATCGAAACCTTTCAGCGGAACCAAGAAACCGCTCCAGTCCTCCCCGACGACAATCGATTTTATCAGCAGTTTCAGATTCCTCATCTCCCACTCCCTGAGGAACATGTCAATGACATTCCTTTCCTTCCCGTAATAGAAGCCCTTTACCCTTTCAAGCAGGCCCACGAAAATCCTATCAAGACCGCTTTCTATCTCCATTATATCCTTTCCGATGCCGTGGTAAAAAACACTTTCATAATCGGTGTTTTCCAGTATGTTTGCAATCTCGGATATGGATTTGGCTTTCCCGAGTTTGGAGAATTTTGCCTTGTCAATAAGCCCACCCTTCATCGCGCGCAACCTTGCCGCGGCATACTCCTGCCTTAAAAAATCAAACATGATCAGCCCTTTAAAAACACTTCATTGATAATCTTATCCATTTCCCTTTCCTTCCTATCCATGATGGATTCTATCAAATAGTTCGATGTCATCTTTCCTGATTTAATCATGCATCCACCGAGCGTTTTGAGGGTTTTAACATCTCCCTTCACCCCGAAACCTTTAAGAAACATTTTCGCGTCCTCAACATCGTTCTTGCCAACAAACACCTCAAGTTCCGTTCTGCCTACTTCCCTGATCCCCCTCTCCAGAAACCCCCTTAAAAATCCCCTGTAATCGCCCTCCCTGAAACTCCTTAAAACATCTTCCTTAAGAGCCCTGACCATATCCGATTTCACCGCCTTCAGCTCCTCCCTCTTCTTTATCTCGATATCTGCAGACCACTTTCTCTTTGACACCTCCGCCCGTTTCTCGTATTCATCAAGAATCCTTTCCCTAAGGGCTTTGCATTCCTCTTTCCCTTCCCTGAGGATATTCCTGACTTCCAGCCTGTTGGCATTCCTTATATCCCCTACCCTCTTCTTCCTGTCAATCTCCACAACTTCTATTATCCTTTTGACTTCTTCAGGTATCATTCTAGCAGCTTCGGGAACTATATGGCTATTACGCCGACCCCGTAAAGTATCAGCAGCAACGCTATCACGAAACCGTATATAGCCTGTGTCTCGACCAAGGTGGCCAGTGCCAGGGACCTGCCGAAGTTCTTCGAATCCTCCGCCGTCGCCCCTATCGCAGCTGCAGCTGCCTTCCCCTGACCTATCGCAGAACCTGCGGCTGCAATACCTATCGCTATTCCCGCTCCGATCGCAACCAAACCTTCTATCGCCATGCTTTAACACCTCACCAATTTCATTCGATCTTAACGCCCTCGTATTTCAAAGGCCTGAATTCCTCACCGCCTCCCTCAAAAAACTGGGAGAAAAACTCAACATAATGGAGCCTTAAAGAATTTACGAATGCCCCCACCGAAGAGATCGCGCAGTTGAACAAATGGCCCGCAGTGAATATGAATCCCGAAAGGATGAACGAGCCGTTAACGAACAGCAATGAGACGTGATTGATCGTTAAGGCAATGTAAGAAGTCGCGAGGGATATCGCCGCCAACCTGACGTACGAGAGGATGTTCCCGAAGAAGCTGATCAGCCCTATGGC
>Ga0180438_10004138_pt1 | contig 21121 bp, 14 predicted proteins | sample SS_ome_12_FD_132455 | JGI IMG/M metagenome (GOLD analysis project Ga0180438, IMG submission 132455) | Hypersaline lake sediment archaeal communities from the Salton Sea, California, USA - SS_3_D_2 metaG | ecosystem: Environmental > Aquatic > Non-marine Saline and Alkaline > Hypersaline >... | reverse complement strand
TTTTCCTCTGTGCTCTCCGTGGCAGAAGCTTTTTACAACCAGTGTAAATCTGCACCTCCGCCGAGCGAAGTCGAAGGGCAAACCTGCGCTTGTCCTGAGCTTGTCGAAGGGCAAATCCGCATCTAAAAAAACCATGATTCTAAAACCTTCGATTCTTAGTGTAGTATATTAGTATATATGCATATACTAATATACTTATGTTTCCTTACAAACCTTCTTTCTGATCTATGCACTACCTGCTAAACGCTTCCCCCAAGCCCTACTCCCATCCACCATCCCTAACCACTACCCACTCCCCCACATCCACCATCCAATGTATTCTATTTCCTAAAAATCTGCTGGCTACATTATGATTTAGGAATTGTCTATCCAGAAATACCACTATTGTGTTAAAGCCCTGCCGGCACCTCTAAATCTTTTACTCTTACCCACCCAGCCTGAAAATCTTTCGCATTTGCGTAATTTGCCGTCCTTTCTTTAGGGAAAATCCGGTGTGGTTCGTGGCCAATCGAACCAGAAACCCTTCATAAAAGACTCGTCATTTTCACGCAGCCCCTATTTTAAAACCCTGTCAAAAACGCATCATTTACCACCTGTTTGTGTACAAAACCGGTTCATTTTTTGCAAAAAATTGCATTTTGCGCTATTTTTCGCACCCTTTTTTCACCGAACCTGCATTTTTGATTGATTTTCTGCACAAAGCTCACACGAGAAATCCCGTTTTGCCGGCCTATTTTTTGTACGTCTTGCCGGGGTCGTAAACCTTTTCAGCCACGAGCTTCAAACTGCCGTCTTTTTGTATCTCACGGTAAAAACAGGAATTATAACCAACGTGACACTGCCCGGCATCCACCTTTACTTTAACCAGCAGGCAATCCTGGTCGCAGTCCACCAGCACCTGCTCGACTTTCTGGGTATGCCCGCTTTGCTCACCTTTCTGCCATACCTTCTTTCTGCTTCTGCTGTAATATGTTGCCAGGCCGCAACTTAGCGTCATCTCCAGCGACCGGAGATTCATATATGCAACCATCAAAATCTCATTTGTCTCTGCATCCTGCGCTATCGCCGGCAGCAATCCATCCTCATTAAATTTGGGCCGAAATTCAGCCCCTTCTTCGATTTCTTTCTTCTCCGCCACGTTATATACCTCCATTTGTATCTAAGTTATCATCTTGCAAACAAAGGTTTTAACCGTTATTATCTGCGAAAACAAGTTTTTTCAGGCAGGCTGCAAATGCCACGGGAAACGAAAAGCAAAAGCAGATATATTTTCATTTTAGTTCGATTCGCCGTTGTCCTCGGCGGTATCGCCTATGCTATCTACTGGCTGAGCCAAAATGACCGCTGGAATCAGCTAAAAGCCGCTTTCGCCAATATAAAGCCTGCAACTTTCATTTTTGCACTGGTTATTTTTCTCATCGGCCATGTCCTTATCGCCCTGCGCTGGGCTTTGCTGCTGAGCACACAGCAGATTTATATCGGTAAGCTAACGGCCGTTAAGCTTTATTATCTCGGCTGGTTCTACAATAATTTTATGCCCGGCGCCGTCGGCGGTGATTTGGTCCGCGCCTGGTATGTTACAAGGCATACCGACAAAAGGCTGCACGCCGCATTAAGCGTATTCGCCGACCGTGTTGTCGGGCTTATCAGCACACTCAGTATCGCCGTCTTCTGTTATTTTGTACTGCTTGAAGACGGTGCTGATATAACAATACAAGGCCCAGGTAAAATTATCGAATCAATAACCAAATACCGTGCAATAATCTTTTTATCGATACCGGCCATCGTAATTGTTGCAGCGGTTCTTGCTATACCTGGGCCGACAAGGCGGCTGATGGTAAAATTGTGGCGGCTGAGTTACCTGCATACAGAAAGGCTTTTCGGCAGGTGCAGGGATGCAGTTGCTCTTTACTGCCGCAGTCCTCTGAAACTTCTGGCTGCCTACGGCCTGACAGTATTTATACAGATAATTATTATCAACGGTTTTATACTGGTGGGACGTGATCTGGAGCTGGGTGCTCCGATGAAAGCTTATTACGTAGTTTTTCCGCTGACGTGGGTGTTCGGGGCGGTCCCGGTCAGTATCGGCGGAGCGGTTATAGTCGAGTCGCTGCTGGCATATCTCTTTGTACAAACGGCAGGAGTTCAGGCTGAGTCGGCCCTGGTGCTGGCACTGTGCCAGCGGATAATCTGGATGCTGGCATCGCTGCCCGGGGCAGTGATACATCTGTCAGGTGCGCACCTGCCGAAAGAGATTTCAGTTGACTACTGAGCAGGTGTGTTCTAATGTAAATTCGGTATTAGAGTTTTATGAACGGTTGCAAATCATAGAGTTATTATTTTAAGCCGGAGGAAACAGTTCGATGGCGGTTAACGGTCGATTCAAGAGATATTTTATCCGGGGGCTTGCAGCACTTTTGCCGACTATCGTAACTATCTGGATATTGATTTGGGGGTATCGGTTCATTCAGAATAATATCGGCAGGCATATAAACCGCGGAATAGTTGAGTTAATTGTGTTTCTCCAGGGTGAGGGTGGTCTTTCCAGAGAGATGCTGCATCGGATATGGATAACAGGGCCTGGCTCTATTGCGGGTTTCGTTTTTGCGCTGGCTGCGGTCTTTATATTCGGTGTGCTGCTGGCGTCGGTTATCGGCAAAACGTTGTGGCGGCAGTTTGAAAAGTCTATTATGAATACACCTGTTCTGAGGCGGGTTTATCCATATATCAAGCAGGTGACAGATTTCGTACTGGCCGAGAAGAGGCTTTCGTTTTCGCGAGTTGTTGCAGTGGAGTATCCTCGCAAAGGGATATGGTCTCTGGGGCTGGTGACTGGCTCGGGCTTAGAGAAAGTCAGTGAGAAAGAGCAGAAGGAATTTTTGTCAGTGTTGATACCTACATCACCGACCCCTTTTACCGGATTTGTGATAATGGTGCCGAAGGAAGATGTGATAGATTTGAATATAACGGTGGAGCAGGCGATTCGTTTTACGGTAAGCGCGGGTGTGATAGTGCCGGGCCCGGCGACGTCCGCAAGGTTAGACGGCAGTTCTCCGACAGGATAACAGGATAGAGAAGATTATTTACTTCCGCAGAAAATCAGACACAGATCCAGCCATAAGAACGGCGGGGAAATAACACTGATTGACACAGGGATAGTGAGTAGCGGGTAGCGTTTAGAAAGTAGAAAGTTGAGCAGGGGGGTAGTAGGGGGAATCTTTGTTGAAAATAGTTGAATTTTCCGCAGTGATTTGGTATTATAGCTTGCTCATCGTGTCGCTTGCGCTCCACGATTGTTTAATAGAGCCTTATCGGTTTAAGATTTTGTTGGCAGCGCAAAGATTAATCAGATTTGGGATTAGATATATTCTTTCAGGGGGATAAATTGCATTAAAAATTAAGTTTGCCCGGAGAATTGTTATGAAAAGAAGCTTTCTTATCATTCTGGCAGTCGTTGTTCTGGTGATTATCAGTGTTTACAGTCTCGTTGGCGGCAATCGGCAAAAGTCTTCGCTGGCACCGGCGGTTCAAATCAATACCGAAAATGCATGGCTGACGCAGCGCTGTGATAACCGGCGAAGCGGTGTAACGGCTATGCAGTTGCCGGATAATCTGCATCTCCAGTGGGTTCATCAATCAGGGCATAAGCCGATGCCTGCATGGCCTGTGCCGCTGCGAGAATTTCACCGGATGCCGTTTGACTATTCCTACCAGATGGTATCGGCGGGCGGGATACTGCTTTACGGCTCGTCGGCTGACTGCAAACTCTACGCGCTCGAGGTGTCATCAGGGAAGGTGCTGTGGGAGTTTTATACCGGTGGGCCGATTCGGTTTTCGCCTTCGATATATAACGGGAGTGTCTATCTGGCCGGCGATGACGGGTTTGTTTACTGCCTTGGGTTAGAAAGCGGTGAACTGCTGTGGAATCGCCGTATAGGGCCCAGGGACGATTGTGTGATAGGTAATGACCGTGTAATAAGTCGGTGGCCGCTCCGCAGCGGGGTAATGGTAAAAGACGGCGTTGTCTATGTTACGGCTGGGATGTGGAATATAGACGGTGTTTATATCACGGCACTTGATTCGGCTACAGGCAAGATTGTTTGGCAGAATGATGTGGCAAACTATATCTACACAATCGGTACGCATGGCGAAGAAGGTATTGTAAATGTTCCGCCTCAGGGTTATCTTCTCGCCGATAAAGGAGCCCTGATTTTACCGACCGGCAGGGGGCCACCGGCCGGTTTTGATATCAAGACAGGCAAATTGCTGTGGTACACGGTGGAATTCGGCAAACCGCATCACGCGGGAAGCTCGTGGGCGTTTGTAAATGACGGGATGGTCTTTACGCTGGACCGGAAGGTGAACTCCGGCGTTGCGCCTATGTCATATAAGAATACGGCGGAGGAGTATTTTCACAACTGGCCGCAGGGTCTGATGTCGTGGGATGTGAAAACCGGTAAAGAGAAAATGGGCATAGCTGATGTTCAGCGTGCGGTTGCAGATGGTAATGTGATTTACTGTGCGAACAACGGTGAGCTGCTTTCCGCTGATTTTATGAAGCTCAAGGAGTATTGCTGGAAACTTCGTGGAACGATAAATCGCGACAAATACAAAAAAGGTCCAAATGCTTACTGGTGGATGAATAACTTCGGGATACTTGCCGCTGAGTCACGTCTCAATTCCATACGGACCGGGCCGTTTACCAACTGGAAGGTTAAATGTCCCGGCAGAGTTTATGATATGATTATGGCGGGTGACAAAATATACCTCGGCAGCAAAGGCAAGCTCGTCGCCTACAACGCAGAGACGGGGAAGAAGGTTTTTGAAGTCTCCGTCAAAGGCAGAGTACGTGGGATTATCGCGGCGGACGGCAAGGTTTTCGCAAGCACCGATACCGGTGCGATTTACTGTTTCGGAGAAAAGAAAATTTCCAACCCGGCCATGCTTTGTCTGAAAGAGAATAACCAGAAACAATCATCGAGTGACATTGCCAGGAAAATTCTTTCGGCTACCGGTATAGACGGCGGGTATGCCCTGTTATACGGCAGTGACGTTTCTGTTGCTGCAGAACTTGTGAATGATAGCCGGTTTACACTCTGCTGTTTCGATGAGAATGAAGAAAGGATGACGGCCTCAAGAAAGAAACTCGATGCAATAAATCTCTACGGTACGAGGGTCAGTATGCATAGCGGTAGTTACGATGACCTTCCGTATATTAATTATTTCGCAAATCTTATTGTGGCGGCGGAGAGATTGGATAAAAATGAGGTTCGAGAATTGTACCGTATTTTGAGGCCTGGTGGTGGCAGGGCGTATCTTTCCTGCAGTAAAGTGCCGGCTGAGCAATGGAAGGATTTGTTGAGACTGGCCGGCGTGGAGGAAAATGAAATTAAGGTGTCCGATGATGGTGTCATTGTGACGAGGCGTTCTCTGGCCGGAGCAGGGGACTGGACACACCAATTCGGTGATACCGGCAACACATTCAGTTCTCAGGACACTATTGTCCGGCCTCCGTTTAATATGCAGTGGTGGGGAGTGCCCGGGCCGGCAAGTGCGGTCAGCCGGCATCAGTACGGAGCGAACCCGGTTGCGGCTGGCGGCAGATTTTTTATGACGGGTCGTCATACGATTACCTGTGGTGACATATACAACGGCTTTGTGTACTGGACATTTCACTACCCGAATATCGGGCGTATCGGCGCCAAAAGCTGGGGCGGCGGTCAGGTAACAGACAGTGAGAATGTTTATGTGGCCAGCGGCGACAGTTGTCTGGTAATTGATGCCAAAACGGGGAAGTTAAAGAACACCTTCGGCTCCCCGGTTGTAAAAAAACGATACAGTGTTAAATCGCCTGAGACGTTCTCTGTTAAAGTAGGGCAGGAAACCGAGGGAGAAGTTATAATAAAGACCACCCCTGATAGTCTTGTTTTTGAGCTTGAAAGGAAAGATAAAGAGCTGGTCGAACAGGACGGCTGGGAGCTGTTTTTCGATTTTCGTTCTTGCGGAAAAAGAGAGCCCCTTTACACAAAAGGCTCGTTCCGTATCGATGTTCGCCAAAGACAGGGCGGAGCGCCGAGTGCACAAGCGGCAAAGGGCACTGTCTGTCCTGCGTTCGATGCCGCAGGTAAAAATACAGCCACAGGCAGTTCTATGTCCATCACCTTTTCACTGGCTGAGCTTGAGAAACTTGCGGGAACAAAGATTAGCGAGTTTCGGTTCGGTGCCTGCCTGACAGATGCACCGTATCCGAAGCAGAAGGGGCTGGCTACTCCAGAGCAGGTCGATGACCCGCATGGATTTGCATATCTTCAGAATTTTCTTTTCGCAGCACCATATAATCACAGATTAACATGTGGGCTAGGTGAATTTAGTCTCGGTGAAGGTGGAACAACAGGCGGGAAAGATTTTTATGACCCGCAGACATCCACGCCGTTTTACTGGAATCATCTGGCGGTAAGTGATGGTCTGATATTCGGTACGTCCGGCAGTGACATTAATTTTCTGTGGCAGGGCAGACCCCAAACAAATCCGCAGGACGAGTTCGTTTTCGCCCTGGATAAGGAAACAGGGGATATGAAATGGCTTATCAAGGCAGAGAATACGTTTCATCCACTCTCTGTTGCCATTGATGACAAACAAATATATTTCATCGACAAAAAGGCAGGCGCTAAAACCGGCAAACGCAGAGGCAAAACAGGGAAATCCTTTGCCTCACTAAAGGCTGCTGACAAATTTACGGGTAAGATTGTCTGGGAGACCATCAGCGATGAATTTTCCGGCACAAACAGATTGCAGCTTAAAGACGGAGTCTTATGCCTTTCCGCCAGTAGTGGTATTGTGGGTGTGTCCGCCAAGAATGGAGAAGTTCTCTGGAGGCAGGGCGGAGGAAGCAAGCCGCCCGTGATACTAAAAGACAGATTCTTCTGGAAGCCCAATCAGTTTGACCTGCATACAGGCGAAAAGAAGATGATGGTTCAGCCGGTAACCGGAGAAGTAACTGACTGGCTGTTCCACACCAGTGGACGTGGAGGATGCGGAGAGATGAGCGGTTGCCCGAATGCACTGTTTTTCAGAGACGGCTATACTGCATATCACGACCTGGCTACAAATAACGGCGAACACTGGGTGGGCGGTATCCGCCCAAGTTGCGCTATCAACATTCTTCCCGTGGGAGGTCTGGTTGTTCAGCCGGAAGGCTCGGCCGGCTGTACCTGTTCCGGATACAGTTTTCAGGCCTCTATGGCCCTTGCACCGGCGCCGGAAAGAGAAGATTTGTGGACGGCGCTGAGGAGTACGACGGAAGGTCTTTTGCCGATAAAAGATTTGAAACTCAATTTCGGCGCACCCGGCGATAAGATGGACGGCAGTGAATGGTACCTTGCCTTTCCCCGGAATTACAGACCCTCATACCAGATGGTGCCGGTAATGGTAGGTGACTGTAACGTCAGCTATTTACGCCGTAATCCAGACCATCTTGAGATTCAGGGGACTGAGAAAAACTGGCTGTATAGCTCTCAGGCGGTGGGTATAAAGAGTTTTCATCTCGATTTACTCTTCAATCGTCCTGTAGTTGCACAGAAGCTGGATAAGCCGTTAACAATCGACGGCGTTGCGGAAGTCAAGCTTGACGGCAATCCCAACCTTATCCGATTATCTGACAAAAACAGGACTATATACCCGTCAGCGTGTGTATTGTTTAACTACGATGACCAGAATCTCTATGTTACTTTGAAGCGTGAAGCGCCGAAAAGGGACGGCAAGTATGTCGAATGGACGGCTAATACGAGTGGAGAAGATGCACTCGCCTGGAAAGATGATTCGTGGGACATCAGAATCTCAGCCAAGTACGCAGCGTGTTTCGATATTTCAGCTTCCGGCGCCCGCAGTATTGACGTCCACAAAGGTTCATGGCTGAGGTCAAAGAAGTTCGTCTGGAACTGGAAAAGTGCGGTTGGGATTTCTCGCGATGGAGGGACATGGATAACAGAGCTGGCTATTCCGTGGGCAGACCTCGAAAAGAACATACAGGCGCAAAGAAATGTTTCCGTGTATATACAGGGATTTAACCAAACAGGTATCGGGCCGGATGAATTCGAATACAAGCACCGCCAGTCAAAAAGACACAGGATAGGCTCACACGGTGTTTCGCTTTTGCTTCAGGCCCTGCCGGCTCAGGATGAAAAGCACTACAAGCTGGTGCTTCACTTCGCCGAGATGGAGGATGTAAAGCCTCAGCAGCGTGTATTCGACGTTCTGGTGCAGGGCGAAACAGTTATCGAAGGGCTGGATGTTGTTAAGGAAGCCGGCGGCAGGTTCAGGGCTTTGAGCAGGGAGATTGGCGATATATCCGGAACAGATTACCTCGACCTGGAATTTGTCCCTCATAAAGGGAGTTTGCCTGCTGTAATAAATGGGCTCGAGCTGATAAAGAAATAAGGCCCCGCCCACAGGTGGCGGGGCTAATCGTTTATAGCGGATAGCGGATGGCGTACAGAAAGTAGAGAGTAGGACCTATAGAGTAGAGCATACAGGGGGGGTGATAATTATGCTGATTTTAGTTGTTATTCGCTGGAGTCGAGGATTGTCATAAATGCTTCCTGAGGTATCTGAACGTTTCCAACGCTTTTCATACGTTTTTTACCTTCTTTTTGTTTTTTAAGCAGTTTCATTTTACGCGTTACATCCCCGCCATAAAGTTTTTGCGTTACGTCTTTGCGAAAGCCTTTGATGGTTTCTCTCGCGATAATTTTTCCGCCGATAGCAACCTGGAGCGGGATATCAAACTGATGTCGTGGGATTGCCCTGCGCAGCTTTATGATGAGCTTGCGGCCTCTGGTCTGCGCTTTACTTCGATGGACTATCAGGCTCAGGGCATCGACCGCAACTTTATTTACGAGAATATCGATTTTAACAAGGTCGCCGGCGACGAAATCGGTGAACTCATAATCCATCGTTGCATAGCCCCGGCTGACACCCTTTATGAGGTCGTAAAAATCATACACGATTTCAGCGAGCGGGGCTTTGTACTCAAGTATTACTCTGGTGCTGCTAAGATAATCGGTTTTCAGCAGCTTGCATCGTCTTGCGTTCGCCAGTTTCATAATACCGCCGATAGAATCAGTCCCGGTTATTATTTCAAGACGGACAAAAGGCTCTCGAAGCTCTTCGATGTGTGTTGGGTCAGGTAATTGGCCCGGCGATTCAATTCTCTTAACAGTTCCATCCTTCGTCAGCATTTCATAGCTAACCGTCGGTGCCGTCTGAACAACCTCTATGTCATTTTCACGTTCCAGGCGTTCCTGGATTATGTCCATATGCAGCAGGCCGAGAAATCCGCAACGAAAACCGAAACCAATCGCAGGTGAATTCTGAGGGTAGAATGAAAAGCTTGCATCGTTAAGAGCGAGTTTATCAAAAGCATTTCTCAGCTTCGCATAATCCGTATTGTTACCGGGATAGAAATCCGAAAAGACCATTTGCATAGGTGGTTTATATCCCGGCAGCGCTTTTGTGGCCGGTTCAGCATAATCTGTAATTGTGTCACCTATCGTCACATCCGCCAGTTCGTGGATGTTTGCAATAAGATAACCGACCTCGCCTGTTCCAAGCGTATCGATAGCGGTCATCTCAGGTTTGAATTTTCCCAGTTCGGTAATAGTATAAGTTCTGCCGCTTCTCATAAAGGTGACTTTTTGCTTTAGCTTCAATGAGCCGGCAAAAACTCTGACATAACATATAACTCCTCTGTACTGGTCGCAATGGCTGTCAAAAATCAACGCTGCAGCCGGCTGGCTGCTTTTATCATCCGGTGCAGGAAGCAACGTAACGATAGCTTCAAGCAATTCTTCGACGCCCGAGCCGTTTTTAGCACTTACCCTGAAACATTCATTAGCGCCTGCGCCGATAATATGGTTTATCTGCTCGGCTGCCAAATTCGGATCCGCAGCTGGCAAATCAACTTTGTTGATTACACTTAAAAGTTCAACATTGTTTTCGACGGCAAGATAGGTATTGGCCACGGTCTGCGCTTCAACGCCCTGGCTGGCGTCAACTACGAGCAGTCCGCCTTCGCATGCAGCCAATGCCCGCGAAACCTCATAATGAAAATCAACGTGTCCCGGGGTATCGATGAGGTTCAGCATATAGGTTTTTCCTTCGTATTGATAATCCATCGTTACGGCTGAGGCTTTGATGGTTATCCCCCGTTCTCGTTCAAGATTCATATTATCGAGAAGCTGGTCAGTCTTTTTCCGGCCGGAAATCGTACCGGTCAACTCAAGCATACGGTCGGCCAGTGTGCTCTTGCCGTGGTCGATATGTGCTATAATCGAGAAATTTCGTATGTATTTCGTATTCATATCGTATATTACCGATTAGTTTTGCGTTTTTGGCGGCGTCTGTCGATTTCTTTCAGGATTCTTTTGCGGATTCTGATTGAATTAGGGCAAATCTCGACAAGCTCGTCGGCCTGAATGTATTCCATCATTACCTCGAGACTCATCTTTCTGGGTGGCCTGACCTTAGCTGAATCGTCTTTTCCCGCTGCACGAACGTTTGTAAGCTGCTTGCCCCTGACGACGTTTACAGTTATATCTTTTTCCTTGCAATGCTCTCCGACTACCTGTCCTTCATATACCCGTTCACCGGGTTCGACAAAGAAGACGCCACGGTCGTACAGGCTATCAAGTGCATAAGCAGTTACCTGCCCGGTAGTGGTCGCAATCATAACTCCTGTCTTACGCTGAGGTATCGCACCGCGCATCGGCTCATATTTTTCAAATGTATGATGCATAATCGCTCTGCCGGCGGTTGCGTTCATCATTCTTGCATTAAGGCCGAACAAGCCGCGTGACGGTATCATAAATTCCATATGAACAAAATCGCCGGCTCCGCTTTTGGCATCCACTTTAACTATTTCACTTCTCCGGTCGCCCAGAAGGCTCATCACGGAATTCTGGCAACCGAACGGGCAATCCACTACAAGGAGCTCTATCGGCTCATGTTTTCTGCCTTTCACTGTTCTCAAAATCACGTTCGGCTTACCAGCGCAAATTTCATAACCTTCCCGTCGCATAGTCTCCAGCAGGATTCCAAGATGCATCAAACCTCTGCCTGACACATTGAATTCTTCAGGCGTTTGTCCCTGCTCTACCCTTAATGCGACGTTTTGCTGTAATTCTTTTTGGAGTCTATCTCCAATTTGCCTGCTGGTTATGTATTTTCCATCTATACCTGCGAAAGGTCCGTCATTAATTCTAAATGTCATGCTCATCGTCGGGTCATCAACTGCAATAACCGCAAGCTGCGAAGGCTTGTCCGCACAGGCAATAGTGTCACCGATTTCCACCGGGTCAAGCCCTGATATCGCACAGATATCACCTGCCTGAGCTATTGCGACTTGTTTTCTGCCAAGGCCAAAAAACTGGTGAATGTGCATAACCTTTTGCTGGATGTGCAAGCCGTCGGCGTTAATTACTGTAACCATCTGGCCTTCGATTATTTTTCCCGCGACAACCTTTCCAATTGCTATTCGTCCGACATAGTCGGAGTATTCCTGGCTTGTCACCAGCATTTGCAGCGGTGCGTCCTGGTCAACAGTCGGCGATGGAATATTGTTTATTATCGCATCTAATATTACCCGTATATTATTGGTTTTATCAGCCATATCTGTTGTTGCCCAACCATCTTTTGCTGATGCGTAAACAAGTGGGAAGTCGAGAGTTTCATCATCTGCGCCGAGTGACACGAGCAAATCGAATACTTCATTGACGACGTCGTCCGGCCTGCTGTTTTCGCGGTCTACTTTGTTTATGACTACGACTGGTTTCAGCTTGTGTTTGAGTGCTTTTGTCAATACAAATCTTGTTTGCGGCATCGGGCCTTCAAATGCATCTACCAGGACTAGTGCGCCATCGGCCATTTTTAAAACTCGTTCGACCTCGCCACCGAAATCAGCATGCCCCGGAGTGTCGATAAGATTGATCTTATATTCATCGTCATTGTAGTCTGTATAGTTGACCATACAGTTTTTGCTCAGGATTGTTATGCCGCGTTCTTTTTCGATTGGGTTCGAATCCATTATCAAATTGTGCTGGCCACCGGCTAATTTATCGAGTTCTTCGGTTCTGAACATTCCGGATTGGTAGAGAAGCTGGTCTATGAGCGTCGTTTTTCCATGATCGACATGGGCGATTATTGCTACATTACGGATATAATCTGAATACATAACAAACTTTCAATTAGGGGATATTGGGGTAAAAAAACAAATGACTATTCGGGATTTGCTTGGCCATGCGTATACAAATCAGGAATTTTACACTTATTTTTATGGCAGTCAATACAAAACATATAATTCATTCCCACGACTGTGATATTTTTTTCATCATCTTCGAGTGATGGAGGTTGCTTTCTCGTATATTCATCAAGTGGTAGTATTCGGGTTTTTTCGAGTGTTCGAGTAAATAAGAGATATCAAAACACGCCCGGCAGGATTCGAACCTGCAACCTTCGGTTCCGTAGACCGACGCTCTGTCCATTGAGCTACGGGCGCAATTCAGTTGCGCTGATAATATATTCAAATCAAATTAGTAATTCAAGAAGATAAAAAAACTGTTGCAATGGCCATAGATAAATTGCAGAGATTCCCAGAAAGAAGGTGAAAAAAAGGCTGGGTTTTGTTAAAATTGAGAGAGCCGGTATGAAAGTTGAGGCCGGCGGCGGGTTTGAGGGGTTAGAGTATGGTCCAAAGGCAGACAATATTCTGGGATGTGGATACGCAGTACGATTTTATGAGGCCTGACGGTGCTTTGTATGTGGCTGGTGCCGTCCAGATTATCGAGAAAGTAAGTAACATTCGAAAGTTTGCTCTGGATAATGGCTATTGTATTATCGCCTCGGCGGATTCCCACAGTGGTTCTGACGGTGAGATTTCCGACAGTCCTGATTACAGGAATAGTTTTCCGCCGCACTGTCTGGAATCACAACCCGGTTCCGAGAGGGTGGGCTATCTCGGTGAATTGCCGATTGAGTCGGTGCCTAAAATTCCAGTAAGCGATGAAGAAGTTAAGCAAATGGCGGGCAGGGAGCAGTTTCATATCGTAATAAAAAAAGATGAGTTCGATGTATTCAGCAATCCGAATACGCTGCGGCTGCTGGAGGCAATCAGGCCTGGCAAGGTGATTGTGTTCGGTGTTTCCCTGGATGTATGTGTGCGGTATTCGGTAGAGGGCTTATTGAGTTGGGGCGGTGCGGGGATTATTGTTTTGGCAGATGCGGTTCGCAGTCTGGATGTTAAAAGAGGTCGGGATATTTTGAATGATTTTGTGAAAAAGGGCGTAGAGGTGCTTGAATTCGATGAGGTGGTTGAGTTTTTGTAAAGCCGAACAAGTTAACCGCCTTATCGCACCGCCTGTGGCGGGTCGCAGAGGGCGGCAGAACCTTTTTAGACACAGATCCCGCCATAAGAACGGCGGGCAATTAACGCAGATTTACACTGATTAATACCAATCTCATTTAATAATTGCGTTTTAATGCACCATAAACGGCTTACTGATAATTAATTACAAAAACTAAACGCGCAACTTATTGCCCTAAAGGGTCTAACACTGTTTTTACGAGTTCTGGATTCCCGCTTTCGAGGGAATGACAAAATAAGTTATCATACTGTTATATAAGCAATTGCAGTCACTTTTGGTTCCAAGACGGTCATTTTGAGTTAATAAGTCGGCTGTTTGGTATTTATCAATAAAGCAATAAAAATGATGGGCAATTCTGAAAAATCGATGAGCAGTGGATACTGGGAGCATTACTCTCATCCATCTGATATAGGTATTCGCGGGACAGGCGATACGGTGGAAGAGGCTTTTGTGCAGGCGGCGCTGGCTATGACGGCGGTGATGTGCGAATTGAGCAGGATTGAAGCGAAGCAGGAGGTCGAGATTGTTAGTGGGCGAATAGATGATATCGAGATTTTATTTGTGGAATGGCTCAATGCGATTGTTTATCATACGGCGGTAGATGCGATGCTTTTCAGCAGATTTTCTGTCGAGATTGACGGCAATATTGTACGGGCGAAGGCGTGGGGCGAAAAGATAGATGCCGATAAGCACGCCCCGTCAGTGGAGGTTAAGGCGGTCACCTATGCTGATTTGAAAGTGGCAAAGCAGAGGTCCGGCAAATGGGTCGCCCAGTGCATAGTTGATGTTTAGCAGGAGCGGAGATTATGACATATTCTGACAGGCTGAAAAGACATTCGGGCAATGAATGGCGGATAGAGCCGTTCGGCCGGATGCGTGTGCCTGTGGTGCTTTATGCTGATGAGCAGACTATTCGTTCGATGGACGATAAGGTCTATGAGCAGGCCGCAAACGTGGCGAAGCTGCCTGGTATTGTGCGGGCATCGTTTGCGATGCCGGATGCACACTGGGGGTACGGGTTTCCAATCGGTGGAGTGGCGGCATTTGACGCTGAAAGCGGCGGGGTTATTTCAGCGGGTGGAGTTGGTTTCGATATTTCATGCGGTGTTCGTTCGCTTGTTACGGAGCTAAGCCTGGACGATATCAGCGGCAGGAGAGAAAAACTGGCTGATATGCTGGCCAGAGAGATACCGGCAGGGCTCGGCATAACGGGTAAGATTCACCTTTCTATGTCTGAGATGGATGAAGTGCTGGCGGGCGGTGCGCAATGGGCGATGGAGAAGGGCTACGGATTGCAGGATGACCTGAGGCGTACCGAAGAAGACGGGCGGATGGCGGGCGCAAGGCCGAGCTTCGTATCCGAACGTGCCAAGCGGCGGCAACTGAAGGAAGTCGGGACATTAGGTTCTGGTAATCATTACCTGGAGGTTCAAAAGGTAGTCGAGGTATTTGATATCGAAAAGGCGCGGGTGTTCGGGCTAAAGCGGGATGCTATCGTGGTCAGTATTCATTGCGGTTCGCGTGGGCTCGGTCATCAAATCGGGACGGATTTTCTGCCTCTGATGGTCAGGTCTGCGGCGATTGCGGGGATAGAGCTGCCAGAAAAAGAGTTGGCATGTGCACATATAGATTCGGATATTGGCAGGAGGTATTTCGGTGCAATGAATGCGGGGATTAACTGTGCGTTGGCGAATCGGCAGGTGCTGACACATCTGGTAAGAAAGGTGTTTGGCAGGATTTTTCCTGAATCGAATTTAAGATTGCTTTACGACGTTTCCCATAATACCTGCAAGGTGGAGACGCATAAGGTCGGCGGCAGAGACAAAAGGCTGTACGTGCACCGCAAGGGTGCTACCAGAGCGTTCGGGCCGGGCGAAGTGACGGTTCCGGAGGATTTAAGAAAGGCGGGCCAGCCGGTACTTGTCGGCGGGACGATGGGGACGGCATCTTATATACTGGCGGGTACGGCAGAGGGGATGTCGCTTGCGTTCGGCTCGTGTTGTCACGGTGCAGGCAGGGCGATGAGCAGGCATAAGGCAAGAAAGAAGTGGAACGGCAGGGGTGTCGTTCATAGACTGGCGTCGAGGAATATTATCATTCGGAGCCGTTCGATGCGCGGTGTGGCTGAAGAGGCTCCGGGCGCTTATAAAGATGTTGCGACAGTGGTGGAGGCGACCGAGAAGGCGCAGCTTGCCGTGAAAGTCGCCAAACTCGAACCTGTTATCTGTGTAAAGGGATAGGAAAGATAGAAAGGCTAAGGTAAAGGTGTCGATAAGTACGAAAAAAGGTGACAGGGGGGAAACCTCGCTGGTGTTCGGAGAGCGTGTCAGTAAGGATGACCTTCGCATCGAGATGCTCGGATGCCTGGATGAGATGTGCTGTTTTTTAGGCCTGGCAAAGAGCCGGATGAAAGCCGACAATAACAGAGAGGTTATTGAAGGTATCCAGCGGGATTTATTTGTCGCTGGTTCGCAGATAGGAACTCTGGAGCGAGACAGCAAAAAACTGTCACAAACAATTGATGAGAATTATGTGGCCAAAATCGACAGAGCATTGCACAAGCTGGAGAACGACAAAGGTTTTGAAGTAAACGGTTTTTGTATTCCCGGAGAGAGTTTTTTGTCCGGTCTGCTGGATACGGCGAGGGCATTGACGAGGAAAGCCGAGAGAAGGGCGGTAACGCTCAAGAGGAAAGGCGTGCTGCAAAATCGCTATATTCTGGTTTATCTCAACAGGATTTCGGATTTGCTTTACCTGATGGCACGCTTTTATAGTGCTCACAGTCAGAGACTAAATGACGTGGGAGAAAAGTGAAAGGTTTAAGCAGCGGGGGCTGAGATGTCTGGAAAGAAGCTGCCGGAAAAAGATGAGCTTAAAGTTTCAGCCAATACGATGGCGGTTCTGCGAAGACGCTACCTTCTTAAAGATGATAAGCACAATATAATCGAGACGCCCGATGAGCTTTTCAGAAGGGTGGGGTCACACGTGTCAAAGGCTGAGAGCAGCTACAAATCAAAAGAGTCGCCGCATGAGGTCGAAGAAAAATTTTACCGGATGATGCGCAGGCTCGAATTTCTGCCTAACTCGCCGACCTTGATGAATGCCGGCACTGCCTCCGGGCAGCTTTCTGCGTGCTTTGTTCTTCCTGTGCAGGATTCGATGGATGGTATTTTCGAAGCTTTGAAAAACATGGCGAAGATACACCAGAGCGGGGGTGGGACGGGCTTTAGTTTTTCAAATCTTCGCCGGAAGGGTGCGCTCGTATCGAGTACGAAGGGTGACGCTTCCGGGCCTGTTTCGTTTATGAGTATCTTTGACATTGCCACCGGTATAATCGTTCAGGGTGGGCGGCGACGTGGGGCCAATATGGGGATTTTAAGATGTGACCATCCCGACATAATAGAATTTGTGGATTCGAAAACACAAAAAGGGAAATTTGAAAACTTCAACCTGTCTGTTTCCGTAACGGATGAGTTTATGGAGGCGGTAAAGCATAACGGGAGCTACTATTTGAAAGAGCCTCAGACGGGAGAAAAGATAGAGTCGGTCAGGGCGAGGGATGTATTCGAGCATATCGTCAATGCGGCGTGGCTGTGCGGAGACCCCGGCCTTGTGTTCATTGACGAAATCAACCGGTGCAATCCTGTGCCCGGAGCCGGGAGGATTGAAGCGACGAATCCGTGTGGTGAGCTGCCCCTGATTGCATACGAGAGTTGTAATCTCGGCTCGATTAATCTTTCAAAAATGGTAAAAGAAGGTGCCCCTGACTGGGAAAAACTGAAAGGTACAATCCGCTGGGCCAACAGGTTTCTGGACGACGTGATAGAGGTGAACGATTATCCGCTGGCCGAGATAAAGCGGGTTACGCAGGCCAACAGGAAAATTGGTCTTGGCGTGATGGGTTTTGCCGATATGCTTGTTCAGTTGAGTATCGGATACAACAGTCCTGAAGCACGTCAATTTGCAGAAGAGCTTATGAGGTTCATCCATACCGAATCGGTGAATGCATCGCTTCAGCTTGCCGCGGAGAGGGGAATGTTCGGCAATTTTTCTGAATCGGTTTACGCAGGCCAAAATAAGCGGCTTCGCAACGCTGCAGTGAATGCCATAGCCCCGACGGGGACAATAAGTATAATAGCGGGCTGTTCGAGCGGGATTGAGCCGTTGTTTGCGATAAGTTTTGTCAGGGATGTTCTGGCCGGCAGCAGGCTTTTTGAGACCAATGCGTTTTTTGAAAGGCAGGCTCGAAGGCACGGATTAAACGACGAGGAAGTTTTTGCCCGAATAGCGAGGGCCGGCTCACTTCAGAAAATAGATGCTTTTCCGGATGCACTGAAACAGGTGTTTGTCACGGCGTTTGATATTACGGGTGAAGAACACCTTCAAATGCAGTCGGCTTTTCAGAGATATACGGACAACGCTGTCTCAAAGACGGTTAATCTTCCGGCTGAGGCGAGTATTGACGCTCTTGGTAAAATTTACCAGATGGCATACGAGCTTAAATGCAAGGGTATCACGGTGTATCGGTACGGCAGCAGAGAAGGGCAGGTATTATCGTTTGCGGGCAGAGATCGGGCTATAAGAGCAGGGCCGCAGTATCGAGGGGGATGTTTTACGGGGCCCTGTGCGTTTTAATGGAGTCAGCAGGTGGATTTTGAGAGGGTTAATGTATGGGTTCCTGCCGGATAATTTGCGAAAGTAGTGAGCCTTTTTTCGACAGGCGGCAGGCAGGTGAGCTTCTGAGCGGAGAGTTGGAGAGTTTCGGCGGCCGTGACGTTGTTGTGCTCGGTATTCCGCGCGGCGGGGTGGTAATAGCGGAGCGTATTGCACGCCGGCTCGACTGTGCGCTGGATGTTATTATATGCCGCAAGCTTGGTGCTCCTGGTAATCCTGAGCTGGCGGAAGGAGCGGTCTCCGAGAGCGGGCGGTTGTTTCTTGAAGAACGGGTTGTATCACAGACTAATGCGGGAGAGGAATATCTGGAGGCCGAAAAAAACAGGCAGATGAAGCGTATAAAAGCTCGTGTGTCGGATTACCGTGTTGTTCTGGAGAAAGTGTCTCTGGAAGGAAAGACGGTAATAATAACCGATGACGGTGTTGCTACGGGTTCTACGATGGAGGCTGCGATATGGGCTGTGCGCGGTGAAGGAGCGGTGCAGGTAGCAGTTGCGCTTCCGGTAGCGCCTCCGGAGAGTATACGAAAGCTGAGTAAAGATGCCGATACGGTGCTTTGTCTTCGTGCGCCTCATATTTTCTATTCCATCAGTCAATTTTATCTCAGCTTCAGTCAGGTAAGCGACAAAGAGGTTATTGATATTTTGCGCAGGGAAGCAAAAAGGAGATTGTTTTGAAGTTTTGGCGTTTTATGAGGACGCGAACCGAGCCGGTGGAAGATAATACTGGAAAATCGGAAGTAAGCAGTGAGAATCGTGGTGGCGGCGATGTCGACCAAAAATATCGCATTGAGCACTACTGTTTCGGGAGTATGCAGATTGGAGGTAAGCTCTATAATAAGGATTTGATTATTTTTCCGGGCAGTGTCAGGGTTAACTGGCGGCGGCGTGAGGGGCACGTATTAAATGTTGCCGATTTACAGGAAATTCTTGATAGTCAGCCTGAGCTGGTTATCATAGGTACCGGTGCGTCGGGTCAGATGCAGATACACCCAGCCGCCAGGAAGGCACTTGAAGAAAGGGGTATAAGATATGTCGTCAGAAACACAGAAGAAGCAAAGGACATTTATAATCGGCAAATAGAAAGAGTTTCAAAAGTAGTCGGCGCCTTCCATCTTACCTGCTAAATCCGGGATTTAGCGTGGAGATGGAGTGGGGTTGCCTCGGTTTATTTCGGCGAAAAGTAGTTCGCAATGTCTTTTGTGAACCGGTAATAAACATTGGAGGTATTTATGAATCCTTTAAGCGCAATTTCAAGGGGGTTGATCAGGCAATTCAGGGAGTCCGAGAGCAAAGTTGAGTTTCCCCTGCATACCAAGTCACTGTGTCCGGAATGTCTTAAAGTTATTGAGGCAACGATAGATTCGGATGACGGCAGGGTATTTATGTACAAGAGCTGTTCAGAGCACGGTGATTTTCGTGAATTGCTCAGTACGGACGGGAGGTTTTACAGGCTGATGCTTGAGAGGGAACGGTGCTTTCAATTCCGGGGAGTGTCCAACCCGGTATGCACAAAGCAGACCGAATGTCCGCGGGCCTGCGGAATTTGTAATGAGCATTTGAATGCTCCCATTATGATGAACATCGACTTGACTAATCGCTGTAATCTCAATTGCCCGATTTGTTTTGCAAATTCGAATGCAAGTGGGGTCGTTGTCGAGCCGGATTTGGATACAGTCAGGATGATGCTCGATAAGGCATGTGCGCTCGATTCGATTCGGCCAGCCTGTTTCCAGTACACCGGCGGTGAGCCAACGGTGTATCCTGCGTTTCTTGAGGCACTTCAAGAGGCTAAAAAGAGGGGTTTTACGCAGATACAGGTCGCCACGAACGGGATAAGATTTTCGGATGAACCTGAATTGGCATTTAAGGCAGCCGAGGCTGGTCTGAATATAGCCTATTTACAGTTCGATGGTATCGATGATGAAGTGTACCTTAAGATCAGAGGTCGGTCGTTGGCCGAAACTAAGTTTAAGGCCGTTGACAATTTTTATAAGGCCGGCATCAGAACTGTTCTAGTGCCGACGCTGGTCAAAGGTATCAATGACCATCAGATAGGTAAGATTATTCAATATTCACTTGACAATATAGAAAAAATTTCGGGTATAAGCTGGCAGCCGGTGGCTTTCACCGGCCGAATAGATTACCAGCAGAGAGTGGCCCAGCGATTTACACTTACCGACCTCGCCCGCGAAATCGCCGAGCAGACAGGATTGGTTGATATGTATCGGGATTGGTACCCGTTCAGCTTTGCTGATGCCTTTACGAAATTCCTGGAGGCCGTGACTAATGATCGGCAGATAACAATGGGTTGTCATCCCGCCTGCGGAGCGGCTACTTACCTCATAGTGAATTTGAGAACTAAAGAAAGCACAGCACTTCCTGAATTTGTGGATGTTGAACCGCTTATGGACAGGCTTGCTATTGTCGCCGGTAAGCTAAAGAAACGTCGCATTCTACATAATGTTTCCATTGGCAATGAGCTTCGAAGATTCCGCCGCTATTACCATCAGGACAAAGGTCCGAGCGGCTGGAGTTTCGAGACATTCGTTAATTTTATGATGGATTTTGCCAGGTTTCGGCAGCATTACAAAGACAATGAAGCCAAAAGAAAGCTTTTATCTAATATGCCGTATCGTTCGCTGCTGATGGCCAGTATGCACTTTCAGGATTCGTACAATTATCAGACAGACCGCGTCCAGCGCTGCGTGATACACTATGCCGCTCCGGATGGTCGAATTTATCCATTCTGCAGCTACAACAGCGGGCCGTGTCATCGCAATCGCATTGAGGAGCAGTTTGCCGTTTCAGCGGCTGAGTATCAATCGCGGAAAACAAGCCGCTGAGAAACCGACAGTATGAATCTTTCATCCTTGTAAATTCAGGCGTCAGGTTATATTCTATCCATTGTATGAACGATGTGTCAAAATTAAACACACTGAGCCGGACGAAGAATATCGGCGTTTCGTTGCGGTTGAAATCCTGGTATAGTTTCCTCGCACCGCGTGCGTGTTCGGTTATCGTGTTTGCCGC
>Ga0180438_10004137_pt1 | contig 21121 bp, 21 predicted proteins | sample SS_ome_12_FD_132455 | JGI IMG/M metagenome (GOLD analysis project Ga0180438, IMG submission 132455) | Hypersaline lake sediment archaeal communities from the Salton Sea, California, USA - SS_3_D_2 metaG | ecosystem: Environmental > Aquatic > Non-marine Saline and Alkaline > Hypersaline >... | reverse complement strand
GGCTCCACGGAGAAGGATGGGCAGTACCTCAAATCACGGAGCGTGAACCGCTGCGAGAGATTCTTCCACGACTACCTCAGGCGGCTGGAAACCGGCCATGTCGACGTCCTGTTCCTGCACAACTTTAACTCGGTCCAAGATTGGGAAAAGATCGCCAAACCGGACGGTGTGCTGGACCTAGCCATACGCCTCCGAAGAGAGGGCAAAGCACGGTTCATCGGAGCCAGCGGTCATTTTGCCGGTGCGGTCAAGCAGGCGATTGATTGCGGGCAGGTGGACATAGTCATGTTCCCGGTCAACCTGTTCAACCATGCCCTGCCTGGCCGGACAGAGATGCTGGACCTGTGCGCAAGGCGGGAGATCGGCCTGGTTGCTATGAAACCCTTTGGCGGTGGCAAGCTGCTCACAAAGCGGGGCACCCTCCGTGTTCCCAAGTACCAGACCAGCGGCGAGGCTTTCAAGGTCAAGATCGCTTCCGAGATCACGCCAACGCAGTGCTTGAGCTATGTTCTGGCCCAGGTGGGCGTATCAGTGGCCCTTCCCGGCGTCAAGAACGAGGCAGAGTTAGCAGCAGCGCTCCAGGTCCTTGACACGGCCGAAACGGAGCGGGATTATAGCGGCATACTCGCCGATTTCGGCAGATATGAGGAAGGTGTGTGTGTATACTGCAACCACTGCCTGCCCTGCCCCGTCTTTATTGACATCGGAGCGGTTAACCGCCTGCTCGACGCCGCCGAATGGGGTGTGTCCAAGGGCCTGCAGATGGCCTACGATGCCCTCCCGGCCAGGGCATCAGATTGCACCGAGTGTGGCGCCTGTGTGAAGCGTTGTCCTTTTCAGATGGACGTGGTCGCCAAGATGCAACAGGCAATCTCTCTGTTCGAGCCAGTGCCGGTCATATAGCGAACTGGGCCAAGCGTTCACCGCCATCCGCGCCAAGTATGAGGCGGACAGCCGCTTTCACGTCCCGGATACTTGGGACCTTGCCTGATCCTGGGCAAGCGGAGCAAAGGGAGATTCTGCAGATAGCATGAAGAAGCTCAATCAGGAAGCGTTCGAGCGAGCACGCAGGTTCCTCAAAACGCAGGCCAGGTCCCTGGATCGGGCAATGTTCGAGCACCGCTTCGAAGGGGCGCCTGCCGAACGCGTGACGACGGAACTGGCGCACTACCAGAACGACGATGGTGGATTCGGGCATGCGCTGGAACCGGATCTGCGTACGCCCAGCTCGTCTGCTCTGGCGACAGGCATCGCCCTGCGGGTGCTCAAGGAGCTGCAATGCCCGGCAGACCACCCGATGGTGCGCCACGCTGTACAGTTCCTGAGGGAGACGTGTGACCCCAAAGCCCAGGTTTGGCGGGTGGCGCCCGATGATGCGAACCGGTTTCCCCATGCCCCCTGGTGGCACGACGAATATGGCAGCCTGGCTGATACGTTCGACGATTTTCGGATCATTCCGCGAGCCGAGATCGTGGGATTGTTGCACCACTACTCCGCACTTGTCCCCACTGATTGGCTCGAGAGCGCGACGGAACATACCGTAGTTGCAATCGAGACAATGCAGACAGAAAAATTCTCGGGTGGCGGCGATACCCTCAGCTATGCCCTGAGTCTCGCCCAGATGGGGAGCACGCCACAGCAATTCCGGGACCGACTGCTACCCCGCCTTCGCACTGTGGCCCTGTCTGTCGTCAGCCGGGACCCGCAGGAATGGGGCGGATACTGCGCTGCCCCCCTCAAGGTCGCGCCCTCACCAGACTCTCCCATCGCCGACCTTCTCTGGGATGATCTACAGGCGCACCTGGACTACCAGATAGAACGCCAGACAGCCGAGGGTACGTGGGACCCCGTGTGGACGTGGGGCGATCTTTACCCGGAGGCGTGGGCACGCGCCAGACAAGAATGGCGAGGGCACCTGACCCTCGAGACGCTCACTTCGCTGCGCAGCTTTGGGCGCTTCGGGGAATGAGCAGGTAGGGAGCAGAGGGCAGGGACATGGACGATGAAGCATTTGCCAGATTTCTGAGAAAGGGTGGCAGGTCAGAGAGCGCTCGCAAGCGGGTCCTGCGATGCGTCCGAGAGTTCGAGCAGTACCTGGCAGATGAAGAGCAGGGGCTCAGCCTCGACGAGGCCGGTATGGAGGACCTGGAAAGCTTCGTCAATTGGATCGAGCGGGACCCCAAGTCGTCGGCCAAGACACATCTGTGCGCCTTGCGCTACTACTATGAGTTCAACGGGGACGAGGCAATGCGCGCTCTGGCCGGTGCCTTGCGCGAACAGCGGATTATGCGAAGAACCCTTTGCCCTCAAGGACTTCAGGGGAGTCAGCCCAGATTGTGTCGAAAAGCTCTCCACCGCCGGCATCCAGAACGTCAAGCAGATGCTGGAGGCTGGGCGGACACCGAGTGACAGGCGATCGCTGGTAGAGAGGACCGGGGCCCCACCGGATGCTGTTGAGGAACTTGTCAAGCTTTCCGACCTGGCACGCATACCGGGCATGAAGGGCATACGCACCAGGTTGTACTACGATGCAGGCGTGGATACCGTCGAAACGTTGGCGGGCTGGGATCCCGTGGAGCTCAGGGAGATGCTGGCCGCGTTCGTCACAGATTCAGGGTTCGATGGGATCGCTCCTCTGCCCAAAGAAGTTGCCTTTTCAGTCGAAAGGGCCAGGCAGTTGCCCACCATCGTAGAATGGTGAGTCGTGTGACCAGCGGATTGATCCCCAGATCCCGAACCTTAAGTTCAGCCTGTACATCCCATCCAGTTGACAGGGGGCAAGGGGATTGGGAACAGGGTTGGAGGGAAGCAAGGAGGAAAGCGAATGAACAGGATGATCGCTTATTGTGGTCTGGTGTGCACCGATTGTGAGGCATACACCGCCACCCAGGCCAACGACTTGGCAGCCCTGGAGCGCCTGGCCGCAAAGGCCAGGGAGGAGTACGGCATGGGACCCTGGTTCATATCCTCGGTCGCCCGCGCGACGACCCAGAAGTGATTGAGGCACGGGAAGCGATCCCCACCTATCCACCCGTGGCCGAGTTGTTGGCGGCCCAGAAGCGGGATGGCTACTGGGCCAAGCGGGACTATTACCTGCCCAAGCACAACGGCACCTTTTGGGTGCTCTGCGTTCTGGGTGACATCGGGCTTACCTCAGAAAACGATCCGGTGCACAAGGCATGTGCGTTCATGTTCACTTTCCAGCGTAGCAACGGCGCCTTTTGCCGCCGGCGCCGGGTCGCCGGCAAGGGCATCGTCTGGGACGAGCAGCCGGGCCCCTGCACCCACGCCCGCATCGTGCGCTTTCTCATCCAGTTCGGCTATGGCGACGACCCACGCATTAGGGCCGGGGTGGACTGGCTGCTGGCAACCCAGCGGGACGATGGGCTGTGGGATTGTGGCTCACCGGCTCGCCCCGGCTGTTTGCGGGCCACCCACGACGTACTGCGCGTCGCCGCTCTGGACCCCATTTCCGCTGCCCAACCGGCCATCGCCCACGCGGCCGCCGCCGTCTCTGATCTGCTGATGGAGCCAGGCATGAGCAAATACCATGTCGGCATTCCCTGGACTACATTGCAGTATCCATATTTCGACTATGGCCTGATCAGCACCCTCGACGCCCTGGCCCGGCTCAACTGTAGGATGGACCAGCCCAAGATCGCCGCGACGATAGAGTACCTGCTGAGCCGGCAGTTACCGGATGGTGCCTGGCCCCTCGACCACAGCCCGCATAAACCACCGTTCGAGGTTGGCCTGCCGGGCGAACCAAGCAAATGGCTGACGCTGGATGCCCTGCGCGTCATCAAGTTGTTTCACGAGCAGGATGGACGCTTGCGCAGCGATGAGGCGTGAGGACTCTGATGGATCCTGAACTGCTAAGGTGGCTGCTGGACTCAGACGAACCCTGGACCTGCTATCGCACACTGGTGGACCTGCTCGACCGGCCGGAGGATGACCTCGATGTACCGTGACTGGAAGGACTGGTCCTTTGCCGACAAGAAACACCCCTCACCCTGGCTCACCTTCCTGGTCTACCGGGTGTTGAAGCGCACTTCTCAGCAGCGACCGACCGCGACAGGAGACCACACATGCTCTTGAAGGACATGTTCAACGAGCAATCGGTGACTGCCCTTGCCGATGCAATCCATCGCCACTACCCCGCCTTTGATAGGGAAGCGTTTGTGATGGGCGTGTTCGACGATGGCTGGGAGGCGCGCGAGCTCAAGCAGCGGATGCGACATATCACCATCGTTTTGCACGAATTCCTGCCTGCCGACTACCGTGCCGTCCTGCATGTCCTGCGACAGGCGCTGGCCTCGCTGGGCGGACACGGCTTTGTCAAGATGGTATTTCCCGATTATGTCGAAGTCTACGGACTGGACGACTGGGAGGCCTCGATCCCGGCCCTGGAAGAGTTCACACAACAGATCTCGGCAGAATTCGCCATCCGTCCCTTCATCGTACGCTACCAGGACCGCACGATGGCGCAGATGCTCGAGTGGGCGCGACATGCACACCCAGAAGTGCGCCGCCTGGCCAGCGAGGGCTGCCGGCCGCGCTTGCCATGGGGGATCGCGCTTCCATCCCTGAAGGCCGATCCCGCACCCATCCTGCCCATCCTGGAAGAACTCAAGCAGGACGAGTCGGAGTCGGTGCGGCGCAGCGTGGCCAACAACCTCAACGATATCTCCAAGGACAACCCCGACGTGGTGCTCGATGTGCTACGCCGCTGGCAAGCGCACGGCACAGAGGAGGTACGCTGGATCAGCCACCACGCGTTGCGCACGCTCGTCAAAAAGGGTGATCCCGAAGCATTGGAACTGCTCGGCTATCCGAGGGACCCAGCCATCGCAGTGCACAACGTAGCCGTCCAGCCGGATTGCATCCAGATCGGTGAGCGGGTGACCTTGTCCTTCGATATCGAGTCGTGCAGCGAACAAGCGCAGCGCTTGATGATCGACTACGTAGTGCACCACATGAGGGCCAATGGTCAGCGCTCGCCCAAAGTGTTCAAACTGACCAAGAAGACGCTGCAGCCTGGCGAGGTACTGCACATCTCCAAGGTACACAGCCTTGCACCGGTGACGACGCGCCGGTACTACCCTGGCGAACACGCGATCGAGCCCAAGATCAATGGCGAGTTGTACCAGCGGGTCGAGTTCGTGCTGCATCCTGCGGGGGAGGAGGAGTGATCGTGACAGATCTCGATGTCCCCTGGATCGCCGCGTGTGGCCTGGACTGCGGCACCTGCGACATTCGCCTGGCTCCCACCGACTCACAGGCTGCCCGGCGTCTTGTTGCCTGGTTCCAAGAGATGGGCTGGCTCGAGGAGCAAGAGGGTATCGCTGAGGCGGTCGAGCGCGGGATGTACTGCAAGGGCTGCCGTGGAGATCGGTCAACACACTGGTCGGCCGACTGCTGGATCCTCCACTGTTGCGTTGATGAGCGAGGCCTGGTTTTTTGTCCCGAATGTGCGCGCTTTCCCTGCGAGCGGCTCACCGCCTGGGCCCAGCAGAATGCAGCATACGCCCAGGCCCTGGACCGGCTGCACCGTCTAGCACAGGACAGGGGAGTGGCCTGACAGCCAGCAGAAAAATCACCAGCCGGTCCACACCTCTGAACGGATCCCGGAAGTGACCAGGCTACAGAGAACGCAGCCAGCGGCAGAAGCAACAATGCCCTCTAGGAAACAGCCGTTCAGATTGGCAGCCCGGCCCGGGTCAAGCGGGAGCTCGGCTGATCCCTGGTTGTCAAGATTGGTGCCAAAGGAGGGGCAAGAAATCTAGACAACACCTCCCGGCTATGGTACAATCTGTGTCACTATGCTTCAAGATGCACAGGCCCGCTTTGACGCAGGCGCCGAGGCCTGGTCCCGATACAACCAGCGGCCCCTGGGGCGCATACGGCGTGAGGTCACGTGGCACAATATGGCTCCCCATCTTCCCCAAGCCGTTGATGGACAGGAGCCCCCGCGCGTGCTGGATGCCGGGGGCGGTTCGGGAGAGCTGGCGCTCCGGCTGGCACAGCGCGGCTATCGCATTTGGTTGCTCGATTATGCGCCTGCAATGCTTGACCAGGCACGACGAGCGGCCCAGGCCTTACCCAAAGATGTGCAGGCCCGTATGACCTTCTGCCTGATGCCGGTCTCTGACGTCCCTGACTCGTTTGCCCCTGGTTTCTTTGATGCCATCCTCTGCCATACGCTCATCGAGTACTTGCCCGATCCTGTCGATGCCCTCCAGAGACTGGTCACTTCCCTGCGTGATGGCGGCCTGCTGTCCCTTTCCTTCGTCAACCGCCATGCCGAAGTACTGCGCCAGGTCTGGTCGCGGTGCGATCCGGCCGGCGCCCTGACCAAGCTGGAGGGCGGTGTCTTTTGCGCCGGTCTGTTTGATCTTTCAGGTGTGGCCCACACCGCGCAAGAAGTCAGTGGCTGGCTGGTGGACATGGGTCTGACCATCACGGAGAACCTTGGCGTACGCATCTTTGCCGACTATGTGCCGGATGAGCGCCTCGACGAAAACGAATTTTTCGACGCATTGCTCCGCCTGGAAATCGTTTCGGCCGCCCAACTTCCCTACCAGCTACTGGCGCGGTACGTCCATCTGCTTGCCCTCAAGAATGTTGGGCATTCATAGAAATGGAGGTACAAAGACTGGGCAGCCTTGACCGGAAGCTGCATAGCAGATTCTCCCGGCATTGGCCGGGCTGAAAGGACTCCATAATGGAAGTATCGGTCGGTATCGGCATCACGAATGACTGCAACCTGACCTGTGCCCACTGCTATCGGCCTCAGGATCGCATCCACCAGCTCACCCTGCAGGAAATCCAGGCTATCTGTGAGACGCTGGAAGTGACCTCGTTCAACATGGGCACTGGCGAGAGCTGGCTCCATCCCCAGTTCCCCGAGATCGTCGGGTACCTGGCCGGCCATGGCATCAAGATCAGTATGGCCAGCAACGGTCATAGCCTCAATGCGATGCCCGCCTCGTTGTTGCGCCAGTTCCACGACGTCGAGGTCTCGGTGGATTTTTCCAGCCCCCAGGGGCAGGACAGCTTTCGCGGCGAGGGGAACTGGGCCTGCGTCATGGATGCCGTCAACCGCTGCCACACTCACGACATTGAGGTGACCCTGCTGGCCACACTGATGAACACCAACTACGACCAGATGGATGGCCTGGTCCAAGTCGCCGGAGATGTGGGCGCCAACCTCAGAGTCAACGTCTACCAGCCGGTTGGGCAGAACAAGTTTATGTTGAGCTACGAGCAGTTCTGGGAGGCGTATCGACGGCTGTTCGGTGCCGGCCAACTGTTGAGCACCAGCGAGCCCATCGTCAACGCCATGCTGGGGCTGGACAGCCTGACCGGATCGCCCTGTGGCCGGCAGAGCATCCGTTTCACCCCCCGCCGCTACATCACGCCCTGCGTGTACTGGCCTCAGCCCGATCTGACGCTGGCCAGCCTGGATGGGCACACGGCCGAGAGCATCCTGGCCAGCCAGCAGTTCCAACGCGCGCGCCTGGTGCCTGATGCCTGCCGCGACTGCCCACACGTGACGAGCTGCGGCGGAGGGTGCGCCAGCCGCAGGGCGCTGCTGGGTGATCTCAACCAGCCTGACCTTTACTGTCCAGTGGTGCGCGGCGAAAAGATGGAGCTCTCCTTCACGCCGGCCCCACAGAAAGACTTGCCCCGCGGGGGCAACGTGTGCACCACGATCATCGTACCTTGAGGATGGGGATGAAGCCCAAATGGATCTCAGCCCATATCCCAGCTTTGCAGGAACGCACGCGTGTAGGTTGCGGCAGCGGGGTCCCGCGCCAGGTCGCGGCGCAGACGCACGAGGTCCTCTGCTACGTCCACGTCGTACCACTCGAGCAATGGGTGTACATGCAACCCCAGACTGCGGCAGATAGCCAGCGTCTGGGGGATGACGTGCTCTGTACTCCAGGCAATGCCCTGGAACAGCTCAGGGTATAGCCGCTTCATGCCGATGAGGTAGTAGCCACCATCGTGGCCGATCCCCAGGGTAACGTCCGCGTGATCCAGACCGTGGAACGCTTCCTCCAGAAAATGCAGGGGCAACGTCGGTCCGTCGCTGTTCATGATGACAACACGCTGGTAACCCATCTCAAAGTGTTGGCTCAATGCACTGGATAGGCGCTCCCCCAGGTCGCGGCCTCGCTGTGGAATCAAGCGAAAACCATTGGGAGCAAGTGTCCGAAAATAGGCGCCGGCAGTGTGTGGTGTGTAGGCAACAGTCCGATCGACTGCCTCTAGCCGGGCCATAAGCGTCAGCGTATCGAGCAACAAACAGCGGTAGAACTCCGAAGCAGCATCGGGTGTGAATGGTGGGCAGAGCCGGGTCTTGGTCTGACCGGGGGCCGGCTCCTTGGCGACGACGATGAGAGCATTTTCGCTGCGCGCTTGCATGCCCATAGCCATCTTCAGATCTGACCTCTCCCTCGCTCCAGTCCCCTGTTCGAGTCGACGCTCTTGCCTCATCTCCGCACTACCCACTCACCATCCCATATACCTCCCATCAGGCAGGCTCCAGGGCGGGGACAAGGATGGAATCTTCCGGTGGAGGACGGTAGTCGGGTGACTGGTGGCGGAAGTAGGTGTCGTACAGCTCGGCATAATGCCCGCCCCTGGCCATGAGCGCCTCGTGGTTCCCCTCCTCGATGATCCGTCCTTCCTCCAGGACGATGATGCGGTCCACCTTGCGGACCGTCGAGAGGCGGTGGGCGATGAGGATCGATGTGCTGCGGGCCAGAAGCAATTCCGTCGCCTCCTGGATCTGGGCCTCGGTGAAGGGGTCCACGCTGGCCGTGGCCTCGTCCAGCACAAAGATCGGCGGAGCCTGGACCAGCACCCGCATCAAAGCCACCAGTTGTCTTTGGCCCATGGAGAGGCGAGAGCCGCGCTCGCCCACGTCGGTCTGCAGGCCTTCGGGCAGGGCTTCCAACCACTCCCCCTCACCAATGCTGCGCGCCACGGCCGCGATTTCCTCGTCGCTCAGGCCTCCAGTACCATCCATGACATCCTCAGAAGTGGCTTCAGTCCCGCCATCGGAGAAGGCATAACGGATGTTGTCGGCCACGGTCCCTGAGAAGAGGAAGGGGCTCTGAGAAATGACGCCCAACTGGCGGCGGTAGCTCTCCAGGTCGAAGGAGCGGATGTCCCGACCATCGATGGTGATGTGGCCGCCCTGGTACTCGTAGAACCGGGCGATGAGCTTGGCAATGCTGCTCTTGCCTGCGCCTGTATGTCCCACCAGCGCCACGCTCTCGCCAGGTGCAATGGTCAGTGAGAAATCCTTCAGTACCTGCTCCTGCGCCGTGTAGCGGAAATCCACCTCGTCGAATTTGATCTCGCCACGCAATGTTCCGGCTGGCAGATGAGCCGTCTGCCGCACGGTCGGCTCTGCATCGATCAGGGCAAAGACGCGTTCTGCCGCTGCCAGTCCGGCCTGAAACTGGCTCCAGAAGGCGGAGAGACTGATCATGGGAAACCAGAAGCGATCTACGCTGAGGATGAACAGGTACCAGTCACCGATGGATACTGCCCCGGTTGCCGCCGACAGTCCCCCCCAGTAGACCAGTGCTGCGGTGCCGATGCCTGCCAGGGCATTGAGGATGGGAAAGATGTTGGAAAGCACAAAACCCCGCCGCAGGTTGATGGCGTACGATTGGCGGTTGACCTCCCCAAAACCCTCATAGATGGCGGCTTCCTGTCGAAAGTTCTTGGCCACGCTGATGCCGGTCACGGCCTCCTGGATGGCCGCGTTGACCTCGGCGATGGCGCGAAAGCCCTTGCGCGTGACATAGCGGGCGATGCGCCGGAAGCCCAGGGCCAGTAGGAACACAAAAGGTGTCAGTGCGAGCAGCGTCAGCGTCAACTGCCACGATACCGTGAAAAGGTACAACGTCAGGACGACGACCAGCAACACCTGGCCGATCAAGTCTGTGACCAACAGCACCACTTGGGAGAACTCTTCGGTATCGGAGGTGATACGGCTGATGATGCGTCCCGATTGGAACTCGTCAAAAAACGACATATCGTGGTGCACTGACGCCCGAAACGCGTCTCGCCGCAGGGTCAGCACCACGTCGCCGATGACGCGGACGGTCAGACGCCGGCGCAGCCAGGTGCCAGCCCAGTTGACTAGGCCGACAAACAGCACCACAGCGACCAGGGACAGTATCAGTGTAAGCGTCGGCGACTCGACCAGCAGGTCCAGGCCTCGGGATACGACGATCGGCTGGAGAACACCCACCATGGAGATAGCAGCAATAAGCACGCCGATGACCAAGACCCGGCGGCGATGCGGTTGAAAGTAGCCGAGGATGCGGCGCAGCAGATCGCGGTCTGAGTACTGTCGGTCGTATGCCTCAGTGTCGAGGCCGAAAAAAACACCCATAGGCTATTGTATCCCTGTGCTACCACACTGGATTTGGAGACAACCGGATTTCATGCCGCATGATCCTTCTGGACGCGTCAACTCTCGTAGCGCGCAAAGATGTTTCGATACGCCTGCGACTCGCGCATCAAGTCCCCATGGGTTCCCACTGCAGCGACCCGCCCTTTGCGCATCACGACGATGAGATCGGCGCGGCGAATCTGGGACAGGCGGTGGGTGATGAGGAACATGGTGCGGTTCTGGCCAGCGCGATCGATGGCCCGCTGGATGCGATCCTCGGTGGCGCTGTCTATGGCACTGGTGGAGTCATCGAGGACCAGGATGCGCGGTTCAGCCAGAAATGCACGCGCGAGGGCGACGCGCTGTCGTTGACCACCCGATAGCGTAACACCCCGCTCGCCAACGACCGTTTGGTAGCCATCTTTGAACCTGAGGATAAATTCGTGAGCCTGGGCTGCCCGGGCAGCAGCCTCGATCTCTTCCTGGCTGGCGCCCGGGCGCCCGAAGGCGATATTCTCGGCGATGGTCCGTGAGAAAAGAAAGATGTCTTGCTCGATAATCGAGATCTGCCGGCGCAGCGACTCCAGATTCCAGTCACGCACATCCACGCCATCCACCAGCACCTTGCCATCGTCAGTATCATACGTGCGGTTGATCAGCTTGGCGATGGAGCTCTTGCCCGAACCCGTCTGGCCCACAATGGCGATGGTTTGTCCCGGCTTGGCCTCGAAAGTGATATCATCGAGTGCCGGCTCGCTGGGACAGGCGTCGCCCGGCGGACGATAGCAGAAGCTGGCGTGCTCAAAAGCAACCGCACCTTCGATGGGCGCGTCGCAACCCTCGACATTCTGGTCCAATTCGGTCTCATAGTTGATCAATTCGAGAATACGCCGGGCGCCAGCTACCCCGGTCGCAACCCGAGAATAGGCCCACTGGGCGGCAAAGGTCGGGAACCCAAAGAGAAGCAACAACCCATTGAAAGCGACGACATCGCCCACGTCGATAGTACCGGCGCGAAAGAGCAGCAGGCTGTGCAGCAAACCCGCGGCCTGGACCAGTGCCAGCAACAACAACGGGATGAAAAAGGCCTCGATGTCCCCCTGGGCCACGTAGGCATTGCGCCAGTTTGTGACCAACCGCAGAAAGCGCCGGCTCTCACGCTTTTCCTGGGCCGCGCCCTTGACCGTCTCAATGCCCTCAATCGCTTCGGCCAAAGTGGCATTCATGTCCCCAAAACGGCGGCGGACTCGAGTCGCGGCCGGCTGCAGGCGCCGCAAATAGTCCCATAGCGAGACGATATAGGCGAGCAGATAGAGAATCGGGGCCAGGACGAGCGAGGGATCGATGGTGGGCGCGACAAAAAGGGGCATGAACAGGAACCAAGCGGAACCGACGACCAGGTTCACGCCAGGATTGAGCATCAGATTGACCTCGCGCACATCGTTGGTGGCACGGGCCATCAAGTCGCCGGTGGGCTGCAGATCGTGGAACGACATGCTCTTGCCGATGAGGCTGGCATACAGTTCATCGCGGGTGTCCCGCTCCAGGCGCTGGCCTAGCACCTCGGCCGAAAAGTTGCGCACGAGCTGCAGACCACCCCGCACTACCTGGGACACGGCGATGAGCGCAGCGGCCACCGCCAGTGCTCCGAGATCGTGGGAAGGAGCTGCCACGACGTCGAAGGCCTGCCCGACGAGGATCGGAACCGCAGCCGCTAGCGCAGCGTTGCTGAAAGCGCCAAAGAGCACGCCGAGGATGAACAGCTTGTGACGCAGGACGTGCGACACAATCCAGCGCACCGGTCCACGCCGGTCGGAATGCCATATCTGGGTGACAGCGAATTCGCTAACGCTCATGGATCTCCAGTAGCGGCAGAGTATGGGCCCTAGTCCAATATTGGGTGCGAAACTCGCACCGGCCCCGGCGACGGGCCTGGCAGCAGCCTCGCGCCAGGGACTAGTTTACCGGGAAGTAGAGATTTCGTCAAGAAGCCCATGGGTGCATGGGCCGCAGGCACCCGCCCTTGATGGCAGATTGACCTTTGTGCCGAGTTCCGCTATACTGGTGCAGTCTGTGCATCAGTCTGGAGATGCCTGCTCGGCTTCATCACCCTGCGGAGGAGATCATCTATGATACCAGAGGATACGGCAACCCGGGTTCTTGCGGCCGCCCTGGATACCGGTGGCGACCTGGCCGAGATCTATGTGGAGGATCGCACATCCCTGAGCCTGCGGCTGGAGGATTCCAAGCTGGAACATGCAGTGCGCGGCAAAGACAGGGGGGCGGGTGTACGTGTGCTCTTTGGTCCGCTGGCGGCTTATGCCTACACGGATGACCTTAGCGAGAAGAGCTTGCTTTCAGCGGCGCAGGCAGCGGCGGCCGCAGCCAGCGGCAAGGGCAAGAACCTGGTCATCGACCTGACCCACCAGCCCAGCCCTCTGGAATACCCGGTGGTCAAGCCTTTTGACAGTCTGACAGTGGCCGACAAGGCCCAGATATTGCACCGCATGGACGAAACCGCCCGTGGCTTTGACGCCCACGTCAGCCAGGTCATCGCCGGATACGGCGAACTGCGCCGCCGCGTGTGGATCTTTAACTCAGAAGGGCTGTACGTCAAGGACGACCGCAACATCGTCGAAGTACGAGCCATGGTCTTGGCCCAGAAGAACGGCGTCATCCAGCGGGCGATGGAGGGTTTTGGAGGCCAGATGGGCATGGAGCTGTTCGATGCCCACGATCCCATGAACCTGAGTTTGAGGCTGGCCGAGGCGGCAGTCAAGATGCTCGACGCCCGGCCGGCGCCTGCTGGCGAGATGACGGTCGTTATGGACAGCGGCTGGGGCGGCGTTCTCTTTCACGAGGCCTGCGGTCACGCCATGGAAGCCGATTTTGTGAGCAAGGGCAGCTCGGCCTACACCGGCATGGTGGGCCAGCGTGTGGCCTCCCCCTTCGTCACCGCCATAGACGACGGCACGATTCCTGGCCGGCGCGGCTCGCTGCGCTTTGATGACGACGGTACACCTGCGTCGCGCACAGTGCTGATCGAAGAGGGCATCCTCAAGGAGTACATGTGGGACCTGGTGGAAGCCCGGCGCATGAACCGCGACTCGACGGGAAACGGGCGACGCCAGAGCTTTCGCCACCTGCCGATGCCGCGCATGACCAACACCTACATTGCGGCTGGCCCACATGATCCGGAGGAGATCATCCGCTCGGTGAAAAAGGGCCTGTATGTCAAGCGGCTGGGTGGCGGCCAGGCTGACATCGCCAAGGGTGATTTCGTGTTCAGCGTTACCGAGGGCTATCTCATCGAGGATGGCAAGCTCGCGGAACCCGTCCGTGGAGCGACCCTTATGGGCAACGGGCCCGAGGTCCTGGCCGAGATCGATATGGTCGGCAACGACTTTGCCCTCGACCCGGGGATGGGCATGTGTGGCAAGGGGCAATCGGCGCGTGTCAGCGTGGGTCAGCCCACCGTTCGCATTCCGCGCCTCACCATCGGAGGAACCGACGAAGAGATCGCCGGTGCAATGGGCCTGTAGGGAGGGGAAGCAAGGTGACCGACTATCTGCAACTGGCACAGGACGTCGTCCGCAGGGCCGCGGCACGTGGCGTGGAAGCGGAGGCGATCGTCGTCGACGAGCACGAGACCCAAGTGCGGGTAGATGGCGGCCAAGTAGAGCAACTGGCCCAATCGGGATCCAAGGGTCTGGGTGTACGGGTTATCGAGGGAGGTCGCGTCGGCTATGCCTTTACCTCCGACTTGAGCCCATCCAGCATCGAGGAGACCTGGCAAGCAGCGGCCTCGCTGGCCAAGGTGGCCACGGCTGACGAATACCGTGCCCTCCCGGATCCACAGCCCATCTCCCAGGAAGACCTGGAGATCTGGGACCCAGAACTGCCCCAAGTTCCCATCGAAGACAAAATCGCCTTCACCAAGCAGGTAGAGGATGCAGCCCTGGCCTACGATCCCCGGGTGGTGATGACCAACCGCTGCACCTACCAGGATGTCATAGCCCACATCTACCTGGCCAATTCCAGGGGCTTTGCCGGGACATACGATCGGACCGTCGCCGCTAGCTTTATCATCGGCATTGGCCGGGACGAGGGCAGCCAGACCATGGCCGTCGGACTCGATGCGTCCAACTTTTACCGCGACCTGAACGCCCAGGCCATCGGTCAGGAGGCGGGGAGGAAAGCCGTCGAGATTCTAGGTGGGCAGCCGGTGCAAACCCAGACCGGTACCGTGGTGTTGGACCCTACGGTATCGGCCGAGATCCTGGCTTATCTGTCGATGGCTCTCACCGCCGAGGCCATGCAGCGCGGGCGGTCCTTCCTCGTGGGGAAACTGGGCCAAGAGATCGGGTCGGACAAGGTAAGTCTGCTGGACAATGGCCGTTTGAAGCGTGGGCTGGCCTCGGCTCCCTTTGATGGCGAGGGTGTACCTACCTCAGCTTCGCGTTTGATCGACGAAGGGGTGCTGCAAAACGTCATCTATGACACGTATACCGCCCGCATCGACGGCACCGTCTCTACGGGCAACGCTCAACGAGACTCACACCGCGGTTTGCCCAGCTTGGGGCCCAGCAACTTCTACATCCAGCCCGGTACCCTCTCCCATGAGGAGCTGATCGCCGGCGTAGACCGGGGGCTGTACGTGACCAACATCATGCAAACCGGCGGCATCGATCCGATCAACGGCGACTGCTCGATGGGCGCCAGCGGGCTGTGGATCGAAAACGGAGAACTGGTCCGGCCCGTAACGGGCGTAACCGTGGCAACAACCCTGCCCGATCTGCTGCAGAACATTGTCGCCGTCGGAGCTGACCTGCGGGTCGTGCCATTTGTGGGTGCCATTGGCGCCCCCACAATCCGTGTCGAGGGGATGACCATCGGCGGCAAGTAAGCGAGCGAGAGGCAACACCATGGATCTGATCGATACAGCCATCAAGGGCCTGAGCCTTCTGTGGCAACGACTCACCCAGCAGGGATTGGGCGTGACGCTGTGGTGGGCAGCCGACCATGCAGTGCGCATCTTGACCGGCGCCCCTATCCGGCGCGTCAGCCAGATCACACCGCAAATGCACGTGGGCGGCCAGTACAGTCGCAGGGGGTGGCCTACCCTGGCATCGCGGGGTATTACGGCCGTGATCAATATGCGTGTGGAGTTTGACGACAACGACGCTGGTATCGCCCCACCCCATTACCTGCACTTACCGACAGAGGACGACCACGCCCCCACCCTTGAGCACTTGCGACAAGGGGTGGCCTTCATCAGCAATGAGGTGGCCAACGGCGGCGGAGTGTACATCCATTGCAAGTCAGGCGTAGGACGGGCTGCAACCATGGCCGCCGCCTACTTTGTGAACACCGGGTTGACGCCCGATGAAGCCTGGGACCGCATCCGCGAGTTCCGCCCCTTCGTCCGGCCCACACCGGTCCAGATCGAGCAGTTGGCGCGATTCGCGACCCAAGCGTAAAGGAGCCACCCCATGCCTGCCGTGGTCATCGCCGATGCGACACAGGGACTAAAAGTTGCGCTGGAGGAGATCTTTGCACCTTACGGCGGCATTGATGCCGTGATCCCCCGGGACGTGAAAAAGGTCTACGTCAAGCCCAACGCCGTCCATTTCACACCCCACACCCACACTGACCCAGTGGTTCTGGAGGCGGTGCTGGCCTACCTGCGCGACCACGGGTACACCCGCCTGGCAGTGATGGAGAGTTGCACCGGTGGCAATTTCACGCGGCTGGTGTTCAAGGTCACCGGCTATGCCCGCATCTGCCGGCGCCACCGCGCCGAGCCGGTCTACCTGGATGAAGGACCGACGGTGGAAGTCGACCTGCGCGACGGCTCCCGTGCTCGCGTCTCACACCGGCTGTACAAAGAAGTCATCAACCAGAGACAGAACGCTTCGGCCGGCTCAGGGCGTAGCTTCTATCTCGACCTTCCCAAGCTCAAGACCCACTCGATGGCGACGGTGACACTGGGGGTAAAGAACCAGCAGGCGTTCCCAGTGGACACCGACCGCATGGATTATCACAGCCATGGCACCCTGCACCGGCGCCTGGCAGCCCTCTATGCCCTCATCCAGCCGGACTTTTGCATCATCGAGGGGTTGACGGCGACGGCCCATGGCCACTTTCCCGTGACCGCCCTGCTCAAGGAATGTCTGGTGCCGACCAATGTGCTCATCGGAGGAGCAGACACTCTGGCGGTGGACGTGGTGGGGGCCAGGGTGCTGGGCTACCGCATGGAGGAGGTGGAGCACCTGCGGCTGTGCGCCGAATGGGGATTGGGCGACGGTGATCTGACCCACATTGACGTGCAGGGTGTGCCACTCTGGCGCTTTAACCAGCGCCTGCCCCACACGCTACTGGGCCGTGTCCACCCCGGCGTCAGATGGGTTGTGGGCCGGGACAAGGCGTGTGTCGAGGGTTGCCTGGGAAACTCGCAGTGCATCCAGGAGATGCTGTACAACGACCACTGTCCTTCAACAGGCTCAGCACAAAGCAGCGGGGGCGGCTGGACGTTGGTCTGCGGGTCCGGTTTCGAGGAGGCCGATTTCGACGACCTGCCGGGCGATATCCTGGTCGTGGGGCCGTGCGCGTGTGACGAAGCAGCGGCCACTTTGCACCAGCGCTATCCTGGCCGCAAGATCTACCTGGTCCCCCACCACAACGACCTCATGGCCAACACGCACTACCAGACCAAGCTGATGGGCATCTCACCGCTGAGCCTGGTACCGCTGAACCCCCTCGTCTCTGCTTTCACGCTGCTGCAGGCCAGGATGCACGACCTGACAGCGCGCGTGCCGCCAATTATTGGTTGAGCACCAGAGCACATGAGCAACTTGGCTGCTGGCCCGGTGTTTCTACACTCAAAGCGGCACAGGAGGCCGGGATGCAACAGAAGATAGGGATCGTAACGGACAGCAGTTGTGACCTGCCGGCCCAACTGTTGGAGGAATTCGAAATCGAGATGGTGCCACTCACCGTGCACTTTGGCACCGAGGTCTACCGCGATGGAGAGCTATCGCTGGAAGAGTTCTGGGCGAGAGCCGCTGGCCCCCATCCCCCCCTGACTTCCCAGCCCGCGGTCGGCGCGTTCGATGAGGCATACACCCGGCTATTGGCGAGATGCGAGCAAGTGCTTGTTTTGACGATCACCGGCAAGCACAGTGGCACCATGAATGCAGCACAGGCAGCTGCGCAACGCTTCGGCGATGCGGTCAGGCTATTCGATTCCCAGTCTCTCTCCCTCGGACTGGGCATACAGACCCTGGTAGCAGCCCAGGCTGCACGCGCTGGCCAGTCGATGCAGGAGATCCTGTCCACACTGGAGGATCTGCGGACCCGCATGCAGTTGACAATCGTATTGGACACCCTGGAAAACCTGCGACGCGGGGGACGGGCCGACGGGTTTATCGCCGTCGCGGACCGGATGACGCGGGCACTCAACATCAAAGTCACCATCAACCTGGTGGAGGGCCAGCTCAAACTGCTGAGCGCAGCACGTTCTTTCAAGGGCGCCCTAAAGCGGGTGCTGAACACGATCGAGCGATTGGGACCGCTGGACCACCTGGCCGTGATCCACACGCGCAACCGGGAAGTGGCACAACAGGTGACCGAAGAGATTGCAGAGCGTACCGGTTTTCCCAAGGAGCGGATCTGGTTGCGAGAGACCGGGGCAGTCCTGGCCACTCACGCCGGTCCAGGCGTCATCGGCATCCTGGCAGTGCCTTCGCCCTGAGTGCGAAAGAGTATGGTGACCGTCATGCTGGTGGTCGCCAGCCACCGGCGATTCCTCCATGCTCCCCGGCGGCACATGCGCCGGGGAGACTTGTTGCCGCCGCATTGCGGGTAGGGGCAAGATGTGGTAAGATACAGACATCACAGGTTTTCCAGCAGAGCCAGGTGTGCGGACGGACAGCCTGGATGAGCGAGAGGAGAGGGATAACATGAACGCCAGGGATTTGGTCGACAGGCTACATTGGCTGGGCCACGACAGCTTCCGCTTGGACGGGCCACCAGTGATCTACTTTGACCCCTGGAAGCTAAAGGGCGAGCTTCCCAAGGCCGATCTGGTGCTGGTGAGTCACGAGCACCATGACCACTGCTCCCCCGACGATGTCAAAAAGATAAGTGGGCCGGACACAGTGGTGGTATCCAACACTGGCTCGGCAGCCAAACTGCCGGGAGGGCAAGTCATGCGCCCGGGGGAACGGCTGTCTACGGCCGGGGTCGAGATCGAAGCCGTACGCGCCTACAACATCAACAAATTCCGGTCACCGGGCAATCCGTTCCACCCACTTGAGGCCGAGCATGTGGGGTATGTGGTCACCGTGGAGGGCGTGCGCATCTACCACGCCGGGGATACCGATCACATCCCCGAGATGGAGGACCTCGACTGCGACGTGGCCCTCCTGCCGGTCAGCGGCACCTATGTGATGACCGTCGAGGAGGCAGTGGCCGCAGCGCAGGCCATCGGTCCGGAAATCGTCGTGCCGATGCACTACGGATCGGGCATCGGGACAGCCAGCGACGGGGAGCGGTTCGCTCAACTGTACGAGGGGCAGGTTGTCCTGCTAGGAGCAGAATAGGGCTTCTTTCCGGCGCCAAGATCGATCCAACCTCACCGGCCTGAGACGAGTCCGGAGAACAGAGTATGAACGCGCGCGAGCGACTGCTGATATCGCTTGACGGGGGCGAGCCCGACCGCGTACCCAGCGCCCTAGGCTTCTATCACGTTGATTTTGAGAACCTACTCCCTCGCGGCTATTCGCTTGACGGCCTTTTGGACGTGCAATTTGTGCGTTTTCCGCCCTCAAGGGAGGAGGAGGCGCTACGGCGTCTGGCACGCCCCTACGATCCAGACACACGCCTGGGTACACCTCACCAGGTAGCCACCTACCAGCAGTGGGAATATCGCCCCGAGACCCCCGATGCCCGCAACCCCCTGGCCTGGGCCCGCTCGTTGGACGATCTGCATGCGTTTCCCTTCCCCGACCTCAGCACGCCCTACCACGTCGGCGGTCTCGCTCGCCAGGTGAGGGGATTGCACGAGCGGGGCATGGCAGCAGGAGGCAATCTGCCTCACCTGGGCGGCGAGCTGTTCGAAGCCGCCTGGCGATTGCGGGGACTGGAGAACTTTTTGCTGGACCTGATCGAGCGCCCCGACTGGGCGCATTTCCTCCTCGACCGTCTCACCGACCTGGCCTGCCGCAACGGGGACACCCTGGCGCGGGCCGGGATCGACGTGTTGGCCCTGGACGATGACATCGGTATGCCGCGGACGATGATGATAAGCCCCAAAGCCTGGCGTACGTTCTTCAAGCCTCGCCTGGCGCGCATCATCGGTGCCGCCCGTGCAGCGCAACCCAAGCTGCGAGTCTTGTACCACAGCGACGGTTACTTTGAGCCCATCGTCGGCGATCTCGTGGAGATCGGCGTAAACGCCATCAACCCCCTCCAGCCGGATCATATGGACGCGGTGCGCATCCGGAAGCAGTTTGGTCCGGGACTGGCACTGTGGGGCACGGTGGGCAGGCAGACTACATTCAGCTTTGGCACACCCCAAGAGATCCGGCAGGAAGTCAGGTTGCGCATCCGAACGCTTGGGCGCGCCGGGTTGATCCTCTGCCCTGCTTATGATATCGACGAACCGGATATCCCCTGGGCCAACATCGCCGCCTTTCTAGAATCGGTCCGGGAGTACGGCTAGGCGGTCCCTGCCTGCAGTGTGAACGCAGTTGGCATTTACCCCCCCTTGCGGTATAATGCAGTGCCCGTTCTCACTGGGTAGCCGGGCGCTACCTCGGCCACGTCGTTCGTCTGGCCAGGCGACTCGAGGAGGCATGTTCCCTTGTCTTCCGATGCTGCGGCATCCACGTTCGACCTGAAGCAAACCGTGAGCGACAACCGCCTGGTTGGCGTGTGGCGGATGATGACTGGCTTCCGGCTCACCTACGTTTGGGCTACGCTCAGCCTGGGCATTGCGGCGGTAGCGCGGACGGGCAGCTACATCCTCTTGGGCCAATACGCAGACAATGTCCTGGGCCAATCGGACCAGACGGACCTCCTGCCACTCGTTGCCTTGGGATTCCTGGGTCTGGCGTTGATACAGGGTGCCTTCACGTTCCTCAGTGGAAAGCTGGCAGCACAGACGGCGGAAGGGATCGTGCTGCGCCTGCGCAACTATCTGTTCGACCACATCCAGCGGCTATCGTTCGCCTACCACGACCGGACGCCAACAGGCGAGTTGATCCAGCGCTGCACTTCCGATGTGGATGCCATTCGGCGTTTCTTTGCCGACCAGGCCATTGGTGCAGGTCGCATTGTTCTGCTCTTTGTCGTCAATTTTGCGGCGCTATGGCTATTGAATTGGCAACTGGCCCTGCTCTCGGTCATCGTCGTGCCTCTGGTGGTAGTGATGTCCTTCTTTTTCTTCCGCCGGGTGTCCAGGGCATATGAGGCTTTCCAGGAACAGGACGCCGTACTGTCAACCACCCTGCAAGAGAATCTAAGCGGGGTTCGGGTGGTCAAGGCATTTGCACGGCAGGAGTACGAACGGGACAAGTTCGAGGCCGACAATTGGGAAAAGTTTGTGCGTGGACGGCGGCTACTGGTCATGCACTCACTCTACTGGCCCGTCTCGGACATCCTGTGTGGATTCCAGATGTTGGGTGGTTTCCTGGCCGG
>Ga0180438_10004136_pt1 | contig 21124 bp, 18 predicted proteins | sample SS_ome_12_FD_132455 | JGI IMG/M metagenome (GOLD analysis project Ga0180438, IMG submission 132455) | Hypersaline lake sediment archaeal communities from the Salton Sea, California, USA - SS_3_D_2 metaG | ecosystem: Environmental > Aquatic > Non-marine Saline and Alkaline > Hypersaline >... | reverse complement strand
CCTGGACAGCCAGCAGGAACCAGAAATAATGTACGTTGCTCAGGACGGTTGCGGAGCGGTGTCCGACGAGCCATGCGAGGGGCTCGACGGTGGCCTCGAATATCCGCCTTACGCTAAGGCCGGCCGCATTGAAGGGCCAGCCGACCAGCGGGACCCAGATCATTCGCCACCAGATGAACGAATCGGCGCTAAAGGCGATGTGTGGCCACGACCTTAGGGCCTGGTACAGTCCTGCCGGCAGCGACAGCAGCACCTGGAGTGACCAGCCGAGAAAGAAGTTGGACAAGAGGCCTCGCCGCCTCTTAATGAGAAGGCGGATTCCGACAAGCAGAATCAGGACAGCGACAAAGCCGTGGAGAATGAATATAGGCATGGCTTAGCCCTCCCAAGTGGCGTTCAGGATTTCTCTGGCCTTGCTGCAGTCATCCTTTATTTGTTGGGCGAGGTGCTCTTCCGAGTCGAATTTCCGCTGCGGTCGCAGGTGCTGGATGAAGTCCATGGCGAGCGACTTTCCTATCAGGTGGCCGACATTATCGATGAGCAGGTGGGCCTCGATAAGCTGCGGACGGTCTGCGGCGACGGTGGGGGCGTGCCCGATGCTCAAAGCAGCGGGGATTCTGTCGCGTGTTTGGCAGACTTGCTCGACGCTGCGGCCGATCTCGACCCGGCCGGCATACACGCCGTGTGCCGGGACAACTTGTTCGGTGCGCTCAAGGTTGGCGGTGGGAAAGCCGAGCTGTTTTCCTTTGCCGTGTCCGGGTATGACCTTGCCGATGAGACGATAGGCCCTGCCCAGCGCACGTGCGGCATCGGCGACGGCGCCGCGTTCGAGCAGCTCACGAATGAAGGTGCTGGAGACCCTGATGCTTTGGCCGGTGGACAGCACGATATTCTTAGGCTCCACGATGCGGACCTCGAAGTTTTTTTCCGCACCGAGCTGCCGGAGCTTCTCGATGTTGCCGGAACGGGCGCGACCGAAGTTAAAGTCGTGCCCCTCGATGACCACGGCGGGTGCAATGGCTTTTTCGAGGTAGCGGTCAACGAAATCCTCCGCCGAGAGGCCCAGAAGCTCGGGCGTGCTTTTTAAGATGATGAGACAATCGACGCCGGCTTGTGCGAGGTAATGACACTTGAGCCTCAGGGGGGTCAGCACGCCGGGGCTCTTGTCAGGCTTGAGGACGGTGACAGGATGAGGCTCGAACGTTATGGCCAACAGCGGCCTCCGGCCTTCCTGGGCGGCTTTTTTCGCCGCGGCGAGGATTTGCTGATGGCCCAGATGCACGCCGTCGAAGTTGCCGATAGTTACAACGGCACCTCTCTGGCCGCCCTCAATATCCGAGACTCTTTCAATTATTCTCATTTCAACGATTATGCCTTTTCTAAACCCCGGTACCCGGGTAGCCTGCCTCCTTGCTTCCGCCGGGCAGGGTTAATTTAGCCATTCGGGGGCGAATTTGCAACGGGATTCCGGCACAGGCCCGAACCAGCCCAGTGTGTGTCCGAACAAATCGGGTATTCGCAGCGTATCAAAAAAGTAGTTGCAACTTAGTTGCATTTAGCTATAATAGGCCTCAAGCTGACGCTCTATCAGAAATAATTTAAGAGTTAGTAAACAGTGCCGCGGCGGCCTCTGGCAGCTACTTGGCAGCGAAATCGTTTTGTCACAGCTCGCGCGGCAATGAGATTGTTATTGTGTGACGATTACTATTACGCTGGTACAGGGGGCCCAAAGATGTCGGTAAAAGAAAGAGCAAGACACATCGGGGCGGAACTGAAGGGACACCTGCCGTTTACCCTGCTCGGTGCTCTTCTGGGCATTTTCTTCATGCTGATTTTTCGCCGGGTCAGCGGCATCGGCGGCCGGGGTCTGTTCATGGTTTTTCATCCCGCTCACGTGGTTTTGAGCGCGATGGTTACGGCGTCGATGTTCAAGATTCACGCGGCCAGGAAGCATTTTATTCTTGTTCTGCTTGTGGGCTATTTCGGCTCGATCGGGATTGCCACACTCAGCGATATAGTAATACCGCACATAGGCACACAGGTTTTCGGGCTGGACGTGCCGACGCACACACAAGTGCACTCAGGCCACACGGAAGAAGACTCGCACCAAGACGCAGCAGCACTCCACGATGAGCATGAGAACGATATTCATCTTGCCTTTATCAAGGAATGGTATCTCGTTAATCCGGCTGCGCTGGTTGGAATTCTGATTGCCTTTTTTCTTCCCCGGACCAAATTTCCGCACGCGGGGCACGTGCTGGTTAGCACGTGGGCGTCATCATCATATCTTCTGATGAGCATGGCGTCGGCGATGACTTTGGGAGCGGGCATTGAAGTATTTGTAACGTTATTAGCCGCGGTGTGGCTGCCCTGTTGTATCAGTGACATCGTGTTTCCCCTGCTGTTTGTTAAATCCGATTTGGAAGTGGCGGCGGCCTGCCCGCATCACGGGCTGCACAGCCATCCGCATATACAGGCCGAGCCGGAGGCAGAGGCGTGAAAGTCAGCACAAAAGAAAAGGCGCGGCAGTTATTACGGTCCGTCAGGCTGCGGCGGACAGGGCCCAGGCTGGCGGTTTTGGCTGCATTGCTTGACGCGCCGAAGCCCCGGACGGCCGACCAGATTGCCACAAAGCTGGGTTCGAGCCGACCGGACCGCGTCACCGTCTATCGAACTTTGGAGGCGTTTCTCGAGGCCGGTCTTGTGCATAAGGCCTTCCTCGATGAGCGGACGTGGCACTTTGAACTGGCCCATAACTGCACCGAAAGCCAGTGCCATCCTCATTTTACGTGCACGAGTTGCGGCGACACGAGCTGCCTTACCGAGATAAGCCTTCCAATGGCAAAGAGCCCGCACAAAGGGTTTGTCATCCACCGCCAGCGCGTGCAGCTCGAAGGGCTCTGCCCAAATTGCAGGGAGGGCACACCTCAAACAGGACACTGACAATTTGGTAGACACCTGCCAAGCGCCCTTTATAATTGCGGCAATATGAAATTGTATCCTTTGAAGCTGAAACCGATATATAAGCATCGGATATGGGGCGGGCAGAAGCTGCGGGAGGTGTTCGGCAAGGATATACCGGAGGGTGAGAAGATTGGTGAGAGCTGGGAGTTAGCGGATTTGCGGGAGGATAAATCGGTCATCGAGAACGGCGAATTAGCGGGGCAGACGCTTATCTCGGCGGTTGGGAAGTATCCGCAGGAAATAGCGGGTGATGTGAATTTTAGTGGGGCGTTTCCGCTGCTGATTAAGTTCATTAACGCCGAAGACGTCTTGAGCGTGCAGGTGCATCCCGATCCACAGACGTGCCGCCGGATGGGTATGGGCGACCCCAAGACCGAGTGCTGGTATATCATATCCGCTGAGCCGGGAGCGGTGCTATATAAGGGCCTCAAAAGCGGGGTGACACGTGAGACGTTTGCCGAGGCGATAAGGGCGGGGACGGTTGCGGAGCTTCTGGAGAGGGTGCCGGTTCAGGCGGGCGAGTGTCACTTGCTTCCCGCGGGCACGGTACACAGTATCGGGGCCGGTCTTTTGATAGCGGAGATTCAGACGCCTTCGGATACGACTTACCGCGTGTTCGACTGGAACCGCGTTGACGAGTCCGGCAAACCGCGACAACTGCACATCGAAGAGGCGCTGGAGAGCATCAACTTCGGGGTCGCAGGTGAAAAGCTGCCGGTGACGACGATAGGTCGGCTGGTTGCGTGCGAATACTTCAAGATAGACAAAGGTCACCAGGCGGCGGGGTGCGAGCTGCTGCTCTCGGCGGGAACTATTAAGACGTTGATGGCAATGACCGGCCGGGGAAGAATCCTGGCAGAGGCGCAAGGCACTGTTGATTTCAAGGCGGGGGACTGTCTGCTGATACCGGCGGCGTACGAGGGGGTCATAAAGTTTGTTGAAGACACGGAATACTTGACGATAACAATTTAAGAGCCTCTAAGGAAAATACTGCCATTGCGAGCGAACCGCAGGTTCGAGCGGCAATCTCAGACCTTTGTCGAGGCGAGCGCTCATTCTGTTATAGGTTGCAAGTGAGTTACAGGATGCCTGTTCGAGAAATGATACAATTAGCTCGGCCGAAGCACTGGATAAAGAATCTGCTGGTGCTTATGCCGGTGGTGTTCGGCCTGCAGATGTACAGTGCAGGCGCATGGGCAAGAGCAGTTGCTGCCACGGTGGCATTTTGTCTGGCGTCCTCGTTTGCTTACATTATCAATGACATCAAGGACCGTAAAAGTGACAGGGCGCATCCGGCGAAAAAGGACAGGCCTCTTGCGTCGGGTCGAGTACGCACAAAGGCGGCGGTTATAGAAGCGGTCGTCCTGGCGGCGGCGTCACTGATTCTTGCCCGGAGTCTGTCATTTCTGGTAACGGGGATAATATCTGCATACCTGGTGCTGCAAATTCTTTACACGGTGTCTCTGAAAGAACGTGTGCTCGTGGACGTAATCTGCATTGCACTGGGTTTCGTGCTTCGTGCGGCAGCCGGCGCGGTCGCCATCGGAGTTGTCATCAGCCCGTGGCTGTTCATTTGCATATTCACGCTGTGTCTGTTTATGGGTTTCTGCAAACGGTACAGCGAAATAGTGACAATGGGTCAGAGCGCGCATGCGGGCAGTCACCGTGCCACATTGCTCGAATACACTCCGGAGTTACTCACTCATCTTATCACGCTTTCGGCGGCAATCGGTGTGATTGCTTTTCTGCTTTATGGACTGAACGAAAGGACGGTCGAGCAGTTTGGAACCAACTACTTCATCTATGTATTGCCCGTAGTGGTTTACGGCGTGTGTCGGTTCGCGATGCTCTCGATGAAGGGAGATTATTCAGGTCCGACGGATATTATTCTGCGTGACAGGCCTTTTCAACTGACGATTTGCCTCTGGATATTGGCGATCCTTGTTATCATCCGGTACGGGCCGCGGCTGGAGAGCTGGATTCGCAGCACGTTTCAGCAGCTATTTTGAGACGCTGATATGCCGCGTCGGCGCAAATTGTGGTCTAAGAAAACAGGGACTTGCGAAGGGTTTCACCGGTGCCATTGTTTTAGACAAGAAGTGATGTGATCGAACGAAGCGGTTCCTGGAATCGTATCAAGAGATGGAAGCCGCACAAATGACGCGAGTTTGCGCGATTGTAGAAGACCGGATGAACTGGGCGAGCGTGTAAGGAATATTTTCGTGAGTAAGGTTGCGGTAATACGGACAAGGCCCCGGACGGTTCTGCAGGATGTCCAGAGGGTACTGGAGCTGGGCGGTATAAAGGACGCGCTGGCACCGGGTAAAACGACCATCCTCAAGAATAATCTTTCCTGGCACCTTATGTATCCGGCGGCCAACACCACCCCCTGGCAGCTGGAGGGCGCGATTTTAGGTCTGCGCAACGCCGGATTCAGTGATTTAGTGTGCGTTGAGAATGAAACGGTCGTGACCAGCGCAAAAGCGGGAGAGATATTGAATAAGCAAAGGCCGGTATGCGAACATTATGGCGTGCCTGTTAAATACAACTTCAAAGCAACCGATATGAAGTGGCACAGATATGAGCCTAAGACGCAGATGCTTGCTCTGAACCAGATACTCCGCAAAGGTATTTATATACCGGATTATTTTCCCGGCAGGAATATCGTGCACCTTCCGACTATCAAGTGCCATATCTACACCACGATAACAGGCTCGATGAAGAATGCCTTTGGCGGACTGCTTGACAACAGGCGGCATTATTGTCACTCGCGCATTCACGAGGTGCTCGCCGACCTGCTGGCTATCCAAAAGGAGATCCACCCCGGCATTTTTACCGTCACCGACGGCACCACGGCAGGCAACGGTGCGGGACCACGCACGATGATACCGGTGGTAAAGGACGTTCTTCTGGCCTCCGATGACTGCGTGGCTGTCGACGCGGTGTCGGCAAAACTGATGGGCTTTGATCCTATGGAAGTGGGTTTCATCCGCCTGGCACACGAACGCGGGCTGGGCACGGGAAAAATCAGCGAGATAGAAATTGTGGGTGATGTCGATATCGACAAGGAGTCGTGGGGTTTCGAAGCGGGTGACAATGCAGTTTCCTGTGTTGGCAAGCTGTTCTGGTTCGGGCCGCTACGGTGGCTGGAGAAGTTGATGTTTCACACCCCGCTGGTCTATGTTTTTATTCTCGGCTCGGCCGTCTATCACGACAAAATATGGTATCCGTTTGCCGGCAGGAAGGTCGTAAATGAGTGGCTCCAGGCGACTGAGTGGGGCAGACTTTTCGTACGATATCAGCCGGGACAGCTTGACACACAGTGCGAGGCTACGTAGCGGTTCGCCGTAAGTGTGCCCGCTTTTGGGGCGAAAGACGCAATGGAATTAGCAGACACAAAGCGGGGCGTTGTCGGGTCAGACAACCCGGTCGCGGGTTACTTTGCGGTTTTTCTTGCGGCCGCTGCGCTTTATGCGGCCACCTGTGCGCCGGGGCCCGTATGGCAGGACAGCGGCGTAATACAATACCGTGTGTGGCACAACGACATCGAAGGGCAGCTTGGCCTGGCTTTGTCCCACCCACTTTTTTATCTGATTGCCATCGCGGCAAAATATGTGCCTTTCGGCGAATTCGCGTACAGGGTAAACCTGGTCACGGCAATTATCTCGGCCTTGGCCGTGGCAAACCTGTATTTGCTCTTGAGATTGTGGCTGGGAAGGAATTTTCCGGCGATTGTCGGAGCGCTGACGCTGGCGCTGTCGCATACGTTCTGGCGGCATGCCACGATTCCTGAAACCTATAACCTTTATATCAGCCTCCTGCTGGTGGAACTGATTGTTCTGCTGAAGTACTTGCAGAGTCGCAGGACTGCTTTGCTGTATGCGCTGGGTTTTCTTAACGGTCTGGCGATTGCCGACCACATGCTCGCCTCTATCGGGTTTGTCTGCTACGCGGCACTCATTGCGGTCCTGTGGGCCACAAAGCGAATCCGCATCGGGTCGATCCTGGTGATAATGCTATTGTGGGTCATCGGCGCTTCGCCCTATGAATATCTTATTGTCAAAAAACTCATTCAAAGCGGCGACTTGTCTGCGACCATTTCCTCGGCACTATTCGGCGACGGATACAGGCAGAACGTACTTAATACGTCGCTGTCACTGCGAATCGTAAAGGAAAACCTGTGCTGGATTATGCTTAATTTTCCCACACCCAACATCCTGCTCTTCTTTGTCGGGCTTTTTGCTTTGCACAGGCTCGCGCCCGCGCGAGCTTTCGCAAACATCTTGCTGGCGCTGCTGGTGATGTTTTTCGTATTTGCCTTTCGCTACACCATAGTCGACAGATATGCTTTCTTTATCCCCTTTTATTGCATAGTATCTATACTGATAGCACTGGGCGCTCATTACGTCGTTTTGGTCAGGAGACACCGGTCGCTGGCCTGGGTTATCGTTCTATCGACCATCTTGCCCGTCCCCTCTTACGTGGCTGCGCCGCAGGTTGCGAAGAAACTCGGGATAACCAGCGGCCGCAGAAGAGAGATCCCTTACCGCAACGATTACGAATATTTCCTGCGACCGTGGAGAACCGGCTACAAGGGAGCAGAAAAATTCGCAGAAGATGCATTCAGCGTGGCTGAGCGAAATGCAATCATCTATGCCGATGTGACGACGGCCCCGCCGCTCTTATATGCTCAGCAGGTCGAATCGAAGCGCTTGGACCTCAGCATCACATCGAGAATCGGCTGGAGTGAGAATTGTCCGAAATTCGACCAGCACACCTTCGAGAGGCTGTTTGCGGAAAGGGCCGTCTACGTAGTGACCCCCTTACCTGGATACTGCCCGAAGTTTCTGCTCGACAATTACAATTTTGTCAAGGCCGGCGTCTTGTACCGGGTGGTTGAGCGCGATTGACGGAGATACTGACTGATGCACACCAGGATAAGCCCGGACAATCCCCACGGATATAACAGATACGGTTTTGCATGGGAACAGGTGCCGCGAGGCTCCTTGGCGCACCTTGACTTCGGCTGTCACGACGGGGCATTTCTGAGCACGCTTCGCAGCAAAGGTGTCAAGCGCCTGGTGGGGGTGGACATATCCAAAGAAGCTTTGGACAAGGGCAGCCGGTTTCTGCCTGAGTTGGAGCTAAAGAAGATAGAACATGCTGCGAGCTTGCCGTTCGACAACGCGCAGTTCGATTCGATAACGGTTCTGGATGTGCTTGAACACGTCTATGAGCAGCGGGAGTTGCTGGCGGAGTTGACGCGGGTGCTCAAGACACAAGGTCGAATTATCGTAACAGTACCTGGCCGGCACATATTCTCTTGTCTGGATAGAGGTAACCTTAAGTTTTTGCTGCCGCGACTTCACAGATGGTACTACTGTCGTCGGCATTCCCGCCGGGAGTACGAGCGCAGGTACGTGGCTAATCCCGATGGTCTGATCGGAGACATTTCGGCCAGGAAACGCTGGCATGAGCATTTGCGTCGACGTCGTCTGAGACGATTGCTGGAGGAAGCCGGTCTTGACGTAATAGATATCGACGGCACGGGTTTCTTCCAGCGATTGATTACTATGGTTAATCTCCTTTTGCTGCGGTGGTTCAAGCCGGTTCAACCGCTGATCCGCAAGCTGCTCGTGCTTGATGCGAAGCGGTTCGAGTGCACAAATCTGTTTTGTGTCGCACAGAAGCGGTCGTGACCAAATCCCTGATGAGTCCCAATCGTTTAATCGTCTTTCGGAGGGAGGCCGCGAAGACCTTCCATTTTCAGATAGCCTTTCTTCCAGACAACCAGCGCCGAGATGATGAACACACAGAAGTGAACTACTGCGGCATATCGCGTCTTTATCTGGCTCATGGCCAGACCGATAGCCGCATACAGACCGGCCAGCAGATAGCATATCCCGACTGTTCTTTTTAAAGAAATGCCTCGGTCAATCATCTGGTCATAGATGTGACCGCGGTCGGAGACAAACAGCGGTCTGCCGTTGATGAGGCGCCTGACCAGAGCAACCGCCGTATCAAGAATGGGCAGGCCGAAAACAACAACCGATGCCATCCACCACCTTGGAATGTCGTCGGCGAACAAAATCATGATCGCGGCGACCACGAAACCGAGCAGCATGCTTCCCGCATCGCCCATAAAGATTTTGGCGGGGTAGCGGTTGAACGGTAGAAAGCCGCAAACACCTCCAACAAGACCCAGACAGACTATGATTCTCACCGGATCTCCGACGCTGCTTGCTCCCCACGTGGCCAGGTGTATGGCCAGGAGCAGCAGCGCGGTGGTAATAATGGCGGTAACGCCGGCACACAGGCCGTCCAGCCCATCGAGCAGGTTGAGCGAGTTTGTCGCGCCGAGTACGAAAAACAATACAATCAGAACCTGCAAGACCACTTCAAGCGTGTGAGGCAGAGGAAGATTTAACGGGCCAGCGATTCTTTGCAGATTGGGCACGATGCCCGCCAACAACAAGATGATGGCGGCGATAACCTGTCCGAGGATTTTCTGACTTGGTTTGAGGTCGAACAAATCGTCGGCCAGACCAACGGCACAGGCGACAGCGGCCCCGGCGAGGACCGCCACCAGCCAGCCCAGCATACGCCCGAAAACCATCTCGTCTTTAACGCAACCGATGCCGGCGAAAATCCCGACTGTCAGGCCGATTAGTATGCCGACGCCACCCAGATATGCGATCGGTTCTTTGTGGGTCTTGACCATGTGATCCGGACGGTCAACGATTCCGAACTTCAGTGCCACCTTCTTACCCAGCCAGGTCGCCCCCAACGAGCCGACAAAGGCGCCGGCCAGAACGGGCCAGAAACTCAAAACCCATGAAAGCGGTCTGTTCGGTCCGAGAAGATTCTCAACTATCATATATGACACGGCCTCTTCAGGGATTCTATACCCACACTTCGGCGTCGTATCGAAGCATAACCATATTGTCCTTGAAACCATCAAAACTGATAGCAGGTTTGCTGCCAAGTAATTCCTGCAGGATCCATTTCGGGAAGTTCGCGCCGGCCTTTATCGAAAGGGGCGCGCCGCCGCCGAAGCGAGGATTGATTTCGATGAACTTGACGATCTGTCGGTCGGTCAAAAACAGCTGCAGCGTTATAACACCCGGACCGGCGCCAAGTGTTTCGACCAGCTGCTTCGCCTGAGACATGATGGCCGGGTTCTTTACCACTTTTCCCTTGCTGACTTCACCCGCACGGACTTCGATGCGTTTTCTCGGCACAACGCAGCGCACCTTCATCTCGAAGTCCACGTACACATCGCACGTGTGTTCGGCGCCGCTGACAAACTCCTGACAGATTGGGTTTGGAACTCTCTTTGCGAAGAACAATAATTCCCTGCGGTTATGCACTACGGCATTTCCTCTGCTGGCATAGCCGTCCCAGGGCTTCAGAAAGCACGGCCACCCCGGCTTCTTCTGTGCAAGAGCGGTCCGAATGCTCATGGTGCGGGGCGTGTCAAAACCGTTTTTGAGCAGAAAGCGGTAGGTCTTTCTCTTGTCCTGGCAGATATCGATTACGCGCGGTTCCGAGATCAGTACAAAACAGCCGACCCTGGCAAATTCCGACCTGTTACGGGCCAGTATTTTCAGGTCCAAATCGACCGTAGGCACAAGCAGACGAACCTTGTTTGCCCTGACTATGCCAAGAAGCTGGCGGATGTACCCGGCGTGAGTTACAGGCTTGACCAGAAATTGCTTGTCGCACAACTGCAGAGCCGAGCTCAGGTCGGTGGCTTCGGTGCCAAGAAAATCGACCGGTAAGCGAAGCTGTCCGGCCGCTCGCCGAAAGCTGTTGAGCAGGGAGACGCGCCTGCCGATGCAGGTAAACAGCACGCCAAATCGCTTAACATTAGAGTCCGGTCTCGCCATCATATCGCACTTCAAATGCGGGGCTCAAAATACACACTGACCTTTATATGATAAACAGTACACGATGACTCGTCAATGGAAAACTGCACGTTTCAGAGCCGGCTCAATTTCTTTGACATTCGGCCGAAAGCAGCTTAGACTTGACCCTTTAATATCAGTACCCGAAAGTAAGAGTGTTTGCCGATGAACAATTGGGAAAGAAAGATAAAAGAACGCCGGCTTAACCTGGGGATTCTGGGCCTGGGCTATGTGGGCCTGCCGCTGGTACGCGCCTTCGCGGACGAGTCGCTGAGAGTCCTGGGTTTTGACACGGACCCCGGCAAAGTAAAGGCTCTGAATTCGGGCCGGAGCATCATTAAACACATACCTGACTCCCATATAAGAAAGATCGTTGATGAAGGCCGGTTCGAAGCCACTTGTGATATGTCGCGCATGAAAAGGACAGATGCGATAGTGGTTTGTGTGCCGACGCCGCTGACGGAAAATCGGGAGCCGGATATGCAGTATGTCATCGGCAGTGCCCAGACGATCGCGCGGTATCTGCAGCGAGGCCGGCTTGTTGTTCTCGAAAGCACGACCTACCCCGGGACGACCCGCGAGGTCGTGGCCCCGATACTCGAACTAACGGGACTGCGGGCGGGGACGGATTTCCACCTTGCGTACTCTCCGGAACGCGAAGACCCTGGCAACAAGCAATTCAATACCCGCACTATACCGAAGGTTGTGGGAGGGCTGACCAGCAGATGCCGTGAAATGGCCTGCAGGCTTTATGAAACAATTATCGTCAAGACTGTGCCCGTATCTTCCCTGGAAGCGGCCGAAGCCGCAAAAATTCTCGAAAACGTCTACCGATGCATAAATATCGCAATGGTAAACGAGTTGAAGATGGTATTTGACCGCATGGGCATCGATGTGTGGGAGGTGGTTGCGGCGGCGAGCACAAAGCCCTTCGGCTTCAGCGCGTTCTATCCAGGCCCCGGCCTGGGCGGCCACTGTATACCCATAGACCCCTTCTATCTGACCTGGAAGGCGCGGCAGTATGGAATAGCAACACGATTCATCGAACTGGCCGGCGAAATCAATACAAATATGCCCAGGTATGTTGTCGCAAAAATTATGGAAGCGCTCAACGCAAAGAAAAAGAGCCTGAAAGGCTCGAAGGTCCTCGTGCTCGGCCTGGCGTACAAGAAGGACATTGACGATTTGCGCGAGTCGCCGTCCATCGAGCTGATAGAGCTGCTCAGGGACAAAGGCGCCAGGGTCGATTACAACGACCCCTATATTTCAAAAACGCACGAGCAGCGCCGTCACAATCTGGGTATGCAGAGCAGGAGACTTTCCGGGAAGATGTTGTCATCCTATGATGTGGTTCTGATTTCAACCGACCATAGCTGCTATGACTACGAATGGATTGTGAAAAACGCCGGGCTCGTGGTGGACACCCGAAATGCGACTGCGGCGGTGACTAAGTACCGCCACAGGATTGTTAAGGCTTAGGATGATGAACGAGGTCTTTCTGTGAATTTGCGTCGTCATAACCGTGAGCAAAAGTCAGTCACCTTGGGAATTCGAAGTTGTTGAAGCTGAGCCAAAACCCGCCGATTACATGGCCCCAGGACGAGTCAATCCTGCGATTCTCGTGGCTTTGTTGGGTCGCACACACAAAAAGCCGCAACGAAAAAGCGCAGGCCCAGGATTTGGTCGGAAGAAACATCAGCTATTTCCTTCCCATGACCTGGAAGGTTCGCCGCAGCCGTGGCAGAACGGTCCGCTCCCTCTTGCCTGTTTTCACCGGGTATCTGTTCTTCTGTGGCGATGAGAACGAGCGGCTTGAAGTGCTTCGAACGAATCGCGTCGCACATCTGATTGAGGTCAGCGACCAGCCCAGACTCCTGGATGAGCTGGCGCAGATCGAAAAGGCTCTTCGGGCCGGCGTCCCTTTGGTGCCCCACAAGTTTCTAAAAGCCGGTCAGCACTGTCGTGTGACAGCGGGGCCGTTGGCCGACCTGAGAGGCATTGTCGTCAGGACAAAGAACACGACTCGCCTCGTTCTGCAGGTCGATATCCTCGGGCGGGCGACGAGTGTGGAGATAGATGCGGATATGATAGAGGTCGTTGATGAAGAGAGTTAGTGCTTATTGTCGTGGCCGCCGACGTTCCGGCCGGGTGCCCGCAGCTCAGAGGCAAAGAACACAGTCTCAGCAGGCTTAAAGGAAATATGAAAATGAAGATTTGCGTGGTTGGGATCGGTTACGTAGGGCTGGTGACGGCAGGGTGCCTGGCCGAAGCCGGTAACGATGTTGTATGTGTCGACGTGGACGCCGAGAAGATTGAAGGACTTAACAGGGGCGTGATTCCGATTTATGAGCCCGGTCTCACCGAGATGGTGCAGCACAACCAAAAACTCGGCCGCCTCAAGTTTACAACCGACCTGAAATTGGGGGTTGACCATTCGGTCGTTATCTTTCTGGCGGTGGGGACGCCTTCGTCGCCGGATGGTTCAGCCGATATATCAGCCGTACTGGCCGCGGCCGGTGACATCGCCGACAACCTGCACGAATACAGAATCGTCGTCACCAAAAGCACCGTCCCGGTGGGTACATACAAGAAAGTGACCGATATGATGAAATCCAGAACCGAAGCACCCTTTGATTATGTCAGCAATCCGGAATTCCTCAAGGAGGGAGCGGCAGTCGATGACTTTATGAGCCCGGACCGCATAATAATCGGCAGCCTCAACCCTGCGGTTCGACAGACAATGCGACAACTATACGGGCCCTTTATGCGACGCGGCAACCGCATATTGTTTATGGACCCGGCGTCGGCGGAGATGACCAAGTACGCCGCCAATGCCATGCTGGCAACAAGAATATCATTTATGAACGAGATTTCAGCCTTGTGCGAAAAGGTCGGAGCCGATGTCGAATTGGTGCGCCAGGGTATCGGCAGCGATTCCCGCATCGGCCGGTCCTTTATTTTTCCCGGCATCGGGTTTGGCGGAAGCTGCTTTCCAAAGGATGTTCGCGCCCTTATTCATGCAGGCTCGCAGAACGGGGCAGAGATGACTATTGTTAAATCGGTTCAACAGGCCAATGCGCGCTCGCAGCAGCGGTTCGTCGGGCGCATCAAAGATTACTTTGCGGGACGCGAAAAAGAAACCACGCTGGCGGTTTGGGGCCTGGCATTCAAGGCCAGAACCGACGATGTGCGCGAGTCGCCCGCAATAAACTGCATCCGGGAACTGCTCGAATGCGGGATAAAAATACAAGCCTATGACCCCGAGGCCGGGTCGGCAGGTTCGGCGGCTCTTGAGAATAAAATCGAGACCGCCGCGACCGGCTATGATGCTCTTGAGGACGCCGATGCGCTGGTTATCCTTACCGATTGGCAGGAATTCAGAAACCCCGACTTCGGTGTTATAGCAGGCAGGCTCAAGAAGCCGATTATCTTCGACGGCCGCAACCTTTACGACCCCCACCTCGTCGCAAAAGCAGGCATCGAATATCACAGTGTCGGCAGGGCGGTCGCTACGACGCAGTAGATGAGTCGAGTCTGCCTCTGATAAGGAGAACAGATATGAACATCGTTATCAAAGTAATAGGTATAGTTTTTGTGCTTATTGCCATCGGGTATCTTCTCAAACCCGATGTGATGAGGCGGCTGATAGGATTCTTCGCACAGGGGAACCGACTGTACCTGGCGGGCCTCATCAGATTTATTCTGGCGGTGGTATTTCTGGCTGCCGCCCGTGAGTGCAGGAAACCATGGGTGATATTCGCGTTCGGTATCTTGTTCCTGTTGGGGGGCCTTCTGATATTTTTAGGAGGTCCGAAGAGGCTCCGGCCGGTCCTTGAGTGGTGGCACAGGCAGTCAGACACACTGCTCAGGGTCCTTGCGCTGGCAACGTTGGCAGTAGGCGTCGTCATCATCATATTCGCCTGAGGAGAGATTGAATGAGGGCACTGATTACTGGAGCGGCAGGGTTCATCGGGTCTCACTTGAGCGAGCGACTTCTGACGCAGGGCTGCGACGTGGTCGGCGTGGATAATTTCGATGACTTCTACGACCCACAGGTAAAAAGACGAAACATCGAGACCTGTCTTCGCAATAAAGCCTTCAAACTCGTTGAGGCGGACATCCGTGACAGTGATGCAATGCACACAGTTGTCGCAGGCGGCATCGATATAATCGTTCACTTGGCGGCTCGCGCCGGCGTGAGGCCTTCAATCGCCAGGCCTTTGCTTTACGCGGAGGTCAATGTGAACGGCACAATGGTCCTCCTGGAGACGGCAAAAAAGAATCAAATCGGCAGGTTCATCTTCGGCTCAAGTTCGAGCGTTTACGGCAATAACGCAAAGGTGCCCTTTTCCGAAGATGATAACGTGGACTTTCCCATATCTCCTTACGCCGCGACGAAAAAAGCCGGTGAGCTGTTGTCTCATGCATATCATCACCTTTACGGCATTGATATAACGGTCCTTCGGTTCTTCACTGTCTATGGCCCCAGGCAGAGGCCCGACCTGGCCATTCATAAATTTACCCGCCTTATGGAGCAGGGTAAGCCGATACCGGTCTATGGCGACGGCACAATGATGCGTGATTTCACATACATTGACGACATCATTGACGGCACCGTCGCTGCGATGGAAGAATGCCGCGGCTTCAATATCTACAATCTCGGCGAATCGAGGCCCATATCGGTTAATGATTTGATTGAAGAGCTGGAGAAAGCCCTTGGCAAAAAAGCCGTCAGGCAGCACGAGCCGGCCCAGCCCGGCGATGTGCAGCGGACATACGCAGATATCACCAGAGCGACAAGAGACCTCGGCTATGAGCCTTCAATGGCCATTGAAGATGGTCTGAAAAGGTTTGTTGCCTGGTTCAGAGAGAATACTCCAAGATAGACGCAATAACAAAGCTGCGATCCAGCAACTCAGAAGGAGCTCCCCGTTGAAAGTTGAAGACGGACTCGAGAAAAGGTATGCTCGCTTCAGCAGCTTTGTGAGCAGGGCATTAGGAAGTCGTCGGCTTTGTTTGTGGGTGGCTTTGCTGGCCGTTGTACTTACGCTGCCGTCTGTCAGAGTGGGACTCATCGTCGACGACTATCACCACAAGCTGCTGATGTCCGGCTCTGACAGCATAGTCAGGCTGCTGGATTCGCCGCTCGATATGTTCCGCTTCTTCGACGGCGACCCGCAGCGCACGGCCGAACTGATGGACTACGGATTCTTTCCCTGGTGGACGTACAAGGGCGTAAAGGGAGCCTTCTGGCGCCCCCTGGCTTCAATCACCCACTGGCTCGACTACGTGTTCTGGCCGGACAGACCCGCCCTTATGCATGCGCACAGCATCCTGTGGTACGCGGCCCTTGTAACTGCGGTGACACTTTTGTACCGGCGGCTGATGTCCCCTGCGTGGGTCACCGGCCTGGCCGCACTGCTCTTTGCAATCGACGACACTCACGGAGTGCCCGTCGCCTTTCTGGCCAATCGAAACGCTCTGATGGCCTGCCTCTTCGGCGTGCTCGCACTTATCGTGCACGACCGCCGGCGGCGAGATAAATGGAGGCCGGCACCGTTTGTGGGCCCGTTGTTGTTGGCGGCAAGTCTGCTCTCGGCAGAGGCCGGAATTGCAACGTGTGCGTATCTGGGCGCGTATGCGCTGTTTATGGATAAAGGAAAATGGCAAGCGCGGATCGCATCGCTGCTTCCGTACGTGGTAGTTGTGGTGGTCTGGAGAATCCTGTGGACGTATCTCGGTTATGGTGTGGAAAACATCGGCGGCTATGTGGACCCTATCTCTGAACCCGCCCGGTTTCTGTCGAAAGTAATCGACCGCGGCCCGCTTTTGCTGCTGGCCCAGTTGGCCGGCCCGCCTTCCGATATAGCTAATTTCCTGTTTCCACGAGCGCTGCTGGTGCTCTGGAGCGCCGCCATTCTATTTCTGCTTGTTGTGCTCATCGTCCTGGTTCCTCTGATGCGCCGCGAACGCACGGCACGTTTCTGGGCGGCGGGCATGATTCTTTCTGTGTTTCCCATTTGTGCCGTTTTTCCCTGTGACCGGCTTCTGATATTCGTCGGAATCGGCGCTATGCCTCTGGTCGCGCAGCTCCTGGCGATGGTCTTGTCTAATACGCCGTTTCGGCTTACAGGACTGTTACGCCGTCTCCCCGCGTTGGCGGTCGCTCTATTATTGCTTTTATTTCACCTCATCGTCGCACCGCTGCTCTTGCCGCTTTATGCCGGCGGCCCTCTTATGTCGGATGCCTTCCTCAACCGGCTTGAAATCAAAGGCCCGCTCGACAGCGCGGTCACACGGCAGGACCTTGTTGTCGTCAACCCTCCTACCGCGTTTTTCGCATTAGCCTCGGTGCTGGAGTGGGCGGCAGAAGAACAGCCTATGCCTCGTCACGTCAGGCTCCTCACATCCAGCTTGCTTGGCACCGTAAAAGTGCACCGCTCCGGCGAAAAGACGCTCGTTGTACGTCCTCAGTATGGATATATGCCATGGGTATTAGACCGTCTGTTTCGCAACGAGAAACATCCGTTCGTAGTGGGAGATACGGTGGAGTTGACGGGCATGACGGTGGAGGTCACGGAGTTGATCGCCGATGGCAGGCCTGCCGAGGCGGTGTTTACATTCTCGGTGCCGTTGGAGGACCGCTCCCTGCGATGGCTTGGGTACAAGGACGGGCGGTTCGTGCCCTTCACGCCGCCCCCTGTAGGCGGGACCGTGATTCTTGAGGGGCAAAATCAGTTGCGAAATTGAACCCGGCCGCCGACCAGCGACGCAGGCCATTATGCGCCCCAATCGAGCCCCGTTACAGAAATCATATCCAAAACGGTTTGCGCGCGCTGCGAGCGCCATTTTTCAGTTTTTTCTTGAATCTTGCGCCCGTGGCAAATATAATGGCCCTGGTCGGCTTGTCAGGCCCGCCACAGATTTGCTTGTTTACTTCACGGAGGAGGGATGGCGCGCAGCTCTCCGCCGAAGTTTGTTTCAAATACATGAAGTCGGGACCGCAGGAAAAGCTGGTGGTTTGGCGGTATTTTGCCGTTGTCTTGTTTTGCTCGAGTGCGCCTGTGTATGCTATTATCTGGCATCCGGCGGGCGAGCCTGACCTGGGAGCATGGACGGATAGGCCTGATTCGAACATACTCGGTCGGTGGAGCAGCAATGCGACCTGTGTCGTTGTTGCTCCGAACTGGATTATTACCACGCGGCACCAGAGCACATTTCCCTCAACAGTCAGAATCGGCGGTGCTTCATACGTTTGTCATTACAGGGCGGAATGGACGGGTGGGCCTGGTGGAAACGCCGATATTCAGTTGGTCAGACTGACAACAACCGACGGGGAAAATCCGGAGCTTGTGCATTATGCCGGTCCGTACACGGGCACGGACGAAGTGACACAGCAGGTAATATTAGGCGGGTACGGCGACGGCAGAGGTGCGATTCTGCAAACCGGCGGGCTAACATACGGCTACGAGTGGGACAACTCGACCAACACAACGCTGCGGTTCGGCACAAACCGGATAGAAGGCGCCGAAGACGACAGCACCTCTGGCAGCTTGACTTCAAACATTATCATAGCGGATTTTGACGGTCTGAATGAAGGGCAGTCCACGGTTTATGAGAGCACCGCGGCAGACCATGATTCGGGAGGCGGGTGGTTCGTTCCAGACGCAGGCGGGTGGAAGCTGGCCGGATTGTCACGCGCGGTAGATGTCCACTATGAGCCGGGACATTATGGCGACCCGGGCTACATTCTCTATGAGGCGTGGTTTCGCAACCGAGAGAACCCCCTGATAAAGCAGCCCGATTATCTTGATGCCGTGCGGGTCAGCTCCTATGCCGACTGGATTCTCGAGACAATCAACGTTGAAGGGGACCTGACGGGAGATGACTGGGTGGACTTTGCCGATTTTGCCGCACTCGCCGGGTATTGGCGGAGCGACCAGTGCACCGAGCAGAACAATTGGTGCGGCGGTGCTGACTTTGCGCCGCCTTACGGCGCGGTGGATTACAGCGACCTCGCTTATCTGGCACAGCGCTGGCTCACAGGCTGGGAATATTAGCCATATTCAGCGCCGCTGCCTCGGTACACACCCTGCAAGCTTTGCATGGTTTTACCGGAGGGGTGAGCGAATTCAGCGGACACATCAGACAAGGAAAGGTGCCATCGCAAAGAAGCGGATTTGCCCTTTGAGCAGCGAATGTTCTTGCGGTGTGATGGTGTTTAGACTAATATCGTTGTCAGTTACGCAAGGGGAAACAGTAATAGCGAGTCGTCAGGCGGCTCAACCGCTACGGTTTTGAAACACAAGATTATTGAGAACATAAGAGTGGTAAAGTCGGCCGGGCAGGCGAGCTAACAAAGACCTGTCCTGCGCGCCTGGTCGGGACAGGCACAAGGAGACGGAAGTAATGAGTGACTGCTTTGAGGCCATAGTTGATCGTGATGTTACTGCGAGAGAGGCGCCCGCAAAGGCAAATACGATTCGTGACTGGCTGATAGAAAGGCGCATTATTGACTCGAAAGCCAGCAAATGTGTTCTTGACCCGGATGCTCTGGGGTATCCTCCCGGACAGGGCTACGAACAGGCCGTGCGAACACCATCTGATCTCACCGGCCGGTTGGCGGTAAATGGAGTATCCATTATCGTTGGGCCTGAGGTTACGCTGGACTTTGAGGGAGAAAAGCTAATGATATGCTCTGGCTGCGGCGCCCGAAGCGAGGCAACCGACGAATGCTTCGAAGGAATCGGGCTCTGGCTTGATGGAAAAGCAGATGTGCAGATAGCCTGTCCCTGCTGCGGGTACAGACGGCCCATCAATCAATGGGATTTCGAGCCTCCCTGGGGGTTTGGATATCTCACAATCAAATTTTGGAACTGGCCCGTCCTTAAGAAGTCTTTCATATCCGAGGTGTCAAATATACTTGGTGACCGCACGATGCTGATCCATGGAAGAATATAGAGGACAACGACGGTCCAGGTGCTGGCGCATGGTTTCAGGCGATGGCTAAGAGTAAAAGGCGTGTTCTTTTCTTTTCAGCCTATTTATTCGAGCGTTAGCGTACCCAATCCTGCTGGTGCGCCCAAGCGGGGGCTCGATTCTTGTGGCGAAAATGGTGCTTGACATCCTCCGTCTAAACCGTAAGATTCGGCCCCAACGCCCACGCCGGGGCAATATTGAACGTTTCGTGATGACGGATATGAAGGAGAATACAGAATGGCAGACAAGAAGGCAGACTTGGCCGGTCCGGGCATCGGCGACTATGCAGAATTAGAGAAGATTTTGCCGCAGGATTACAGATCGCTGCTGACGCCGAAAGAGACGCAATTAGCGACTTATGCGGTCAAGGACTATATCGAGCAGAATATGTGCAAGGAGCTGAATTTGATTCGGGTAACGGTTCCTCTGATTGTGGACGTCGAGAGCGGTGTCAACGACCTGCTGGACCGGGACGGCTCACGCACGCCCATTCAGTTCCATATTTCCAATGACTATGACAAGAACCCGGTCGATGCGCAGGTGGTGCAGGCGGCGACCAAATGGAAACGTGTAGCCCTGAAGCAGTTCGGCATGAAGGTCGGCGAAGGCCTGCTTACCGATATGCGCGCGGTGCGAAAGGACTACTTTCTGGACCACGACCACAGCGCCTATGTCGACCAGTGGGACTGGGAGCTGGCCATTACTGCCGAGCAGCGCAATCTCGATTTTCTGCGCGAGGTGGTAAACAAGCTCTGGAAAGTGCTCAAGGGCGCCGAGAGACACGTGCAGGAAATGTTTCCACAGCTCAGGACGGACAAGTGGCCGGACCTGCCTGATGAGCTGACGTTCATCCACGCCGAAGAAATACTGGAGAAGTTCCCGGACATGCCGCGAAAGGAGCGCGAGACCGCGATACTTCAGCAGTACCCGGCGATTTTCATCATCGGTATCGGTTGGGTGCTCGAGGACGGCTATCCGCACGAGATGCGAGCGGCGGATTACGACGACTGGGTGACGCCGACAACCTCCGAGGACGGCCGGCCGATGCACGGGATTAACGGCGACATCCTCGTCTGGAACCCCATCACAAAGCGCCGCCACGAGCTGACCTCAATGGGCATCCGCGTCAATGCCGAGACACTCAAAAAACAGTTGGAGCTTTCGGGCCAGCTTGACTTTCTAAAGCTCCCGTATCACCAGGGAATAATCAACGGCGATCTACCGCTCTCTATCGGCGGCGGAATCGGACAGTCGCGCACGTTTATGCTCCTGCT
>Ga0180438_10004134_pt1 | contig 21149 bp, 16 predicted proteins | sample SS_ome_12_FD_132455 | JGI IMG/M metagenome (GOLD analysis project Ga0180438, IMG submission 132455) | Hypersaline lake sediment archaeal communities from the Salton Sea, California, USA - SS_3_D_2 metaG | ecosystem: Environmental > Aquatic > Non-marine Saline and Alkaline > Hypersaline >... | reverse complement strand
TCTCCAGAGGAGACAGCCCATGGCATTTGTATTGATCCTTTTCTCATTGTTTAGTCTCCTATTAAGATTAGTCTGCCCAAGTTGGTTTAGAATCTAGTTCTGCCTCAATCCAGAAAGTAGATTCTGTACTTCCTGTACCATCATTAGTTGTTATAACACCATCACCGCCAGTTGCTCTTGCAAAAGGTATAAATGTTGAGTTTGTAGCTATTGCGTTAAACCAAAAGTTAAAAGGCTGAGTTATACCAGTTTTAAACACTACCCCATCTATTGTTACATTTGGTTGTGCATTAGCTGTATACGTTTGCTGAATAAAACCTTTAATAAACCAACTACCATTACTCTCTTGATATGGGATTAACCTCGCCCTGACTATTGCGAGTCCGGCTACACCTGTGATGTCAAAATCTGCGCCACTTAACGCTCCAGTATATGCTTTCAAAGGGTTTTGATGCACATGATCTTGAGGACTAGGTAATGGATCACTACCAGCAGTTGCCGTGCCTAATGGTTGCGGAACGTCACTACCTACTCCTGTACTTTGCGTTCCATTACCATATCCAACTGCTAGAGCGTGCCACGTACCAGTCACTGTAAGACTAGAAAGATCAACAGCAGCAGACGTACTAGAAGTAGCAGTTATTTCATCAGGTATTACCTGCTTATCATCTCCATCATAGATAACGATGTTCACAAACTTAGCTTGCACGTTATGGTTGAACGTAAGAACACCAGCAGCTAAAGACGCACTTGTGAATTCAACTAGCCCGAAGTACTCATTACCTATCTCTGTTCCTCTGTACCCAAAGAACAGCACCTGAGTGCTACTAAGCGCTATGAAGGCCGGGAGCTGCACTTCGGTAACGAGAGACGGCGGTGTGGTGGTGTATTGGTATGTACCGGTACTAAGATCCAACCAATACACGGCCTTCTCCGCGGGGCCCCCCGTCGTACCCAGCAGCGCGTCCCACTGAGCGGTTGTCCTTGTCAATGGCCCTTCTTTACTCACTGTAAACTTGTCTACTGTGTTAATTTTGGAAATATGGCCAACTACCTCGGCATTAGCCGCGCTGTCCGCATCGGCCACGGTGTATACCCCTGCCCCTGTCCCTTTGATGACCATCTTACCTATGTCAGCATCTACGAACCCGTGAGCTACTTTAGACACCACAAAAGAGGAACCTCCGCCACCTAGGCTGCCGTAGGCACCATTCGCGTACCCTTGGTACTCTCCTAGGTCGCTGTCGAAATATACAACACCGTCTTCCCCTGAAGGAGCGGACGCGGTCTCTGTAGGCGTGAACAAGACGGACAGAAAGTCCGGTCCTCCTCCGAGAGAGGCATACGTCGCTTTCATTATGGCAGAATCCGCGATGGCTTGGATGTCTTCGTTCATCCACGCTACGTATTGGGTAACATCATCTCCTGTTACCGGCGTGCCATTAAACGTTTGCGAATATCTTATAGCGAGTCCTAACTGCTCTTTTACCTGCTGCACCAATCGAGTCATCCTATCCAGACCATCTTCAAACGCATCCATGTATGTGTTTTCCTGGGTCGCGAATTGGATGTCCTGCAGATAATCCTCGTCTCCTACAATCCTTAGCAGCGCTCCGGACGCCAAGTTTGACGTTAGGACTATATTTGCCCCGGAAACGTTATAGTCTGTCCCGTCCACAAGAAGGGTCTCCTCCTCGCCCGTCAGCTGTCTGTACACATCCAGATCCGCCTCATCTACAAATTCAAAGCCTACTGCGTATGTGGCGAGCGACCCTGTTCCTACATACAAAGGGGAGCGTCTGGCTTCGCTATCTATTGTCATATCTGTCTCTCTTTAAAAAGTGTCTATTAAATTGGTGATCGGGACCCCGGCTGCCATACCTGCTGCTACCGCCAATGACCACAAACCCTCCTCCATTACCTCGCTATCGCTCGGATCTTCTATCGCTCTTGCTACATCCTTAACCGCGAACTTACCTTTCCTTATAGCCCCTTCCACAGGAGTTACGGACACTGGGAATGGTGAGAATAAATTCCCTATCACCGGGCCTGCTCCTGGGATCATCATCGTACCCGTGGCCAACATCGCGTCTTTTATGATTTTCGCCCAGTCAGATCCTTCTTCGTCGTCCAGGTATCGGCGCTCGTTCAGCCACGCGATGCCTATGGCCGGAACAACCATCTCCAGCAATACTCTCTCCGCGAATTGAGCTTTAGTTAACTTGCCTGATCTGAACGCTCTCCAGTTCATACGAACTCTCTGTTGGTACTTACCTATAGTGAATGTACCGAACATCGACAGCAATGACAACCCTCCGCCGGATCTTTGTAACTTCGTCAGATCCATACTCTCTGATGTAGGCTGTGTAGATCTTACAATATGATCCGCCCATTCAACAGCTTTAGATACGTTCTCCGGAAGGCTAGACCCCAGCTCTTCCATCTTTATCCTGTATGCTTCGTCCCAAATAGGCATGACCGTCATTAAATCGACTGCCTTGATAGGGATAAAACCGAAGTCCAACACGTCATCATATGTGTATCTTTTTCCGCCTTTCCGGACCTGATAATTAAACTTCTTAGAATCCAGCAGACTCCCCTGTCTCCTGAACTCCTGCTCAAAACTGTCCGCACGGCTTTTCATGAAAGCTGAATTCTCCATCATAAAATCATATTGCTCTTTGACCGCTCTCGGAGATGATACCGCCTTCACTAACAGCTTCGCGTATCCCAGCGCCAGCCTTCTTTTACCTATCTGCAGAGAAGCAGCAGGGGCTGAAAAAACCTGTTTCCTGGCCACATTCAAATTGTAAGCGAGTATCGCTGTCGTTCCCCATCGTCTACTTTTTTGAATCCACCGGTCTACTTTAGGGTGCTTAGACTGAACTCTCGGATTCGCTATGTACCCTAGGGACTCCTTCCATCCTTCATACGCCTCTACTCCTAAATGCCTAAGAGTGGCTTGTTTCATCTCCTCGGTTTCCATTATGTTCTTTGCATCGTTCACCGCTTCCGCGTATGCTACGTAATGCGCAGTGTCTGCTATATGCTCAGTGATAGAGCTCAAACTTAGAGACAGAGGGTACGGCGTGGTTGGAACCCTTGTTTTCATGAAATTTGCTTTCACATTAGATATTCTTTGCCTGGATTCGAATCTTGACATGAGGTCCATCTTCTCATTCATTTCTACGATCTTAGATACCCGAAGATCGCTGGAGTTTCTGGCCATCTCTTTGTCGTACCGGACAGGAGCGTATCCGCCTTCGATCTCTCCGAACTTAGTTTGTACTTTATCCGTTTCTACTCGCTCGCTTTTAATCTTGTTTACTCTTGTATACACTTCGCTTGTGTCCTGAAATATCTCATCGTTCAGTCTCCATATCTGCTCTATCGCTTTCCAGTCCGCTTCTGTCAGGAAATCGAGAAGGATATTCAAGTCTGTCTCTGAGAACCCTGGAAACCCGTCAAATATTCTCGCTTTGTTGCTCTTGTTTCCTACATTCAATGCCAACGCGAAAATGTTAGTAGGAGTCCACCAGTTGTCCTGGCCAACAGTCTTCATGATAGCAGGAGTTTCTACCCCGGTATCCTTCATCTTCCTTCCATGCTTCTTCTCCAGTACCTTTATGGAGTCAAGTATCTGCTCCACCGGAGCCGCCACTTTGTCCTGATACTTTTTGAAATACTTATTTTTCACTTCCTGGGCTTTGGTCAGCTTGTTGTATGTCAACTGTTCGACCAAAGAGAACTGGGGAGTTTTTCCTATACTCTGGTAACCGCCCATGGCCGTAGAAACAAAATTGTACGAATCCACATATGCATACCAATGCCGAGTCACATCTGTCAGAGACTTCGATATAGTGTCTGCCTCCTTTTGCGGAAGTACTGAATTCCCTGCAGATTCCTGAGCCGCTAAAGGGGCTATGTCACCTACCTTCTCTCCTGCCTTCTCACCTATGAAAAAGGTCTTCTCTGAAGCTGCCTTACCGTGATACCCTAAATACTTATACAGTTCGTTTAAGTTCTCCAAAGCACCCATGCTTATATCTTTATATCTAGTTCCCTGTCTACTGGCTGATACCAGTTCAGGGTCTAATGGGAAAGGATCTCTGGCCGCATCTTTCTCTTGAGCATATGCATAGTCAAGAATGCTGACATCCTCATTCAATACAGATGTTCTCGGTTTACCTGGACTGTCGAACAATCCTATCAATGAATACACGGCGTCTCTAAATCCCTCATCCCACTTCTTGGGATCTTTTTTAGCCAGCCGTACGGACTGCTTCTCAAACCCCTGGACAGTCTCTTTATTCTTAACAGCGAGTCTCGCCAGCTCATAGTTAAACCTAGCGTTCTCCATGGCGATAGAAGCTTCGTCAAATTTCTTCGCATGAACTGCAGCAGTCTCTTTCCTGGACCATTTTGCTTGTTCTGACAAAAAGTGATCGGATCTGGTAGCGTCTTTCACCGGCTGTTTGGCCATCCAATTTGCCGCTGCCAACTTTACCGCTTTAGCAGGTTTGGCCCCGGCAGGAACCCCCATCGATCTCTTTATGTATCTATCTTTCAGTTCTAGCATACTAGAGTACGCCTTCGTTTGACTCAGGTAATCGTCCGGTTTGAAAGATAGAATATGCTCCGTTGTTCTTTTTTGTATGTGATCCTGTATAAAAGGTTGCTTTGTAGGAGCGCTCAGCATATCATCTACCAGAGAGCCTTCAGTCTTATACCCACTGAATGTTTGAGCTTCCAGTATAGATAGGCCGTCTCTCTTCGCTATGCGGCTCCTACTTAACTGTTTAACTGCCTCTTCGTTATACCCAGCTTCTTTCAGCGCAGCTATGTCTATCCCTGTTCCTTCCCTGAAAAAAGTAGCATGCCTGTAAGCTCTATCCCCCGACAGCAGTAACTCCGCTTCTGTACGCCACGCTGGCTTAAGCTGTTTTATCTGAGAGTTCATATCTTTGAGCATCAAAATCTCTGCTTGCTCCCTGGACTGCTTCTCCAGTCTCTTCATATAAACTTTATCTGCCTGTAGAACCCCAGCCGTATCCATCTGCTCCGGGCCCCATGCCCACATGTCATTATTCGCCGCCCCCTCCAGGACGCTCTGTTTGGTCGTGAACATCCTATCGAACAGCTCTTTCACTTCTGGAGCTAAGGCGTCGCGCCCCACATACTTTTGATATACTGTCAGAAGCCAATTTTTGAATCTCTGAAATGTAGGGATCAGATCCTTAGTAGGGGCTTTTCCTTCATAGATATACTGCTCGAATGCATTCGCAAACTTCTCTTGCTGGGCAGCACTTATCTTTTGCCCTTCTTCTACCCCCAACCACTCTTTGAATTTCCCATAATCTTCCAGCACCTGTTCTGTGGCCAGATCATTTTTCACCATGAACCCCATCTCGTTCATGAATATGTGACCGGTTTCATGTAGGAGAGTGGAGGCATCTTTGTCCTTAAACAGATTGACGATGAAATCTCCCGTGTTCGGGTCGAATAGCTGAGACCCCTGAACTGTATCTTTTGTTTGGAGTAGGAGCCTCGCCCTTTGCTTCAGCCCTTCCAGAAAACCTCTCTGGAGATGGGATTCTGCTGTTGGGGCTACGTCTTTGAAATATTGTATTTTCTTTATACGTTTAGCGAAATTAATCTTATCTTCTGTATTTGGGTAGAAGGTGTCAGCTACTCTCTCCAGAACGTTTACGTAATCGTCCGCATATTTATTTCCGAAACCGAGCTTTCTGGCATCCTTTCGGAGACGAGTCATCTCATCCTGAAACTGCCTGTTAAATACCTGCTCCTGCTTAACCGCGCTAGAGAAAGCCTCAGCTTCTACGGCCATGTCGAAGGTCTTCAGGTCTCGTGCGGAGAAAGACCCTGGAGACGGTTTTAAATCGTCTTTCAGTATTTCAAACTCTTGAGCTGTCAACTTCGCATGGAGATCGCCTGTCTGAATCTGTATATCCATACCTCGGCTTACCCTATCGAGCATCTCTTCTCTGGTGATACCCAACTTGGCCAGGATGGCGCTGTTCTCTTCTGTGTTTTCCTGAAACAGGACTGCGTCATTGCTGACGTAAGCTTCCTTCGGAAGATCCAGTTGGTCTACAAAGTTTTTCAGTTCACTCGGGCTTCGCTCTTTCGTTTTCGTAGCATCCGCTGCTTCCTGGACACGGGTAGTATCTTCCACGTATTCTTTAGACTTTTGAGCTCTAACCGCTTTGCTTGTCACATTCGCAGTCTGCACGACTGTAGGGCCAAACATCAAGACTCCCGCCGCCGCTCCACCTACCTTGAAGGCTTCGAACACTCTTGGCCAGAAATCCTTCGACCATTCTATGTCTTGGAAGTAGGTGTCGTCTATCTGCTCAGAGACCTCCTTTATTCCCTCTCCAATGAGGATGTTTGTTATCTCCTGCACACCTTCTGTCAGAGCTTCGAATGTTACTGCTTTAGCGTATCTCTTAGTGGCCGCTACCAGTGCAGTCTTCGCTGTTTGCGTAGTCAACGCTTTCCTAACCGCCCCTTTCACAAACAGATTTAAACCCTGTTTGACTCCTGGTATGACCTTAGCTTGCTTAATTAAGAATCCTAAACTTGCTACTTCCAGACCAGCGTTAATCGCTCCTACCGCTGTAGCCCCTACTGCTGCTAGATTCTGGTCAAGCAGATCCCCGTTCTCGTCCCTCTCCTGAGAAAATTCACGGAACGCAGACCCGGCTTCGAATTTGAAAATTTCTTTAGCAGTTTCTACGGTAACTCCAGCCAAAGCACCTTTCGCGAATAGTACAGGGTTCAGACCCGTCAATAGCGCCATGGATGGCCCGTATATAGCCGCTCCCCTTGTAGAAGCTACTGCTAATTTTTTATAGAGCGGAACCATGCTGGCCACTGCGTTCAGTCCTGTCTCCACGATATTTTGAGCTTCTATCTTTTCCGCTGGATCTAATACAACCTCAAATCTATCCAGAGTAGTTGCTGCTGCAATCTCTTTATCCAGATCCGCGTCTTCCACACCCGCCAGTATCTGCCCTCTCTTCTTGTCGTATAACTCGCTAAGAACCGTGTCCTGCTCTCCTCGCTCGTAGGATGCCCCGATATTCCCCGTGATCCGCTTCGCCTCGCTCGTGATATTGCCCGCTATTTTCTCCAGGGTCGCCAGCTCTCCTGCATCGTCATACGCCACTTTCGCAAAAGCTAAGCTACTGGCATAGGCAGCGGATAGTACTGGGTTAGTCAGCAGGACCTGGGTGCCCGCTCTTTTCAGTGCTTTTTCAACACCATCCGGATCGGTGGCCACTGCGGATTCCGGAAGCTCCGATTCATCAGATAGCCTTTTTATTTTTGCGGCCTCGTCCGGATTAGATTTTTCTGCTATGCGGAGATTGGTTTCGGCCATATTCTCGTGCCTGTCCTCCCTTTCCCATTGCACAAAAATATCCTCTTCCACAGGGGCTTGATCCTCTGAGGTATTGAGATCCGCATCTACCCCCTGGATCTCATCTTCTTTCTTCCATTGATCGAATAAAGCTTCTGTCATCTGTTAGCCACCCCCGTGCCCACTCCGATTCCCGGTTTCAATCCGTACGTTACTTGCTTTACGTATTGTATAATTCTGTCATCTGTGACCCTGACCCCTCTACTCTTTAGGATCGCTGCTATACGGTTCTTCTCTTCTTTAGGTACTTCCGGAACCCATGCATCCGTTCTACCTGTTTTGATAGCATCCAATAGCGTGACATTCTCTTCAAACAATCTAGGTACGTAAGGCTTCTCGATAAAGCCCTTAGCCGCCAGTTCATCTACTTCATCTGTTATCATCTTAGAAGTTATGATTCCTTTCGTATCCGCAAACTGCTCTTGGAGATAACTCGATATAGAACCTAGCGCTTCTTTGTCTATCTCCATCTGACCTTTTCTTCCGCCTTTGACCCTCCGCGTTATCAACGAGCCGTACCCTACACGCTTAAGCAGGGGCACCAGCTGTTTAGCTCCAGAAGGAGCCATCCGCCCTCCAGACTTGAAGTATGACAGCACCTCGTTGGTCCCTACGTCATTCGTCTTTCCTGCCAGCGCGGTTACGATTTTGAGCTCTGTATCCAGTTCCCCGGAATCTATCTGGTCCTTAACCGCTATCTCATTCGTCCTGTCTCTACGAGCCGTGGCCGAATTAGTGATCCCGAATTTACTTTTATAGTAGGCTTCCAGTTGCCTAGTATCAGAACCCCCTTGGCTGTACTGACCCCCGAAAGTTCTAGCGTACTGATCCACTATAGCTTTAGCTTCTGCTGCGGACGTAGATGCTTGGATACGCAACTGGGCGTTACTGTGCTTACCGGCGAAAAATTCTTTCCTCACCCGCTCCTGTTCTGTGTTTATATCCTTTAGATTTTTCTTAACCCTGGACCTTATTTTAGGATCTTGAATATCGTTGGCCATCTCTACTCGTTCGCTATATGTCTTGCCTTTTGTCTCTGTTAGTATCTCCTGAGTTTTCCCGTACGCTTTCTGCTGAACCGCTCCTACTTCCCACTGCGCCAGTAAAACCGTTCTAGCTTTAGAGGTCAAACGTCCACTTGCGAACTGCTCCTCTATGAATTTTTTTGGCTTATCTGTCTGCTCATCATTTACGTACCCTTCCGCAACCATATCCTTTATGTACCCTTGAGCCATGGCGGAAAAGAATTCCGTATCGGATACTGTTTGCTGCGCTTCCTTCTGCTCATCTGTCCACCCCAGTCTTGCGGCTTTCTGCTCCAAACTCAGCTGGCGTGACTCATATTCTATAGTCCACGCCGGTACTTGTCTCCTCCCTATAGTACGGGCAGGGTCATTCCTTGCGGCAACCGCGTCTTCTTTATCATTGTACATCTTGCTATCTAAGCTGTTTATCTCAGACTTAAATAACTCGTTTCTTTGATGAGTGAGAGTACGGTCAAAATTCGGCCCTCTGATAGCCCGTGAGCTAGTTCTGAATAATTCTCTCTGGTACTCAGATTTGTTCTCGTCTCCTACGTACTCCCTCTCCGATTCCGCTACGTACTCGTCCCACTCTTTGTATATACCTTTCGCTGCTTCACCCTTTCTATCCAGAAGCTCGGCCATCTTCACGCGGTCCTTCGCTCTCATCGCATTCAGCTCTTTCTGGACGGTATCTCTTTGCGACCTCTCATCATCTTTCCGGGCTATTTCCTGCACAGTGAGCGCCGCATTCATGGCTGATTTACCGAGGTTTTCTTGCTCCGCCCCTATCCGTCTTTCCGCAGCGTATAGAGCCCTTCCTCCTGCTCCACTCGCTTTAGGGAGAGGCGTTCCGCCGGAAAGACCTACTTGTGATTGATATCTTGGTATAGCTGGCATTTAATTACCTTGAGAATAGTAACTTGATTGTTTGTATTCGCCATATATTTTAGCGCTTCCGGAGGCTGCTGTTGCTGCCCCTCCTAGTAAACCTGCTTCTCTGACTCTTTCCGCGCCTTTTATTTTCATACTTGCGTCAAGGAGGAATAAATCCCTTGCTCTGAGATGAGCGTTACGTTTAGAAATATAGTCGGCTGTAAGTTTATTAACATCCGCTTCTATCCCTCTGGCCGTATCCATCTCTACGTCGATCAGAGATCCTGATCCTATCTCCACTCCGCTAGATCCTGCTGCAGCTATCTGAGACCCTGCGAACTGCTTTCCTTGGACCCGGAAATCAGATACTTTCCTCTTCCCAACTCTTTCTGCGGTTATCGCCTCTTGGTTTGCTACTTCGGCATTATACTCATCCACAGATGCTTGGTACTCCAGACCTGCTGCGTCTGCTTGAGATTTTTTCTGCCCTCCTACTATATTGAGAGCGAGCCCTGCTATTGCTGCGTAGCACATATCTTCTCCATCATATCCCTATTAATGTAAAGCCTGTGGAACGGGATCCCATCCGGGCCAAACGGAACAGGTTTGCTTAATTCAAAACCACAATACTTCAGCCATCCTAATGCTTTCTTATTCCTCGCATCTACGAAATTAACCAGATGCTCAAATTCAGATAACATCTCGTTCAGTATGAATTTCTTACTCTGCTTAGTAAAGAAGATTTTAACCTCGTCCATGGCATCTGTTCCCAACATCCATGGAACCCCTACTCCTTCTTCCTTCACATTTCTGACAAGCCCCATCACCGCCGCCACTTCGCCTTTATGTATGATAGCCCATGTTTTCATAGATCGGCACCAGCTGTCCAATAGGCCCATGTCCGGCTCCAGTCCGGACGCTGCTCGTACTTCATCTTGGTCCGCTTGGCGTAGATCGTCTATGATACTGAGCATGTGATACCTGTCAGCCTCTATTATGGCCGTCGTCTTATTGCTGCAGATTGTCTTCATTTTCAGGTGCCTGGATATCCGGGATTATAGAAAGAATAGTAAGCGGTATAGGCTGACTGTTCTGTACAATAACTGAAAGGTCATTTTCAAACTCACTGTCTATAGGGATTTCCCATATACCAGTATAAGGTGGTATGAGTCCCTCCCCTTGCTCCTGCGTGGTTAGCCTTGGTTCTTCCATATAATCTGTATCCGTACCTACAAAGAATCCTCTGCTGTCCACTACCTTAAACGTCACTTTAGATACATTCTTTAATCTACCCTGAGACGTCCCTCCCTCGGGGGTTAAATCCAGATCTAAAGTCTCTATTTCTTGATCATACCCTAGCCCTACTATTATCAACTCCGCCGCCTCGTCCAAAGTTATCTGCCCGGAAGCAACTGTCTTATCTGTTTGAACTCCACCATCCGCCAATATCTTTACTACTTCTCCTTCGAGATGATCTAATCCGGATACTGTAGATGTCGATACTCCGTCATATTTCAAACCAGAATCGACGAACCACCAATCACCTGTAGTTTTGTCTGTTATTCGTGGCTGTAGATGCTCTGTATAGTACTTGTCCGCCCCATCTACTGTTCTTTCTACTACAAAATAGACATCTTCTCTGGTATCACCTGGGACCGACACAACATTTTTATAGTTGCCTTCCGTCTCGTAGTGCTGCCACGCGTAAATCTTTCTGTTAATATCTATAGTCAGTACCGCCATGTTTCCGTCATCCAGTACGCAATAGATAAGAGAATATGGTGTTCTGGCATACGCCCAGTCCACGATCTGCTTTCCTTCAAATAAGTGAGCTGCGGTGTCTGTTATATTAAACCCTGTAAACTCATCTGACTCTAGCGCGTATGTCACCTGCTCCACACGAGTAGCACCTCTCTCGATATATAAAACAGAAGTCCCAAGTACGACAGGTTCGATCTTCTCGCATCCTATCTCGTATTTCTTCTTAGCATCTACTGACAGTGGCGTCATAGAACTTGTCTGTTTACCTCTGGATACTTTCCACACTCCGTCTGAAGTCCCTATCAATAACTCCCGCAAAGGCACGAGCCATCGTATACCATCTGCGCTGTTGCTGGCCAGCGTATACTTTATTGTGTCGTCATCTACCAGCGGTGTGCTGAAACCGAAGTCGTAGTACCCCCCTGTCTTGGAATGGGACACTGTTTGCGGTGTTTCATCCGCTCCGGCCAACACTAATCTTTGTTCAAAGAAAGTAGATACTCCAGGATAGTACCCTGTGCCTTGCATAGCGGGCACTCTCCATAGCTTGGTAGCGCTTAGCGTCGTGCCCCCGAATATCCCTAGATAGTCTATGTTGGCGGTAGCGGATGTAGCAGAGGTTACGATCGTGAGATAGATGGTAGTGTTGTTTTCTACCTTGAACTCCTCCGAATACTCAGTGGATGCTGCCAACGAGTAGCTTAGTAAGTCCGACGCTCCTGCAGTGGTTCCTATCTTGATTGTGACTGTCCCGGAATCAATCGTTCCGGATTTCACTTTCATTAAATAGCTCGTATATTCTGCTACGGTAACTGATGTTCTAGCTTCACATACAGCCCCTAGCGCTTCCAGTACCAGAGCGCTGTTCGTTTGGTCCCACGTCAAGTCTGTGGTAGAAAGGGAGCTTTCCTGATACCAAGGGCTGACCCCGTTAGAGAAGTCCCAGTTTGTAAGGTAGTTACTCCCGGCGAACCCTACTATGTCGCCTGTCACTTCAGTTCCACTAACATAGCTAGCTATACGTATAGTACTCCAATCAACTACGTCCGGGCTGACAGCATTCTGATACCCGAGTCTCATTGTACGCCCTACCATATCTGAAGTGAATGTGTCTGCTTTGCTACATACAACAGACCTGCCGTCCCCTAGATGGCCGTCAATCACCATCGTGTCATCTTCGTTGTCCTGGGTTCTGTCTGCGTATGGATCTTCGACATACTCGGTTTCTGTTATCGTCCAATCTGTGTGCGACGTTCTGGCTATCTCTCTCGGTGAGTAATCAGGGTGATAGGTGTATAGCACGTCCGCACTCTGATTAAATCTCAGCTCCGCCAAATCAGCTGTTAGCCATGGCGTGGCGTACGCAACATGATTAAATAGATACCCGTCCGCTTTTGAATCCGGATCTGCTCCGTCTGTGAGTCTTACGTAAACAGTGTCGTAGCCGAGAGTGTCGTTATCGCCCCAGTCCCACTCGCCCGCGCTAAGTGACCCCGCAGTTCCTTCGGGTATCTTTACGTTGTCTTCGAATAGGACATAAACCTGACCTATGCCGGGATCTCCTCCTGCGTCCAGCTCCATATAATATTCGTCAGTCCCTGACCCTGAGGCTGACCATTTATATGTTCCAGACTCTACAAGATCTATGGATACTATCCCGCCATCTTTGAGGATGTACATCCTAAGATTCGTGAATACCAAGCCATATGCCTGTTCTACAGAGAATTGGAATCTCTTGAATGCATGAGCTGTATCAGCAAAATTAGCGAGATACTGCGTTCCTGCCCTGTTGCTGATCCCTCCTTGGATGTGACAGAACACATTCTTAAGTGTCTTCGCTGCGGTGTTATACTCTTTGAGATCTACTCTTGCGCCTAAAGCACTCGACAACTCACCACCTGTGAAATTCGCCTGTAAGGTTTGTCTCGCCATATCGTTTTACAACCTCGCTGTCGTGAACTTATTGTTGACCTTCAGAACTTCGTTGTTCGATTCTACTTCGCTAGATTGAGCTCCCGCTATGTATCTTTCATATATCCCCAAAGCTTGCGTCTGTACACTGAGATTTTTTGTTATGGTGAAAGCTATGTCTGCTGCCAACTTCCAACTTAACGCAACTGTGAAAGCAGGAGAAAATACATTAGGAACAGTTATGGCCGCTGTGTATATAAGTACCGGGTCTAGCTGATCGGTGAATATCATCACACCGTCCAGCGCATCTGTGGCATTTTCTATGAACTGTATAGGGTCCGCCCCTACTGCTTCCTGGTATATCCGTCTCGACCGTAGCCAATCCGCGGGAGGTGAATACGCATATTCATACCCGGTAGGTGTATAGTCTATCAGCGCTAAAGCCGCTCGCCGTTCTGCAAACGACCAGTCAAAATCCTGCAGTACAAAGTCTCTAGAGTTGTTGTAGAATACCCTACACACATTGGCGGCTCGGGAGTTCTCTGCTATACTCGTAACTTGAGTCTGCCCGATGTTGGCCAACGCCATATTCCAGATATCGATTACAGCGGTCATGAAATCCCCTTACTGAAGGAAGGCGTCTGGAGCTTTACCTGCCATGGTTGATATATCTGAGTCTCTTGTGAAACCTGAGAAAGCTTTGGAAATCTCTCCTCGGTTGGTGTCGATGTTCATGCTCTTCTCTACGAACCTGACTTGAGGCAATCCGTCGCGTGTCCATTGCTCATCATCGTTCGGGTCCATCGAGATCAAGAATAGGCGTATTTGCTCCAGCTTATCTCCTGTCTCGTACATACTTTTCTCCTCTTTCCCCATGCCTGAGATGTTCTTGAAATGTGGTACTTTTGTCTTCTCCGAGTACATCAATTTTTTACTTCCAGGAACCCAATGCCTGTTCTGAAAGAATGTCTCTTCCGTGCATACAAATTTATTAAGTTTATCAGCCATTTGGCCTCCCTCTGTGCTTCTGTAGTTTTAGATGAATGGTGGTTAAAAAGCAGCAGAACTCGTCTGCTGCTTACACTATACTAGCCTGTATCGCGATCTGTTTGAACATCCGCTACAACAGAAGCGTGAAGTGCGCCTGTGTCTGTCACAGCTACAGCATTGGTAGCAGTGATCGCCAGATATTGATGCAGCCCCTCGTCAGGAAGTGGAGGAATAGCCAATTTATATCCTGCTACCAAAGTAGCTTTGGCCAAAGCTCCGGATGTCCAGTGGGTTGTCGGGGTTCCAAGCCCTTCCGCCGCGGAAGAAATGACCTTGAACTCTGTGGTTGAAGACCCTGTGGAAGTAACAGCAGTAGTAATGCGCGCGTTAATTCTCAAAGGAGTTCCTGCGCCTTTCTCAGCGTCGCCAAGATCGATCACATTTGAAGTAGTAGTCTCGGTAGCTGTTCCTGAGATATCCAGATCGTCAGCTAACAAGGCTTGAGCGTCCATAAGACCCATAATAACCTCTCTTTTTTGTTATAAATGTTTTAGAAATACACTCTTAACTTCTGAAAAGTAAAGAATATGTTAGCTAAACGACACCGCCGCTTCTGTATCCAGAATGGCGTCTACCCGACGAACCGGAATACCTCGGAACTCGACGATCTTCTTACCGAACTTGTCCTCTCCGTAGGTAAGGTTCATGTTGGTGCCTTTGTATGTCTGTAGATCGAGATACGTGTTAATCGTCTTGTTGCAGTAGAAGACCAGATTTTCATCGCCTTCGTCTGGCAGCAAGTGGATCGCCTTGATCATTAGACTGATAATATCCGCTCCGGCGCTCACAGTTCCACCATCCGCCACAAGCAGAGACTTATCAATATTACAGATACGTACGCCGTACCGATAGTCAGCTACCGCTACACCCAGCTTCCACTTGAAGAATTTTTCATAACCGACATACTTATACCCATCTCCATCTGTCAAAGACTGAAGACCTCTGTCGATCATCTCCAATCCGCCTTTCATACCTTTAGGGTAGATGCCGTGTATCTTTTGTGGTCCCCAGGACACCAACCAGATAGACGTATTGTCCGAACCTGTTCCGCCGCCGTTCAACATATTGTCGGAAACTGTTCCGGAGCCGAGAGCGCCTGAATTGTACCGAGGAGCCAGACCTGTGATCTGCTCAGGATCTGTTGCTTGGTTTCCATATATGATGGCTGTGGCGGACTGTTGGCCCATACCTTCCACGTGCGGCTTATCCTGGCTCCATCTCCACGCAGCTGTGTTACCGTTTAATTTTGCGAGATCGTAATCGATCTCGGAAAGAGCATCCAACATACCACACGTATCTATGACCTGAACTGTCCTTCCTTTAGTGGGCTGAACACCTTGATTGTACATTCTCCATGTACCGTCAGCCAGTCCTGTTCTGATCGTGTGCTGGTGCCCGGTAGGTAAATTACCTTCAATCATAGGCATGTCCCATAGCATCGCGTTCTTTTTATCGAGTACTTCTGCCACAGTCGCCAGACTGCCGTCCGGATCGCTCAGCTTTAACAAGTCAAACAGTGTGACTGTGCTAGTTCCTAAAGTTGCCATTAATTACCTCTTTGTTTTTAAGTTATATTACTACACGTACCTATCGTGCGTCTGGATGATCTGACGCAGGGTACATACCTTTATAAATGTTCGCCTCTGTTGACCCCCTGCCTCTTCCCGGTAGCACCAGCGAATCCTCACTGATCGCTTGCCCGGCTTTTTTGAAATAGATGAGTAGGCTTGGGTTGTGCACAAGACCTGTATCCATAAGAGTCTTGGCTAAGTCCTTATCACCAAATGCTCGCATCGCCTTGTCAGCATAGCCCATGGCTTCTTTATATTGCTCTCTCCTACCCGCCCCTAACTCGGGGTGGTTAAAAGAAGCATTGATCCATTCCTGCTTCTGCTCTTGGTGTGCTTGCTCTTGTAGAGCTACGGATTCTTCGATGATTCGCCCTCCCATATCTACAAACTTCTGAGCCTGCTCTTGGGTGAGCTTCGCCTCTTTCGCCATCGGGACAAAATCTTTCATGGCACCCTCATTCAGATTCACACCTTCCGGAAGTGTAAATTCTGTATAATCTGCTGCCACTGCTTCGCCTTCTGCAGTTGCGTCGCTAATGCTTGCGTCTGCGTCTCCAGTAGCCTGATCCGCTACTTGATCCGCCAAACCCTCGCTAAATATCCCTTTCTCTTCCGTTTCCACTCGATCTGCTTCCGCTGCCGCCTCAGCCCTATTAGGGATCTGATTCGTGTCTTCGGCCTGTTGAATGGATAGCTCTTGTGCGGAGACATTTGTCTCAACGCTGGCGTCCGGGTGTACTGCCTCGGAGCCCGTCGCAGCCTGATTGGTAGTTGCGGCTGCGGTGTTCGTGTCTGCTACTTGTTCAGTCATGATACCTCATAGTCGTCAAAAAAGTCTAAGTAATCTCCAGAAGGGTGCTTACGCCCTATATCGAGCTTGTCGGTCTCCTCCTCTTGTTCGATACGCGTGATTAAAAACGCAGCTAAGTGCTCTCTGGAAATGCCGCCCACCTCATAAACTTTGGTAATGGTGTTGATAATATTTTTCCCCATATCCTCCATACCATTGTTATAAAACGTGGCGCTGTTTCCTGTGAACGCTGACATGTACATATAGCACCCCTCTAATATCTCCCGGAGTACTCTAGACCCGTCTTCCGTGTGTAGCACACTGGCCCACCTTTTCAATCTGTTTTCCTCTGTTACTTTCCCTACTATCTTATCCTCTTCAATCTTCTTAGGGTCCGCAGCATTTTTTCTTCGTCTAGTCATCTTCGTCCAGATCAAAAGCCTCTTCCAATTTATCGAGAAGCGGTAGAACGATCACATCGTCGATCTGATTTTCACTCTCTACTACCGTATCCCTCACAACATCAATTACTGCTTCAGCCAAAGCTTTTAAAATAGCTTCGGACGCTGTTGCTATAATCACTTCCAACAGTTTTTTAATTACCAATGATTGCATTATTGTATCCCCGCTAAGACTTCCGTTAAGGCGTTATTCTCGCCTGTATTTGCGCGTGAAAGAAGTTCGGCCCCTTTAGCCGCTTCAACTCCAGAGTCCATTGCTTGCTGCTGTGCTTGTCTCTGAGCCCTAGCTGCTCTTAGCTTCTCGACCTCGTCGCGCGTTCTGACCAACTTTGATGGCACACCTGTTATGTCTGCGTACTCATATACTGCCTCATCCAGATTCAATACGTCAATGGTATCACCCTTTATCCCCGCTAAGTTCCCTGTAAATGCAGCAGTCTGTTCTATCGCTGTTGTCCCTACCAGCTTTTGCGCCTGAGCCAGTACACTTATGTACTCTATCTGATACTCACGACCATCCAGTTCAGGCGGCGGGGGAGGAAGCTTACCTGAACGGGCTAAAATATTGATCGTTCGTTCGATAGCCTTATCCAGGAACTCAGGCTGTACTCTTTCTATGACCGGCCCCAGCATCAATAACTTCTCTTCGTGCCTCTCTGCTACTTCTGTAGCAGTCATGTTCCGACCTGCGTTTATGATAGTGAGAAATACGTCGGTGAAAAATGCATTCTTAATCATCTTCTGAGTCAGATCATTCTTAAATTCCAGAGACCTATAGTCAGGCTGTACTTGGTACACAGGCGCGAATGTCTGCCCGCCTGTTCTGTTATCGATATAATTGATAGATCCGGGGATGATCGAACTTGGTTGATTCTTCATGCCAAGAGGCGCATTCATCGGAGGATTGATCATTTTGGCCAAGGCTTCCATCCCTTCCTCCTGCATTGTCTGCAGCATCTTAGCATCGCTGAGCGCTATCATCCCTGGACCTCGCCCGTACACATCTGATCCACCCACTGTCCATCTAGGGGCCATGACGGGGAACTCTTCGTAGCCCCTCATCCTGAGGGCTCCGTCCTTATCTGTCAGATCATACTCATAATACACAGATCTGAAATTCTTATTAAGACTGTCTATTTTGCCTATCTCTGCGTCCTCATTCGGCTCTACTACATGGATGACTCTGAAGTGCTCATCTCCTTTACTGTTGTTTTTGGCGGCGTTCAATACTGTGTTTGATACATTCTCTTCCCCAAACATCTGTACGATGTTTCTGGCTTTCATCCACATCAATCTGTATATCGTATCAATCCTGAGCCTGTCGTCCACAGACAGGTAGTACTCACCTACCGTACATGGATACGCTCGTATGGTATCCATTGGATCTTCTTCCAGGAACATGACAGCTGTTCCAAATCCCCCTAGTTCATAATAGTTAGAATGAGTGGATTGGTAGAAGTTGGAGTTAAAGAGAGTTCTTCGCACAATATCTGCTACCAGCTCCAACCACTCCTTGACTGGGCCCCATTTAGCGAGACTCGGATCATCCAACCCGAACTTGAACCAAGGGCGGGCGGGAGATGTCAAACCTGACTGCATCCCGGCAGCCAGCACCTCCCGTGCTTGGATGGGTGTACTGTCGATGATACTCTCGTCGCCCTGAGTACCGTCATTCGGTCTCGTGTCCTGATCTAGAAAACGCCCATCCATCCAGAACATAAATTGTTTGATGTCCTTGTAGGTCGTATCCCACGTTTGGCGATCCTGTTTCAGATCCTCAAACCTCTCGCGCATCGCCTTTACTACTGCTTGCGCTCGTTCTGTTTTGTTTACGTTTTCCGCCATATCGATGTCTACCCTTCTCTAATAAGCGTCGGTTTCTGAGTAGTCGCTGTCTGCACTACACCTTTTCCACCTGTTCTAAATGTGCTTTGTCTTCCTTTCCTGGCTAGCGCTTTTCTGCGCGCAGCTAGTGCTGCTGGGGTTAAACCTTGTTCTTGTGTGTCGTCGTCCGCCACGTCGGGGAATTCTTCTTCCTCTTCTGCATCGGAGAATAGGCCCAGTGGGTCTAATGCTTCTTCGGGCGTCAGCTCTCCTCTCTGGACAGCGGCATGTGGACTTATAAGATTCCGGACTTTTATACCTAACTGCGCACCTGGATCGTCTTCCTCGTCCGCGTAATCCGCGAACAACCCTATCGGATCTACTGACTCTCTGACAAAATCAAAAAATCCCATCTTCCCTCCTATCTCGCTCTCTTAAAAACATTATACTTAGTTTCACACATGCTAACACTGTCTTTAGCTACCATAGGCATTACGTCATCTATCGCCATACCTATGTCTACTCCTTCCATCCTGCTCTCGTCAGGTTCCGGAAATACGACCATCATATCAGGGTCCATGATTCGGGCCATCCCGTCCATACCGTCGTCAAACGCAGATACTGGGAACATCATGAATTCTTCTTCTACCAGATATCGGCTCAGATCGTCGGACTCCCCTTTCACATCTATGTAGATCATTCGTCTAGGCAGATAGAACCTACCACCGGCGAGCGGTGGTACAAGCCGTCTGATTCTGTCATATTTAGGCATCTTCCCGCCCAAAGGCGTTATCTCGAATCTGTAATTGTCCTTGCCCATCACAAACTCGATATGCTCGATATCCGCTTGCATTCCGTACTGTTCGTATCCTACTGCTATAGGTCTGTACACCCTATGAAACTTCATGAGCTTCTCTGCTCTCTGCACGAGATTCAAACGATCTCTCAGACCGTCTACCACGTAATAGTTACCGTCTTCTGCAGCTCCGATCACCCACATACATGTGTAGTCACTCCCATCCTTTTTAGATGAAGCTGGATCGACAACAATATACACATTCATCCTGCGTACAGCTTCCATATCCACTTGCCAGTACTTGAACCATTCTTCTTCGAAACCTTGGATCTCATCTGCTTTAGGATCAAGAAACAACTGACACGCGGCGGTGTAAGGCCCCATGTCTTTCAGCTTTTTCGCTAACAATTCAGCGCTAAAATACACGGACTTCCCGTCAGGCTTTCCATTGTCGGTAGCAGGGTGTATCCTGGCCACTGCTGTTCCTTTCTTGATTACGTCCGCGTATGGGTCATTCGCATGATACCGCGTACCCGCATACCTCGCTATATCTGAGATACCATACTTTTTCACTACCCTGTCTGACCCCAAATTCAGACTCAGCTCCCATCTCTCTTTCGCTTTCTTGATCACTTCCGGTTGTGTCACATTCTTCTCGTCGATCATATCGTCGTATAATCGTATTTGGAAGTGCTTCCCAGTCGGCAATCCCTCGATAAAACCGAACGCCTCCACTGTGCGCTCTCTCGGATTGGTCTTCCTCTTCACACATATCCCGGCGTCGATTGACCATTTTGAACTCTCCCTCTTGGGATTCTCGTACAGTATGTCGGGAAACAAACTTTTCAGCAATTTGTTATCCTCGAATTCGGTCTTTATCTGTTCTAGGAAGTCCTTTGCCAGACTACTCGAAATAGAAAAAATGCCAATCGTAATTTCCGGATCGCTAAGGATGTCTTGAACTGACAAAGCAAAAGTGATAATCGTAGATTTTCTATGTTCCCTCGCCCAAAGATCCAGCATATTATTAGGCTCAGCCTGAACTTCCATACATCGGTCGAACAACCAATCATTCTTTACGTCCTGTCTATTCAGTACTCTAGTCAATAAAAAATACAAGTCATTGCAGCAGAGCTCCCGCATAATCAATATCAGATACTCCGGACCTTCTAATTCTGCTTCGAATAGAGTGTCACGATAGTAATCTTCTGCTGCTTGTCTTGACTTATGAATCATTGTTTTGGATCTCGGCTAATTTTTCTTTTATAGCTTCAGGGAGTTCGCCATTGACGCTAAGCGGGCTATCACCTCCTTCCAGTTTAAGCTTGCTCTCTTTGCCGTACACTTCTCTCTTCCGTCCTTCCAGAATAAACTTCATTAAGGAATCAGAATACTTTCTTCGCACTCCAATCTTCTTCGTTTTGTAGAATATGTCTTCAGTAACGCCATCCTTTGCTCTTCTTGTCGCTTCATCTTCGAGCTCAGCTAGCCCCATGTCCATGGCGTCGTTGTAGCGCTCATTGAATTTCCCTTTCCCTTCCGCGTCTTTCTTCAGATACTTTTTAAGCATTTGACGTGTGATAGGGATTCCACTCAAAGCTTTGCTCACATTCCCGCCCGACTCAACAAGTTGATCAAGAAAC
>Ga0180438_10004133_pt1 | contig 21160 bp, 17 predicted proteins | sample SS_ome_12_FD_132455 | JGI IMG/M metagenome (GOLD analysis project Ga0180438, IMG submission 132455) | Hypersaline lake sediment archaeal communities from the Salton Sea, California, USA - SS_3_D_2 metaG | ecosystem: Environmental > Aquatic > Non-marine Saline and Alkaline > Hypersaline >... | reverse complement strand
CTTAAAGAAAGGTCAAAATATGAGAGCAATCTAAAATCCCTGAATAAATCCATAAGGCGGTTTTTGAATACAATTGAAAAGGGGAGTATTCAGATAAAATTCATCGAAGATGAGCTAAAGGAACTGGACAGGAAAAAGATATTTTATGAAGATAAAATTGGGGAGATTAAAAAGCAGGTAGAACATTACAGAAATAACCTCATAGATTTTAACAAGATGAAAGAGAATTTGTCCTTCATAGCGGAGAGTATAGATGAATTTGAGCCGAAGTTGAAGAAGAATATTTTGAGGCTATTTATAGAACGAGTAACCCTCTACACAGAAAAAATAAGGATAAGCCTGAGAGATTTAACCTCCACAGGCTTATCCTTTGGTGCTGAACCCAACCTCTGGTTTGACAAAGTTCAGCAATGGCTCCCCATAGCCGACAGAATTGAAACCAAAATAGATGTCGAACTACATTTTAAAAGGAAAATAGGAGATAGGGGAAAGATAATATTTTGTTACTCTCAGCTCCAAGTACCATTTTCCCATCAAATTTCACTTCTTGAGTGAAAATAATTTACAAATAATTCTTGTTCTATTATTTTAATACAGATTATATACAAACTTTGTATATTATTTTATTTAGGAGTAAAATGCAATGAAATCAAGTACTGTAAATATATCTTTCAGGAAGGACCTATTGGAACAGATTGATCAAATTGCCAAAGAAGAGGCACGGTCTCGTTCAGAACTTATTCGTGAAGCTGCGCGTACATATATTGAGAGCAAAATGAGATGGAAAAAAATATTTGAGTTTGGGGAAAAAATAGCAAAGGAGAAAAAATTAACCGAAGCTGATATTGAAAAAGAGATTGAGGCAATAAGAAAAAATGGAAAGAAGTTCTAAAATTGAAAAAAATTGTTTTAGACACGAACATCATCATATCTGCGATTATCTTTGGTGGTAAACCGAGAGCTGTTTTGGAAGCTGCTATCAAAGGGAAAATCCGTTTATATATCTCGGAAGAAATTCTTAATGAGTTAATTCGTGTTTTAAAACGACCAAAGTTTGGTTTTCCTCCTAAAATAATTCAATCAATAACAAATGAACTTCTTTTAACCACTGAATTAATTGTCCCCTCACAGAAAATAAGTGTAATTGAGTCTGATCCTACTGATAACATGATACTGGAATGTGCTGTAGAGGCAAATGCTGACTATATAATTACAGGTGATTCACATCTTTTGGAATTAGGGTTATTTGGAAATATAAAAATCCTTACACCTGTACAATTCATAGGTGAAAAAATTCTCTAACAGAAATTAATAACAAAACGAAAACTCGATATGTTTTATTATGCGGCCCAGTTGAACGATTTAAAAACCCTCCCTGAAAATAGATTGGAGGCACCTATTTTACAATAGGGTGATTTGAATGTGAAAAGCCTTGAAAGACATTTATGCTTTTGTTCAACAGAATAGTAAACGTAAAAATATCACTTTCCGGCATTAATCAAAAAACGCTTAGTTCGAGTGCGTTCTACTCTGCTCCCCCCCCAACAAAAAAAACTGACACTTCAATCGCAGTTTTTACGCATGAGCACATCACAATGCTATTTCTAATGTCTCCGCAGGGGCCTGGCGTGGTCAATAATCGCCCTACAGCCTTGTCTTCTATTATATCACAAATATTTTCTTGGAGTGAGGTGAGTAAAAGAGAGCTTTTCGGTTAAGTTTTTTATAATAAAGCGTAAGATCATATCGCAAATGTAATATCAACGATTTTCTGTTATTCATACCCGTAGCGCTAAGGTAGGGTAATAAGCTTTAGAGAGTGAAAAGGTGGCTGTAAGACAACAGCCACCTTTTTTTGTATATCGTGTTACCCCACCTTCGTCTGAAGCGGAGAAAAACCAAAAATAGATTTCTCTATTTGCATCGGGTATGATTTGAACTATTATTACAGGAATCATCCTATTAAAAAACGAATATTCTTCAACTTTTTGAGAGTTGAGTATTTTATTTTCTAGTGGTTTTTCGCAACACCTTGCCCCTTGGGAAACATTATCGGTCACGACCGTAGATTCCTACGGACTTTTAATGAAGCACTGTAATTATGTTCGGTCTCACCTTATCATAGAAATAGACTCGTGGGCTCCATATTTCGGGGCGAACGGTCTGTCCTCCTTGTAATACAGAGGCTCTCTCCCTTTCACCAAATATTTTTCTTCTAAAAATAATGGGATGGTTATTTCTCCAAAAGATCACTGAACATGCTGCCGATTCCGAAATGGAGACCGTATCAAATAAGGCATTACGACGGAACTGGGCGTGGTTGATACAAAAAGTATAAGAAGTCGCTCCTTGGAGTTTGCGAAGCAAACTCCTTGGTAGTTTTGGCATCTGCCAAAACTACACTTGATGTGTCCACAATGCGATCATGAGATGAAAGTCATTATGGTGACCACCGAGCCTGGCGGGTTTACACACCCGCTTGAAGTACGAAAAAAATTTGAATGCCTGAAACGTGATAGAGCTCAAGCTTTCAATAAGGTTGCCCTGAAAGTCTCAAAATATTCTTCTTGATTTTCCTTTACGTATACATTGGCGAAAGAAAAAAGAGGGAGAAGCGGACTAAGTTCGTCCTTATTGAAAGATATGCCCTTGAAAAGTAAATTCTTGACATAATGTTCTGTATCGGGTAGCATGTTTTCAGGAAGGCTGGTGTTTTTTCGGTAAGGGTAATTAAAAAAATATAATGGATACATCGAGGGATATTGGCAGCGAGCCTTTGGTAAATCCACCGAGTTCAACATATAAAAACCTATCAATTGATCACATTATGCGATTTATTTGACTCCGTGAACAGCATGGGGGAAGATTTTTCGGTATTCCGTTATACTACAATCAAACGAGGGGGGGGTATGAAGATATGGTGTCTTATGACATATGCGGTATTAAGCATGCTCGTTTTTGTCACTGCCGGATGTACAGTGAGTGGTGGAGGGAATGGTTTCGATAAGAGCTGTGATGACTTTCTGGCATCGTCAAGTGCGGACGTTGATCAGGATTGTGACGGAGCAGTTGATTCAAGAAGAACGACTGCTTTTACCTATGACGCAAACGGAAACAGGCTATCTCTGGTGCAGACATTTGATACTGACAACAACGGTATCGTTGATTCTATCACAACTACGACCTACACTTATGATAGCAACAATAGCGCGCTGACCCGTGTGACGCAATATGATACGAATAACGACGGTATCATAGATTGCGAAATCACGGATACCTACACCAATGACACCGACGGTAACAGATTGAGCGAATTGAGTGAATTTGATTATGACAACGACGGGACGATCGATTACATAACAAAAACGGTTTACATTTATGAGAGCAATAATTGGGTGATCATCCGTGTGATAGAATATGATCTGGACAACAACGGGACAATCGATTCAAAAATGACGGATACCTATACCTATGATACCGACGGTAACAGATTGATCGAGTTGAGTGAATATGATAATGACAATAACGGGACCACTGATTGTGTGACTCACACTAGGAATGCTTATTGCTGTGGCAACCATATGCTCTCCATACAAGTGACGAATCTAGACGCTGACGGGATAATTGACGATCTATTAATAACTACCTACACCTATGACGCAAACGGAAACAGGTTGACCTTGGTGAGTGAAATCGATTCAGACGGCAACGGTTTCATTGATTCTCGATCAACCAGCTTCTACACCTATGATGCCAAAGGCTACAGGCAGACCTGGGTGATAGAATCTGATAATGATAACGACGGGTCTATTGAGTCTGTATCAACCCATACTTACACCAATGACGCTGACGGAAATGCGTTGACCGAGGTGATTGAAACTGATACAGACAACGATGGGACCATCGACTCCCTGACTTACATAGCGAATGAATACGTGCATATTTGCTCAAATAATATCGCTGACTATGACCCGTGGGGTGATCTGACTGCAAACTGAGTAGAGATACCATTTTAAATTTGAAGAGGAGATGGGGACGTTTTTTTACAAATGATCACCTTTTGTTGCAAAGACTCCATATGCCACGCAAAGCCCGCATTGAAGTCTCCAGAGCGCTCCATCACATCATCCTCAGGGGAATAGAGCGTCGTATGACATCATGGTCGACATGGCTATCTGTTTCAGAACCGGTTCAGGTCTGGTTGGTAGATCAAGTGGCCGGATTTTTGGGGATAGAACGACGAGACGTATTAAGGAGGGGACTCTTTACAGCGAATGCAAGGGGATCGTAGACAGACTCCGCAGCCATGATGTTGGAGAACACCTGGAGGCAATCAACTCAGATGTGGATGATGCCGATTTCCGATTGCTTGCTTAAGCGATCAGAAATGAGATTGAAAAGAACCGACTACAGGTTGCACTTGACAGGTTCCATACGTTTTTAATCAAGTATGTGCGACGGTTATGCCGGAAATGCCAAATTGAAATTACAAAGGACCTCTCGCGCGCGCCACAGCATATTCGGGAAATACGTCAGGTATTTAAGAAAAAATGGGATCATAGAAAGGAGATGACAGAACGGATTCTCAAGAATTCAATTTCAATTCTAGAATCGTTTAATCAGGTTTGAAATGACAGGAGTTTTACCCACGACAACCTCGTGCTCAACCATAACGAGAGTATCCTAGTATTCAAGAACATCTCCGCCATCATCGCCTTCATATTAATCATCGATCCCATCGAACAGCACGAAGCTGTCGCAGGTGAGGCAGAGGGTAAAGAGTGGAACAACATCCCTTCTGAAAAAGAAACATGAATATAACCTTCCGGCGGAGTGGACTGCAGGATTTGTTTCAGCGTGGTGTGAGTATGCGCGCTAACATGGGAGAAGGCGGTAAGCGGCCTAGCCACTTACCTCACTGTTAGTAAAGTGATTTGGAAGGATTTAAGTAATCACACTTTTGCGAATCTTTTAATCAAAGAAAACTGCTCCTCTAAAAATTTACACTATGATAGACCAATAAAACTGGACAGTGGGTTAAGAATGTAGGTGGCTGGCAAATTCCAGTCACCTTTTCCCCAACTGCTGTTATTTGGAGAAAGTTACCACTTGCAATTACCGCAACGATAGAAAAAACTCCCTATACTTTTGACAGCTGTTTCAGTACCCCGGTAAGAACCTGAATCCCCTTTTCAATGTCTTCCCAGTGTGTCCATTCAAGGGGAGAATGACTGATACCATTGACACTGGGCACGAAGATCATTCCGGTCTTTACTTTTTGCGCAATGTTCTGTGCATCGTGGCCGGCTCCGCTGTTCATTTTCTTCGCGTTGATACCGATACTCTCCGCCGCATGTTCAATTGCTCCGATCACCGTGGTGTTGCAGGGGCAGGGGGGGTGATAAATTGGGATATCTATGGAGGTGGACACCTTGTATTGCTGTTCAAGGTTTTTTACTGCCCGTATGATTTCTGTTTGGAGGTCCTTCATATTTTTCTCATTCCCGTCACGGATATCGATTCCCATTTCAACACTGCCCGGGATAATGTTCGGAGCCCCTGGTTTCACGATCATTTTCCCTACGGTGGCGACTGTAGAGCCGCCGAGTTCCTTCACCATTTGGTTTGCCCGATTGCTTGCAAAAAGGACGATGTTCGAGGCTGCAACCAGAGGATCTATCCGCATCGACATGGGTGTTGTGCCCGCATGGTTTTCCTGGCCATTGATGTGTGCCGTAACCCAGGTTATTCCCGTGATGCTCTCTACGATTCCGATTGGGATGTGCTCCCGATCCAGAACCGGACCCTGCTCCACGTGAAGTTCGATGAAATACTCGACTTCGCTGAGATCAAACTCATCGCTCCCTAAATACCCGGCTTTTTTCAACGCTTCCCGGAGGGTGATATTCTCTTCATTTGTGAGCGAGAGCGCCTCCTCCGCATCTCTCTTTCCGACGGCAACATCGCTTCCGAGCAGTCCCTTTTTAAATGCGGATCCCTCCTCACCCATGAAAACTACAATCTCGAAAGGTCTCTCATTTGCAAACCCTTCGTCTTTCATTCGTCGTATGGCTTCCAGAGCGCTGATCACCCCGAGGACACCGTCAAACATTCCCCCATTGAGGACTGAATCCAGGTGCGAGCCCGACATTACCGCAGTTGTCTTTTTTATTCCCTCCTTTCTTGCAAAGATGTTTCCCACTTTATCAAAGCGTACCTTGAGCCCCGCCTCCTGCATTTTCGTTATTATATAATCTTTTGAAATTTTTATTTCACTGGTGCCTTCAAGCCGAAACAATCCCTTGTCCATATCCAGCTCTTCGTATCGATCGACCCGGACAGGCGATTTTCGGCCCATTTTTCCCAGTTCTATCAGCTCCTCTTTCCATCTCGAAACAGCCATGGTTTCACTCCTCGATTATTCTACATTATAACGAATTGCCAGGATCACTCTCGCGGGGCTATCCGCTCACTATTTTACCGGCTCGCTCCAGGTCTGCGGCAACATCCTCGAGATCGAGCTTCCTCAGGCATTCTTTGGTCTGTAAACCGGTCTCAGGATCCCAACCCCGGAGGGTATAGTATTCATCGAGCATCCTGTTGAATTTCTCTCGTGATAATTTGAAGCCTGCAAAGGGTCCTGATTGAATAGATTCGTCAAAGAACCTGTCCTGCGGGAGATCATCTGTACGGCCCAAGTTGGCATGGAGCACATTGAACGCCTTCTCCAAGTTCAGTGTCCGATCGGCAATCTGGATGAGATCCTCCTCTGAAATTTTTCGTCCAGTCGCCGCAGAACACACCTCAGCAATATCATTGAGAGTCATGAGGTGTGCCGGTGATCCAAACCAAACGCCGACATAGAGGCAGAGTATGGTGCTGTTCATGATCTGGTCTTGACGTTCCTGGAAGATCACGAACTTCGCTTTGTCTTCATAGGCCATGGGATCGACTGTTTTCACATCGAGGATTTTTTTCCACATCGCATCAGCCTCGGGGTCAAGACCTCCCAGTACGTCTGCACCTGGACTGCTCGTCGTATGGCCGCCGGCCCGGGTGGAAAGAGCCGTTCCAAGAGCCCAGGCGACGGGGACTCTCAGGTCCTCATAGAGGTCCTGCCCCTTTTGATGCATGGCATAGTATTCAGATCCTCTCCCTACGATGTCTGCAGCACGTTTTCCACCTTCGGCAAGGATATCTCCGAATCCGACTCGATGGGCGATTTTCTGCAAAAGCTCACAGACTGCCTCATGATTCCCCCATTTCAGCTCCAGGCCATCGGTGTCCTCTTTGTTCAGAATTCCCCTCTCATAGCAGTCGAATGCCCAGGATATCGGTCCAGAGGTCGCATCCACGTCCATACCCAATTCACTGCACAACGCGTGGATCTTGATCATTGCGGCAGAAGAGTACAAGGCGATATTGGTGCCGAAATCGACCGTCGTGTTCATCTCATACCCTTCGGTTGCAACACCCGCATACGGACCCTGATCGATCTTCAGGAAATTGCTGCAGTGCAATGGACAGAGCATACAGCCCATTTGCCGCTGCTGATGCCTCTCCCCGAGAGTCTCGGGTCCAAGTTCCTTCAGGAGCTCATCAGGTATACCCAGATCCTGAAAGTTCTTGTAGGTAGTGAGGAGGCCACTGCAGCCTGGAACAAATGCAACTGTGCCTGTACTGCTCATCCCCGGCTTGCATCCAGAGCGCTCCACACCCTGCCATGCCCTGTGAGCGAGTTTTACGAATCTGTCAGGATCTGCCACTTCCACATACCCGGTTCCCCGCACAGCGATTGCTTTCAGGTTTTTTGAACCCATGATGCCGCCCATTCCGCACTTGCCGGCAGCCCTGCTCCTGTTGGCGATGAGACAGGCGGATCGGACCAGATTTTCTCCTGCAGGTCCGATTGACAGGACCTGAATGTCTTCATCTCCCATCTCTTCCCTGATACGGTCATAGGTGTCCCATGTGCCGCAACCCCAGAGACTGCTCGCATCCCTCAGTTCCACGTGGTCATCATGGATCCAGAGATAAACCGGTTTTTTCGCCTTCCCCTTTAGCACGATGTGGTCATATCCTGCATATTTGAGCTCAGGGGCAAAAAAACCGCCAACGTTCGAAGTACCGACTCCATTGGAAAAAGGGTTCTTGGAAGCTATGTCGAGCCGACAGGAGCCTGGGGCAAGCGTACCGGTCAATGGCCCAACACCAAGCACCATTCTGTTGGCCGGCTCATAAGGGGTCATCCATGGTTTGAGCTCATCGTAAAGAATTTGCATATTGATACCTCGACCTCCGAACCCCTTCTTTGCATATTTTGCGGTAGGTTCCGTCAGGATGCTTCCTGTTGACAGGTCAACTCGAAGGATCTTGCCTGCATATCCGACACTTCTCTCTGCGTTCATCACTTGGCTCCCTTCCTGTATGACGTCTCTTTCTCCAGTATGGCTGCCAATTCGTCACGAACCTCGTTTGTACAAAAATCGATGCAAAATCCACAGCCATCACAGGCAATCCGTCCTTTCTCATCTTGTGTGTGGATCACGATTCCGAATCTTCCGGTCTTCTCCCGACGCTTCACTTCAATACTCGAAATTGCCGGCCAGAAGAGTTGCTTGTGATGAAACGAACACGCCACCTCGCATGATCTGCATCCCACACACTTCACCGTCTCTATGATTTCTGGCATTCGTTTCCCCCTATAGCTCTGCATTTTTCTGCGATAACTGCGAATCGCTATTTCTAAACCTGATCTCCGAATCCCGGCGAAGCTTCAGATCGCTGCGCGATCGACGTTCACTCCCTTTCTCAATATGATGTAGAGTACGAAGCCGACTGGCATTCCGATCATCCAGGATATCTCAATGAACGGGATCGAGGCCACCCCGCCTACAACAAATGAAGCAATTGCAGCGATGGAGAAACCCCCTTTGTACCAGTACTTGCTTCCCACCTTTGTATCATAGGAGGCTTCAACATCCACTGTTCTTTTCCTTATGATCCAGTAATCTGCGAGCAGGACTCCGATAATAGGACCGAGGAATACGGAATAGGTGTTCATAAAGGTAAAGAAATTCGCACTGGTAAACAAAATCCACGGTGCAGTTGCAATTGAGAGAGCTCCGGTAATGATAACCCCGATACTCCATTTGACGTTGAACAGGTCCTGTATCGCGTGTGCCGGAGCCAGTATGTTCAGAGTGAGATTCGTAGATATCTGGGCACCCAGAACGAAGACCAGCATGGCCACGCCGATTGCAGCCGAAGGGGCGAGCTCCATTATCGCAGCCACCGGATCTGCAGTCCCTGTGGCAATCCCGAAAATAATGCCGACATACAGCATATAGAGCCAGGGAGGAGCGATCCCGATCATGTGGCCAAGCCATGAGTTGCCCGTTCCTGCGGATTTTTTCAAATGACGAGATACATCAGAAATGTTCAGTATACCGGGAACTACTCCAGCCACACCGGTTGCAAACAGGGCCCAGAACGGGTACCCCCAAGAGCCCGGGTAGGTAAAAGATTCTCCTTTGATTGCGCCTGACCGCACTATGGTAATCAGCGTATAACCGATAAGAATGGCCACTATGAAGGCAGCCACGGTATCAAAATATTTGATCATCTTGATCCCGCGGATTGCCAGGAAGGTCTGAATGATCAGGAAAAGAATGAAATAAACCCAGGTGTTCCCAAATCCCCACAATCTCTGGGTTATGGCGTTTATGGCCAGAGCCCCGATCCAGTTGCCGATTCCATACCAGGCGAATGCCGGCAGAGCGCGAAGCACGGTGGTTATCTTTGCTCCTCTCACCCCGAAGCTTGCCCGGGCCTGAACGGCAAAGGGTATTCCGCGTTTATAACCGGGGAAACTGTTCCATGTGAAAAGCAATGCAAGGACGACCGCTGAACCGATGAGTGCCACTAATGCCTGGGTCACATTTAGTTTGCCCTGAGGATACACACCAAAAAAACCAATGGCAAAAGCCTGCACCACAATCAGAGATGACCACCACAAGGCAATATATGACCATGGTGGAATCGATCGATTTTCATCTGATATTGCACCTAATTCCTCTAATTTTGCGTTTCCTTTGTTGCTCACGTTATTGCCCTCCTTTGATGTTGTACAGCAAAATTGTGGACATCTGGTTCAAACAGAAACAAGGGTTCGTTGCGTTCATGTTTTTCTGTACAATCACCTCCTTCCATGTGACTTGGAATGCCTTCATACGATGCTTATCTTCCCTTATCCATAGAATGGACGGCGGCTACGGGTCACTTCTTCAGTTGACCTGTATAGGCCTGACCATAGGGCTCACGCTCGATAAATTTACCCTGGCCGGGCTTGCCCACGAACTTTCCATCATCAACACTCAGGCTTCCTCTGAGAAACACCTTCTCAGCTCTTCCGCTCTGTTCGAAACCTTCGTAGGAGTTGAAATCAACACCGTGCAGCGAAGTTCTGGCACTGATTTTTCCCTGGTATTTGGGATCAAAGATAATCAGATCAGCATCACCCCCAACGGTAATGCTCCCCTTTCGTGGATACATACCATAGAACTTGGCAGGGGCAGTTGAAAAAACGTCCACCATCCTCTGGAGCGAAAGTTTCCCTTTGATCACCCCATAGGTGTAGAGGATCGCGAGTCGATTCTCGACCCCTGGACAACCGTTCGGGATCTTGGTGAAGTCCCCCCGGCCCATTTCCTTCTGACCTTTGAAATTGAAACCGCAGTGGTCGGACCCGACTACCTGAAGCCAGCCCTGCTGAATTGACTGCCAGAGGGGTTCCTGGTTCCATGCCTCCCGCAGAGGGGGAGAACAGACATATTTTGCCCCTTCGAAGTTGGGCTTTGCCAGATTGCTGACATCGAGCGTCAGATAGTGGGGGCAGGTCTCTCCGAAAACCGCGATGCCGCGTTGCCTGGCTTCACGCACTGCCACCATGGCTTCCGCGCAGGAAATATGGACGATGAAAACAGGAGCTTCGGCTGCTTTGGCCAACATGGTTGCTCTCCCGGTGGCTTCCGCTTCAACCACCGGTGGTCGGCTCGTGGCGTGATATTTGGGATCCATTTTCCCTTCTGCGACCAGCTGCTTCTGCAGCAGATCTATAATATCACCATTCTCAGCGTGCAGCATTGTGAGCATACCAACTTTTTTCGTCTTCTGCAGCATCTGAAAGATGGTTGCATCATCACTGTTGAACGGGGTGCCCTTGTAGGCCATAAAGAGCTTGATTGTGGGGATCCCTGCTTTGATCAGAGCGGGTAGCTCTTCGAAGATACCCGGCTGGGCATCCATGACCATTGCGTGAAGGCCGAAATCCGCCACAGATACGCCCTCTGCCATTTCTTTGCGATGCTTGATGCTGGCATCCAAAAGACTCATCCCCCGTGGCTGCGGTATGAAGTCGATGATAGAGGTGGTTCCGCCGACAACCGCAGCAGGTGTTGTTTCAAATGCTGCGGTGACGGTTCCCATGAAGGGGATCCCGAAGTGCGTATGCCCATCTATTCCTCCGGGAAAAATATACTTACCGTTCGCATCGATTGTTTCCTTTGCCCGACCGTCCAGTCCTCTGCCGATGGCGACGATCTTCTCTCCATCGATGAGAATGTCTCCTTTGAACTCTTCAGTTGCAGTCACAACAGTACCATCTTTTACTAAAATCGCCATTTTTTAACCTCCTCGTTCGCTAAATAAAAAGAACAGAAAATAAATTGCGTCATGTTAGCATATGAATGATAAATTGTCAAATGTATTGATCGAAATTTTTGTTTTTTTTATATTTATTTACGGTGGGGCAAACTCATCTTTCGAGAACTCCACACGGCTGCGGCGTTCATCGCGGATGAACGGTGGAGGATATCCGTTCCGCAATTGAGGTGAGGAGGTCAATGAGGAGTGAGACGTCCGTGGAGTCTGTTCTATGGTTCGCGAAGCACACCCTGAGACAAACCCGCCTGTCGAGAATCGCGGGGGTCAGGAACGCCTGACCGCTTGTCTCGAGGGTTGAAAGGATTTCGTATTGAAGGCTGTTCAACTTGGTTTCGTCCGGTCGAGGCTCGGGCACATACCGGAAACACACGATCGAAAGCTCGACAGGGGCGCACACTTCCCAGCCAGGTTTCTCCTCGAGCATCCGCTTGAAATCTCGGGCGAGGGTGATGTTCCGCTCGACGATCCGCGAGATCTTCTTTAATCCATAGGCCTTCAGGCCGAACCAGATCTTTAAAGCCCTCGACGCCCTCGTGAGCTGAAAACCGTAGTTCATGAAATCGCTTGAGGTTTCCTCTCCAAGATACCCCGCCTTGCATTTGAAGGCGTCGAAAAGATGAGCGCGGTTTTTCACGAGGACACACCCGGCCTCAACAGGGATAAAGAACCATTTGTGCGGATCCGTGGCAATCGAGTCGGCACGGGATATCCCCCCGAGGAGTGAATGCCCCTCCCCGGTGAGTATCGCAGCTCCCCCATAGGAGGCATCCACGTGGAGCCAGAGGCCTCTTGACTCGCAGACCTCGGCGATCTGAGGGATCGGGTCGATCGAACCGGTATTCACGGCCCCGGCCTGGGCGACGACGCAGAAAGGTTGAAAGCCGTTGCTTTCGTCTCCGTCAATGAGCCTCTGCAGGGAGTCGACCCTCATCCGGTAGCATTCGTCTGTTTCGACCCTTCGGACGAAATCCGAACCGATGCCGAGCATTCCTGCGGACCTCTCGACGGACATGTGCCCCTGGTCAGAGACGTACATGACGAGAGGATGCGATAATCGCTGGATTCCCCGACGCATCGCGGAAGGGAAGCGAGCTTCCCTTGCCGCCGCAAGGGCAGTGAGGTTTGCCATAGTGCCCCCGCTGACGAGTATCCCTCCGCTCGTGCTCCCATATCCGAAGAGACGCCCGAACCAGCGTATCACGATCTCTTCCATTACCGTGGCGACCGGTCCCCCTTTGAAGGAGAGCGGCACCTGGTTCAGACCCACGTTGAGGAGCTCTCCGATGGTGCCCGCTGGAGAAGGCCCTGTCACTATCCAGGCTAAAAACCTCGGGTGGCCGATCTTCGAGCATGAAGGCGCGACGGTGTGCCTGATCTCCTCGAACAGGGCTCCGATATCTGTTTCCTCGAAGGGGAGCCCGTCACCGAGCTTTGCAAGGAGCTCTCCACGGGTCACGGTGGGAATCACAGGGTCCTCCCGAATTCCCTTCATGTATCCTCGGATGATGTCCAAGGCTTCTTCAAGGTGTCTGTCCAGATTGCGCAGGTCTAATGATTCTTCATTCTGCATCGATTCGCTCTTTTTCGGTGAACTGCACCTAATATACACATCAATGTAAAGTGTTTGAAAGGGATATCTGCCGTTTTTCGCACCCTGGGCAGATGAATCTGCCGGTGAGTTGATCTCTCACCCATACGCTCATCCTGTGTATTTCTTGACATGCGCTGTCCGTCTGCGTGGAATCCCACGACGTTTGGGAGTCCTGGAAGAGTTCTACCAGGTTCCGCATGTTGTAACGGCACCCGATTTGTAGTGGACTATTGCATAAAGAGAAAATATTGCTTGAAAATTTACATAAATAATTGTAAACACAAAAAATATGTTTAGAAAATGAAGAATTGTTTTGACATAAAAATTGTCTATAGTATAATTTCTGCATTTAAAATGGTAATTATTTTAAATTAGTAATAATTTTCAAAAAATTCAACGTATAAGGAGCCTTGTATGAGCGACACGGCAGAAAGAACGAAGCTTGAAGAACTTGTCCCGATACCGGATGACAGGCGATCAATGAAGTTGTGGTCATACATCCCGGTATGGTGGGCGGCAATGATCGTTGTCATGATATTTGCGGTGGGCTACTTCGCCATTCACCCCTATGGACCGCTGAACGTCACACAGGCGATAGTGGCGCTCGTGCTCTCCTCCCTGTTCTGCGGCGGTCTGTTCGCACTGAACGCGTACCCGGGCTATAGAAAGGGTGTTCCCTACGCAGTACAGGTCAGGTCGAGTTTCGGCATCCGAGGCGCGAAGATCGCGACAGTAATCCGCTCTCTTCCCGCGCTAGCATGGCTTGGCATCGCGACATGGGCCGGAGGACTTGCGATCAATTCGATTACACAGAAACTGTGGGGGTTCGGAAATGTCTGGGTGTTCTATCTCATCTTTCTCGTGATCAACGTGGCCCTCGCGCTTGGCGGTATCAAGGCTATGAAAGGATTCAACACAGTGGGCGGGTTCATACTGGTCGCCATCATGACCCTTACACTCGTCCAGGTCCTGACGAAAGGTGAGGAGCTCAGCACCTATGCAGCGTTCTCCTTTGCAGGAACGTGGGGTTACGGGTTCTGGACGGTGTTTGCCGCCGGGGTGGCGTGCATTATCACCGGCGCGCTGAACGTGTCCGACATGTCGCGGCACCTCGTGAAATCAAAGAGGAAGGGCGCGAACAACTGGGTCGGGCATATTGCAGGAATTGCCCCCGCATACGCCTACATGCTGCTCCTTGGTATATTCTACGGAATGGCGTCAGGCACTCCTGATCCTGTTGCCGCAATACTGGAACTGGCCCCTATTACCGCCATGGGAATAGTGATGCTCGTATTCGTGCTCGGCGCGCAGATTTCCTCCAATCTCACGCTGAACCTACTGCCGCCCGTTCATGCGCTCCAGGATGCATCAAGGAAGATCTCATGGAAACTGGGAGTAATCATCTGCGCGGTAGTCTCCGTCGCCTCATGCCCCTGGATCCTGTTTACCAGTGATAACTATTTCAAGTTCATGGGATTTTATTCTTGCTTTCTCGGGCCGATTATCGGCATCACGCTTGCGGATTTCTGGATCGTCGGAAGACGAAAGACCGACGTCGATTCGCTGTACAACGTCAAGAAGGGCAGCGCCTACTGGTATACCAAGGGTTTTTCCTTTGCGGCGATCATCGCCCTACTAGTGGGTGCCGGTATTTCTCTCTTCAGGGTTGAGATTTCATGGATAATCGGTCTTCCGGTTGGTTTCGTGATTTATACGATCCTGGGCCGTTTCGTCCGCATGGAGCGGCGCGCGAAATAGCGGGGGGGAACATCCCGGGCCGTTCGATCTGCACGGGGTGTTCCACCGGATTTTCGTGATGTGGTATGGGAAAGTCTGATAGAGGAGGAGGTACAATGGATATACTTGCAAGGGGTAAATGGGTGATAGTGGACGCAGGTGCCGGGGAAAAGGGCATCCTCGATGACGGCGCCGTGTATTTCTCCAGAGGGAAAGTGGTAGAGGCAGGCGATTTTAAAACGCTTCAAAAGAAGTATCCGAAGGCCACGGTGAAAGGTGACGGGACGCAGCTTCTCATGCCCGGTTTTGTGGACGGGCACAGCCACGGGTGGGGGTTGAGTGCCATTCAGAGAGGCACGATGTACGATTTTCTGGAAAACGCCCTCATCGACTGGGCGAAGATGCTGGATATAGATCCTGAGCTCAATGCGATGATGAGTGCAATACGCCACCTCAGGAGTGGCTGTACGACCATGCATCACAACAACTGGGGCGAGGCGCCCAACCTCGATGAGATCGCGAACAAGGCGATCAGGGGGTATTCGAACGTCGGCATCCGGTTCGCTTATTCTCCAGGCATGAGAAATGAAAACACACTTGCGTACGACGACGAGAAGTTTTTTGAAACACTGCCCCCGGACCTGCAGGAATTCTGCAGACCGATGGTGTACTACGACAAGGAAGCGGTGATAGAGGAGTATTTTAGAATCTTCGAGGATCTCTACAGCAAGTATAACGATGACAACAACAGGATCATCTTTGGCCCGAGCTGGGCGCAGGGGTCCACGGAGGATTTTTTCAAGAGAGTCAAGAGACGGGCGGACGAGCTCGGGAAGATCCCGATTCACATTCATACGCTGCAGACCCCGCATCAGAAAGCCTTCGGTCTGAGAAAATACGGCAAATCGCTGCTCTTCAGGCTGAACGACCTTGGACTCGTCGATGAGAACCTCACTCTCGGGCACGCGGTGTATCTCGACGAGGCGGATATAGAACTCCTCGCAGAAAAAGGTGCATCAACCACCCATCATCCGAGCTGCAACTTTGCGGTGAGAAACGGTATCTCCCCTGTGTACTACCTTCTCAAGGAAGGGGTAAATGTTGCACTCGGCATCGATGACAAGGGAATCAACGACGATGAAGACGCAATCATGGAGCTTCGGATGATTTATTACCTGCACCGGGTATCGGGATTCGATCTCGCGAACACACCTCCGCTCAACGCATTCGATGTGTTGAAAATCGGAACGACAAATGCTGCGAAGGTCTGCGGATTCGAGGGTGAAGTCGGTGCGCTGAGGCCCGGGATGAAGGCTGACGCCATTCTCGTTGATCTCACGGAGATCATGGAAGACCCGTGGATGTCACCAGACCTCAATATCGCGGAGATATTCATACACCGCGGAAAGGGAGTGCACGTCAATACGGTAATTATCGGCGGTGAAGTCGTCATGGAGGACAGAAGGTTCCTTACCGTCGATGTCGATGATCTCTACAAGGCAGTGAGAAAACAGGCTGAGAAGGGTATCAGCGCGGAACAGAAGGCGTTTGCGGATAAACTGCAGAAGATAAAACCATATTACCACGAATATTACAAGGATTGGCCGAAACTCGATTTCAAGCCCTTCTACGTCATGAACAGCCGCAAGTAGTGCGGATTGTCATGATTACAGCTCAGGAGGTCTCACCTCCCGTGTGTGGGACATACCGAATTACATGGGCAGGGGGTGAAACCTGACTGCTTTATGAAATAGGCTCAAGGTTTAAGCTTTCCGTATCATTTCCCTCGTGTAAAACATAACCATATAGAGGGCAGCTGCGGTAGATGGCCGAATCCTGCGACGCTTTGGGAAAGAGCGTTGCTGGAAACGGGTATGGCGGTCATGTGGGGTTTCAGGTACAGGCGGCGGAAGCCACATTTCAACATGGGGAGTGTGCGAATATGGGAGACCGGCTGAAAGAGGATATCGTTGCCTCAGGGCTGTTCGGGAGAGAGCCGGAACGCAGGGTAGACGCCTTCGATACACTCGATCCCGAGAAGGGGGTTACGAGACCGACGGGCTCAGAGGCCAATAGGAAGGTAAGAACATACGCGGTGGAGAAGATGAAGGAGGCTGGTCTCGAGGTGAGAGTAGACGCCGTCGGGAATATCTTCGGCAGAAAAAGCGGGAGCAGACCTGAAGAGGGTGCTGTCATGTGCGGCTCTCACCTTGACAGCGTCATCAACGGCGGGCAGTTTGACGGTGCGCTGGGGGTATTCAGCGCCATCGAGGCGGTGCGAAGGCTCAACGACGAAGGGTATGAAAACAGAAGGCCGATCGAAGTAGCCGTATTCACTGGCGAGGAAGGATCGGCCTTCGGAATGACACTGCTCGGCAGCACGGTGCTTGTCGGGAGGATGGGTTTAGAGGAGGCACTCGCACGGCGGGATTCTGAAGGGCGCACATTGCGAGAGGCGCTCGAATACATGGGGTATGCGGGTGACTTTGTCATGGATCTCGGATCGGTTGAATATTTTGTTGAGCTCCATATAGAACAGGGTCCTGTCCTCTTCAAAAAAAACGTGCCGATAGGAATTGTGGAGAACATATCCGGCATTGCGTGGGTCTATGCAACGATAAAAGGGGAAGGCAATCACGCAGGCACGACACCCATGAAGATGCGACGAGACGCCCTTGTCGCGGCTGCAGATATCATCAAATTTGTCGAGAAACATGCGAACGAGATGGTCGACCGGCTTGGCTCTGCGACCGTTGGAACCGTGGGAAAGCTCAACGTGTATCCCAATGGAACGAACATCGTGCCCGGCAGAGTCGAGCTCGGCATCGATATACGGGATGTCGTCTCCAGGAACATGGAGTCGTTGAAACGGGAAGTGTCAGAAGCGTTGCAATCTCTGGAGAAGAAATATGGGGTTGGTGTCGATATTGTACTTCCTCCGACACACTCCCCTGAACCGCTTGCACCTGAGGTGATTGATGTCATAGAAAAATCGGCCGCAGAGGCAGGCATACGTGCTATGAAAATGAACAGCGGGGCGGGCCATGATTCCCAGAATATAGCCACACGGGTGAAGACCGGCATGATTTTCGTGCCGAGCGTCGGGGGTATAAGCCACGCACCGATGGAGTGGACAGAGTGGGCGGACATAGAAAACGGTGCCAGGGTCCTCACGCAGACGCTGAAAAACCTGACGCAGAACTGAGAGAGTGACCGTTCTGTACATGATGTCTGGCCGATGGGGAAAAATTGGTGCGAATCGGTACCCTCGCGGGAAACGATGATTCCTTGTCACTGGATTGCGATACAGTTTTCGGTATGGGGGGTTCATGAGCAATACGAAACTGATGAAAAAACTGGGAGAACAGGCATATTCTCTCGGATTTGAGTACGAGAAAAAATATCATGGGTGCGCCCAGTGTGTCGCTGCAGCGGTGCAGGATACATTTGATATATCCAATGATGATGTATTCAAAGCAATGACAGGTTTCGGCGGCGGTGGCGGCGGCTTGTGTAATGGAAGCTGCGGCGCATATGCCGGTGGGATCGCTCTGCTCAGCTGGCTTGCGGGAAGGGAAAGGACCTGTTTTGAGGATGTTGATGTATCACGTGCGTACGATCTCACAAGAAGACTCCACAGCAGGTTTATAGAGAAATACGGTACAATCATCTGCAGGGATATCAATATGAAGATTTTTGGACGGTCTTTTTTTACCGCGGATCCTGACGATTACCTCAAGTTTCAAGCGGCTGGTTCATATGAAGACAAATGTACGGATGTGGTGGGTTCAGCCGCGCAGTGGGTTGCGGAACTCATTGTCGACCAGGACCTTGTTAAGATATGATTTACGGGTGATTGAATGGTATTCCAGCACCGAGGCCATGCATTTTCATGTGTTCCGATGAAGAAGGAGATATTTCTGATAAACCTCTTTTCAATGGGACGAGAGTCCGGTTTTCAAGGCCTGCGGGAATCGACGAATTCCGATGTTGCAAAAGTGGTGGCCAGGTCACGATAGACGAGACAAAATGCACACATCGGGCCATGTTTCTGGCGGAAGCCCACTGTATTCATCCATCTGTGAAAGTTATCGCTGCAGAGAACCTCTTCTGAGGAAAATCACATCCATTTGAGTTTTGATCAGGGCTTTCTCCCTTTTTACCCCCTCTTCCGCTTTCCAAGGAGCACGATGTCTCTCAGGTCCTCCCTGCTCGTGACTCTCATCCACCTGCTCTCAAAAGCCGGGTCGTGGACGATCTGGGCAATGGCGGAGAGCGCCCTCAGATGGAAGTTGCGCTCATCCCTCGTTCCGATGAGCACAAATACCGCACGAACCGCAGGAGATTCGGCACTGAAATGTATTCCTTCTTTTGCACGTACCATACAGATACTGAAACGCGTTTCACCCTCGATTATGATGTGAGGAATTGCGAGAAAAGGGGTAATCGCCGTGCTGCTTTCCCTCTCTCTTGCCTGAAGTAAATCAAACAGCTCGTTGCTGCTCACTCCGGTTGCTTTTGTTATTGTCTTGGAAATGAGTCGGAAAAGATCTTCAGAGTTGATCACTCCCTCCAGATCGAGTATTGGAGATTCCTCTATGAGCCTGTCGAAACGATCCTTTATGATGTCGTCCCTTTCACGTATGATGTCCCGAAGCTCGGATTCGAGCATCCTTCCCACGATCTCTTTTGCAGTTATCCGCCTGAGGAGATAGAGCAGGGCGAATTCCCTATTCGCTCTGATCCTTCCATAAAACCAGTAGATAAAAAGCCCGCCGACCACGAGCAGTGCACTCACGAGCAGAGACTCCTTCCCCATTCCATATATGAGGGCGCCGAACCCGAAAATACCGACGATTTGCAGATAGGGGTACAGCGGTGTCCTGAAAGACGGTCGGTAATTCTGCAATCTGCTCTCCCTCAAAATTATGATCGAAAGACAGGCAAACAGATAGCTCAGGATCATGACAGTGGATGCCGCTTTCACGAGCACGTTCAGATTGAGAAAAAGGGAAGCGATCATTAAAATGCCAGTGATGAAAAGAGCGATGTGGGGTGTCTGAAACCGCTCATTCACCCTGTTGATGAACTCGGGAATGAGCGCATCCCTGCTGAGCGCAAGAGGATACCTGGACGCAGCCATGATACCTGCATTGGCGGTGGTGACAAACGCGATGATTGCTGCAGTGCTTAAAAGCAGCTTTCCCCATAATCCCGTAACGACGGATGCGGCGTCAGAGATCGGCGTGAGTGAACCGCCCAGCACCGCCCCATCGATCACTCCGACAGTGACAAAAACGACTATTATGTAGAGCATCATCACAATGAACAGTGAAAGGATCATGCCGAGAGGTATGGTTTTCCCGGGTTCCTTCACCTCCTCCGCAAGCGCCGCTACCTTCAGCAGGCCACCGAAGGAGATGAACACAAACCCTGTGGTGGAGAGGATTCCGGAAATCCCCCGTGTCGCGAAAGGCTCGAATCGCGTGAAACGAATGTGGGGAATCCCTAAAAAAATGTAAAGAATCATCAGACCCAGAAGAAGGGCAACCAGGCCGACCTGTATCCGTGCTGCCTCCTTCACCCCCAGAAGATTAATACCGAGAAATATGATACAGAAGCCGAGAGCCACAAATCGTATGTCAATACTCACGACTAAATTGACAAATGCTCCCATCCCGACCAGTGCAAGTGCGCTCTTCAGAGAAAGAGAAAACCAGGTGAGAAGCCCGTCCACTGTTCCCACAGCTGGCCCCATGCTTCTGGTTACGTAGAAGTATGTTCCTCCAGCCCTCGGCATTGCGGACACCAGCTCAGCCTGACTGAGCATTCCGGTAGCAGCCAGGATACCTGCGAATACGTAGGATATGAATACAGATGGTCCCGTAAAGGAGAAGGCGCGACCCGGAAGTATGAATATACCAGAGCTGATCATCGCTCCTGTTGCAATGGAGAAGACGTGTACCAGCTTCAGCTCTTTTTTTAATTCCATAGTGGTCAACCGTCCTGCGAAAAATTGTTGAGCAGGTTTTCAAAGGGCATTGAGGAGATGAAGGAGCAGCGCCTGCCCCGCATACAAACGGTTTTCTGCCTGAGTAAAAATGAGAG
>Ga0180438_10004130_pt1 | contig 21170 bp, 19 predicted proteins | sample SS_ome_12_FD_132455 | JGI IMG/M metagenome (GOLD analysis project Ga0180438, IMG submission 132455) | Hypersaline lake sediment archaeal communities from the Salton Sea, California, USA - SS_3_D_2 metaG | ecosystem: Environmental > Aquatic > Non-marine Saline and Alkaline > Hypersaline >... | reverse complement strand
CCAATATTAATCCTGAGAAGTTCAGGGCTTTCCGCAACCCGGTAGTGCCTATGGAAACGCAGGTCAACGAGGTTCCATCCACCTCTTTTGCCGACCTGGTCCGGATGCTGGCGGAAGGCATCGCGGATGCCCAGTTAAGCCTGGATAGAGCTTCTGCTGAAATGCTGGTCGAGCTTGCCGGTACACGGGTAGATGTTGTTCGCAATATCACCGAGGTCATTGATGAGAAAGGTGATATCACTTACAAAGCTGGAGAACCACAGAGCGTGTCCCTGCTTGAACTGGGTATGCTACCGACGTTCTACCAATTTTCCCAAGCAACCGTTGAAGTTGCCATGGACTTGCAGATTGTTGAGAACGTGACCGAGTCAACAGAAGCAAAGGGGCTTAAAACTCTTTTTGCTAATACCAGCAATATACGCGCGGAACGTAAACTGGGCCGCGATGTGAAAGTAGCCTCCAAGCTTACTGCCACTCTGGTACCGGTGCCACCGCCGCTGAGGATTGAACCTTCTCGCAAGACTGAAACAAAAGAATAGCCAAGAACGGGGGCATAATTATGGTTGATAAGCCAATGCCTGATGATATTGACCTAGAGACTTTTCTGAAATCTGCGGGCCAGTCATTCACTGATGCCCAGAAAGCACTGGTACCAGGGCTGGATGTGTCTGTTAACATGATGCTCAGCAATGCCGAACTTGAGCTTAAGGTGGCGGTAAGCGCGGATGCACAGGGCAAGATGTCAATAAAGCCCATTTCTTCAGAGGACATTATTCGTGGTGGTATCGACCCCGGCATGTTATCCACCATACGCATTACCTTCGTCAGTTCCATTGGCGAAATTAAGACTGAGCCACGGCCCGCATCAACTACTGACAGCACAGGTGGAGGAAACATAGTACCAGTTTTGGTGGGCCGGACACTTGATGAAGCAGTAGCACTTTTGAAATCCGGGGGATGGCAGTTCGAGCCACACGCTGCCAGCATTGAGGAAATAGCGGCTTCTGGTAAGGAAAGCCGCGGGCAGGTACTACGGCAGCAACCGCCAGCAGGCCAGTCGGCTGATAAGATGAAGACGACGGTGCACCTCTGGGCCGACCTCGGCAGTACTCCGGTCAAAGAGATAGATGGTATTGGAGACAAGATCGAAGACAGTCTATCTAAAATCGGCATTACCTCCGTAGGCGAGCTGAGTCTGGCTAATATCAGTCAAGTTGCGTCTTCTCTGCGCATAAGTGAGACTCGCGCTCAGGGTTTCGTGGATATGGCCAGCTTGATGTCCCGCCTCGCTATTTTAGGTTTCAAAGACGAGGTGGTGGAATTGCTCGTAAAAGGCGCCAGCATACGCTTTATAGAGCAACTGGCTAATGCTGACCCGAAGGAACTTTTCCGTGTTTGCCGGGAAGCAATAGCCACCGGCAAGGTGCGTGTACCTCGTGGATTCGAGCTCACAGCGGAAGAAGTCGAAGGCTGGATCAAGAGCGCTAGGAGTTATCTGGGTAAATAGGCACCAGAGCGGGCAGGAGCGATATAATTCTCTCCCCTGCCCATTTTGACTAACAATATTAGCTATTACAATATCACAGCTAAAATAAGGTAATCACACTCGTAGTGAGATGCAATGGGAGCTTCGTAAAAAAGAGCTCCGTATCAAGCTCTAGTCATAAAATCATGCACTAGGTGAATCCATAAATTGAAAGCCGTAGCTAAATCTTCCTTGATATGCAAACTCTGACACAACTTTCTTGAACACATTTGCCTAGTTGCACAAGACAGACGATTGTTAGCAAGCTTAATGGCACAGGCTTCCGTCATCTAGCTCTTGGTGAACGGACTACTTTCTAAGGAATGGGTCAATTCATCTCGCATTACATCCCACCTGTCACATCGTCCACCCCATCTTGCCAAGATTGACCCATCCGAATGCAGTTGAATTATCTCACATAGATTAGGGCATGACTTACACTCGAACGATGAGGTTTTATATTTACCTTCACTTACATCAAATCCCCTGAAACTACTTGATTGTCCCGTCTGTATTATATGCTCTTGCGCCAGAATGGCGGCACCTATTGCGCCCACAATCTCACAGTTTTGCGAGACGATTATCTCGGTTTCGAGAGCCTCTTCGAAAGCACGTACCATGGCCCGGTTCAGCGCAACACCGCCCTGAAAGACCACCGGAGGTTTAATATCCTTTCCCAGGCCAACGTTGTTAATGTAGTTGCGAGCCAAAGCTTGGCATAAACCAAACAATATATCTTCAATACTGTGTCCCGATTGTTGTTTATGAATCATGTCCGACTCAGCAAATACAGTACACCGTCCCGCTATGCTTGCTGGGCTTCGGTATGACAACGCTCTCTCGCTGAACTCAGTTATGCTCATATTGAGACGAAGAGCCTGGTGGTCAAGGAAACTACCTGTGCCTGCAGCGCATACAGTGTTCATGCCAAAGTCGGTGACCACACCATCTCTGATAATGATTATTTTACTATCCTGCCCACCTATTTCGATTATGGTTTTAACTTCTGGATAACTTTGTAAAGTAGCTATAGCGTGGCTGGTAATTTCATTTTTTATTAAATCGGCACCCAATAGGGTACCTGCCAGATAACGGGCACTGCCTGTTGTGCCCACGCCAGCTATATGCACTCCGTTATCTAAGCAGTGCTTAATTTGCTTCAGGCCCTGTTGCATCATTTCGATGGGTTTGCCCTGGGTTAACAGGTAAATCTTGGTCATCAGTCGCCGGTCTTCATCGAGCAGGGCAAACTTGGTGGACATGGAACCAACGTCAACCCCTAAATACGCTTCCATAAAATAATCACTTCCTTTTTTGCCAGCGCAACATGTCAACAAAAGCCTCAAGGCGACTCAACATGCCGACTTTACTGGTATGTTCGTCATAAATGAGGTTGAGAACCGGGGGCCCTTCTTTTACCGAAGGCATGATATTCCGGGCCATTATTTCAGGCAAACAACCGAAAGGCTCCAAGTGAACAATGCCATCCCAGTCTTTATCATGAAGCACTTTTTCCCCCACTGACTGCCAGCCATCGCCGCCAAGGTGGTGAGACACGTATTTTCTGGCCGCTTTGTGGGCCCTGTCCTTTTCTCTTAATCCCAGAAGAAGGCTAAAGGGATTTGCACTCACCAAATGGCTGACGAAGATGGCACGCCTAACCTCAACGCCCAGCTTACCTAATTCGATTTCAACATCCATATTGGAAAACCGATCTATCAGCACATAAAATTCCCCGGTCACCCCCACCTTCAATGGCAAGCTATTTTTCGTTATGGCAACAGAATGAAGGCGTTTCAAAAAATCCCTTCTCAACTTCCGTAGCTCACTATAGCTGGCAGCATTGTCAACGGCGATAATGGCTTCCTGGTAAATCCGATTAGCCTCTCCTTTCTTTTGTTCTAATGGTCTTACCTTTTGTACCTCTCGTTCCAATTTCTCCAAGATATTCAATTTAGTAATGCCAAACATATACGCTTTGACTATTCTCCACATTGGAGCGTTATTGGTTAATTTCTTTAATATGTAGGATAAGCCGCGCCCCTGTGTTACCATTTCAAAATGATAGCCCATCTCGTTCAAGATTTGCTTTTGTACTTTGTTGTAATAACCGAACCGGCAAGGCCCCGGTCCACCAGGTATGAAAAGCGTATCCGCCCCCATCTCCAGAGTCTCTATCATATTAGCCAAGGTAAGTTTGAAGGGCAAACAGGCCGTTTCAGGAGAGTATTTTATGCCGAGTTCTAGAGTCCGCTGGCTGTTTGACGGCGGCAGTATCAGTTCAACATCCAGTTCCCTGGCCATCGCTTGCACGCCTATCCAGACGTCACCGAGGTGAGGTACACCCAGACGCATAATCCTTTTCTCTCTTTCTCTGTATCATATCCAGGAAAGCCTCCAGTCTGGTGATGAGACCGGCTTCAGCAACGTGTTCATCCAGCATCATATTGATGAAGGGAATATTCTTTGCCTGAATCCGACGCCTTGCTATGTCAACCATCAGCGAATCAGGGCCACAGCCAAAGACGGTTAAGGCAATGACGCCATCAATTTTATCTCTATTCTCCCTCGAATAGACCTCCGCAGCTCCAACCAGCACGTCCTCATATTCCCAGTAGATTCGCCCCATAGTGTTTACCACTGCATTTCCCATCTCTTCGTGAGCCAGCATCTCAGGAACGGAAACTTCACAACCGGACCGATGCAGGTAATTGACCAGATGATGGTTGATGAAATCATCGTAGAGGATATATGGATGAGCGATTACCAAAACCCGCAATTTCCTCCCTGATTGACAGGTAAACTTAGGGTGAGCTTGCGGAGCTCCTGCTACCCTCTTCAGTGCTTGTGGCGGCGTCAATTGTTCTGTTAACATCAGCTTACGGTAATTGGAAAGGGCCTTTAGCCCATCGGAACAGGCATCTTTCAAATCATCTCCACTCTTATCATTGAAATATTTACGCAACCGGTGGATAGACCTGCCCATATCTTTTAATCCTCTATCAATATCCATATGAATATTGAGAATAGTCGGGCACTCTGGTACTGCGGCCCGAACCAGATCCGGCAAGCCGAGGAATTTGGAACAATAATAGGTCTTGTATCGAGTGCAGCGGATAGATGGTACAAAAATGTAGTCACATTTCTCAACCAAAGAGAGGCAATGTCCAATAAATACCTTAACGGGCAGACAGGTATCGGTAACCAGCCTCGAACCACCTGTCAGTAAAGTGGCTTTTGTGGTTGGCGCTGATAGAACAACTTCGGCGCCCAAGTGTTCAAAGAACGCCTCCAGTAACGGAAAATACTGGTAATAATACAAAGCCCGTGGTACTCCAACACTACTCATTCTTTTTACTCATAAAAATGACATTCTTCTTTTATCGGGTAGATTTACCGCACGGGGAGCTAAAAAGGGCGCCAGCAACCGCATTATGGTTTAGCAGTCACCAGCGCCCCAATGCATTACTTACTCCTAACTAACTTATTTCAAGTGTCTCTCATAACAAGTAAGTGCTATTTTACTCCCAACTACACATTTGTCAATACCCCGGACTTGAAACTAAACATTCCACCATCCGCGTTTAAACGCGAGATATATTTGAAGAGACATGATATCGTTAAAATGGGCAGGGCATAAGGCAGTAGCCATAACATTCAATCCACGACTCTTAGCTTTTTATGCTATAAATTAGAGCAAATCCGTCGTTGTCGCCATGGCCATTGTTTTCAAATCGGGTGAAAAGGCAATACCCGGAAGTTGCGCCCTTCTATAGCCAGGACACGCAGGAGTTCTCCGTCTGCGACGCGCCAGAAACGCAACGTGGAATCATAATCTTTCGATGCCGACACCAAAGTAAAACCATTAGCCAGGCACTCTCTTTTGCGAGAGATTGCGGGATAAATAAGTTACGCCATAATCGGTATCATGAAGTATAGAGCTTCTGCCCGCGTTGGCGGGCCCACTGCCCGGTTTTCCTGGCTGCACAGCCGTAGAATTCACCTCCTTTTTTTCTGCAAATCTATATTTCACAACCCGATGTTAGAATAACCGCAGATCAACCCGCCTTTCCGAGTCTTAAAGGTGGTCGCCGGTCAGCTACGTAGACGGTCCCCTGACTATCCATGTACCCCTCAAAAAACAACAGTTCTGGATATTTCTTAAGGTCAAGGATCGACCTTATAACGATATTTCGTTCTTTCGCCCGGTAAGGGCTGAAGATGCGGAAGCCCCTGACCGGCTTCCCGTTCATAACGCCAGCATATTCAAAGCATCTTAATAAATCCAAATATTCTGGCAGCAGGATAAACCTGCGCCCCATGTATTCACGCACCTGTTTTGAAAGCTTTCTCGCTTTACCGTTTCGATTCTTCAATTTGAGGAACATGTTATCTTTCACTCCCTTCAAAAAATTGAAAAGACGCAGATTATGTTAAAACAATGATAATATTAAACATGCTAATATTCTTCATGTTTAATAAGTCATGATTACTATAACAATATACTTTATATCTTGTCAATAGGTACTTTAGTAACTGTCCTTTCTTAATAAGGAAACCATGGCTGTTGGACTGGACTTTGTTAACCAAGCACCCTCTTGTGTTGAGTCTTGCCGCCAAACAATTCAGCATTATGCCATAAAACTCGCCTCCGCCACATGAACCACTTAAAGGGCAATTTGAAGATTGATTGCAGACCTATAAGCCAGCGGGTATATCGACAAAAGAATGGTGGGCAGGGGTTCCAGATACAGCGTAGCCAAGACCTATCACTGCGTCATCAGACACGAGGAAGCAGAAGGATGTAATTGCTTCCTCTAATTTTACGAAATGGGCTTTCATATAGCGGCGATTGTGTGCGTATTACTCTAGTCAAATTCATTAAACGATTAAATTATTTTGTATCGTAATTAAGAAATATAGCACATATCTGAATTATAAAAAGCAAAGAATTTTTTCAGGTAGAGTTCGACTCTTCCCGCGTCTCCACCAGAAAATCAAAACCACTAGCCATTGCGTGCTAGTTTTTTATATAGCTTACGGCTATAGGTCACCGCCAGGAAATCGCGGGCTTGATTATATTTTGCGAAAACACTATAGTTTTTAACAGTAATCGGATTATCTGACCAGTACGCATGGCGCAGCATTGGTGACGACGCTGCATTACAGATAATCGTGACCCGGTTGTGAAAATCAATACCGGTATAAACACTTTTTTAAATAAAGGGGATTTTGGAAAAAGGAGATTATAATGGGAGCGCATAAGATAAGGATACGCGTCAACGCCTTTTTTGGAGATGAAGAAATCGAACTGGTTTTTCCTGAGAATTGGGCAGTCCAGGAGTGCCGCATAGCCGGCCATGATAAACCGCCTCTATCTGATGACGAGATGCGGCACGCCTTACAGAAACCATTTGGCACCCCGAGGCTCAAGGATATGGCCAAAAAAGACAACCAAGTGTGTATCCTCTTCGATGACCTTCCCAAACCCACCCCGGTCAACCGTATCGCACCGTTCGTCCTAGAAGAACTGCACGAGGGTGGCATTACTGATGAGCAAATCCGCTTTATCTGTGCGCCAGGGACTCACCGCCCGCTGATTTACCCCGAGTTTGCAGCAAAGCTCGGTAAGGAGATTGTAGAGAAGTACCCGGTCTACAACCACTGCATCTGGGAGAACGTCGTCTATATGGGAAAGACCAGCCGTGGTACTCCGGTTTATGTTAACCGCGAATTTGCCTCCTGCGACCTACGAGTCGCCATAGGCAGCGTGTTTCCTCATCCATTGGCGGGTTTCGGTGGAGGTGGCAAGATTATCATGCCAGGGATATGTGGCATGGAGACAATTGAATACCATCACAGGAATATGCTAGAGAACACGGCGCTGGGCCGCGTGGACGGCAACGTTTTCCGCTTGGATATAGAAGAGACTGCCCGCATAGCCGGCCTGCACTTCAAGGTAGACGCAGTGTTGAACAACCGCCGTGAGGTTGTGGGCCTATTTGCCGGGGACCTGGTGGAGGAACACCGTGCTGGAGCGGCACTCGCCCGCCAGCTCTACGAAACCGAGACGGTCAAGGACGCTGATGTGCTCGTTCTCAACAGCTATCCAGATGAGTGCCAGCTGGTGCGTTCTATGGGGTGCATCCCCTACTCCCTTCATGAAGGTGGGGACGTTGTGATAATAACGCATTCCCACGAGGGCCAGAACCTTCACCAGTTGAACAGCCGTTTCGGGACAGACTATGGTGGGCGACTCTACTCGCCAGTGCATGTTTACCGTTTCATAGAGAAGGCGGCCAAGATAATAGTAGTGTCGCCGTACCTATCCCGGTACGACAGGGATTTGATTGGCCCGAAGGAAAAGGTGACCTGGTGCAAGACGTGGGCAGAGGCCTTGGCTGAGCTTATGGTCAGGCATGGGTCTGGCACCAAGGTTGGCGTGTATCCGTACGCTCCTTTGCAGGTACCGTTTTCTGATGCTGTTAAAACAGCCGCAGGCCACAAATAACCTGTAATTGGATTTGTTCAGCCTCTGGTGGAAAATCAGGCGATATGTAGTTCCTGAAAAGCAAGGGCGAGGTTGTCCCGCATATTACCTTCGGGCGGACGGCCTTGACGAGGATAGCACGTTCTTCTACTGTCAAGTTGGTCGCCAGTTGCTCTGAAAGTTTATACGTTTTTATCGCCGGCTGCGGCCGGTCGATTTTAACTTCAAATCGCCATTGGTTGATGACTGGCCTGCTTTCAGTGGTAACCGGTTCACAAGCAGACGGTCCAGTTATCGCCTTTGCCCACCAGCCCCGGCTCCAGCTTATCGAAGATAATATATGGAGTTGCTTTAAATCCCTTCCTAGAGCTATTGTATAAGTAGACGATATGGTGCTGTATCATTTGAAGCGTGGAAAAGAGAGCTTCAGACGAACTGCCAATTTCGCTGTTTCGGGCATCGTGAGCTTAACCACCGCTCCCTGCAACACGATGATACCCCTCCTACCATTGTTCATTACCACGTCCAATGGAATTGGCCTCTCAGGACGAATGAAAGAGCAGGTGTAACAGGAGTCAAGCGAAGCCTTGGACAAAGAAAACATCAGTTACCTTGAAACCAGACCCATTGAGACTGAAGATAAGCGCTTCTCATCTCAGTCTACCGGTTATCTGATGGGTAAGTTTGGCTTGCTAACTCTGCTGGCAGGCCTGCTGCTGGCTGCCTGGTTCGGTCAGGTGGTGATTGTCATTCTCATTGGCCTGGTGCTTTCTACGGCGGGGCTGGCCAGGCTCTGGAGCCGGTTATCGCTGGCAGGAGTCAGTTGCCAGCGTCAGCTAAGCGAGCGGCGTGTCTTTCCCGGTGAAGAAATCGAGCTGAGACTGCGCCTGGTTAACCGCAAACTACTGCCTCTTCCCTGGGTGCAACTGGATGATGAGATACCGCTCAGGTTATCCCCGGATATTCTTCTGGACCCAGGTAATACGCCAGGTACTGGTTTGTTGAGTAAGTCAACGGCCCTGCTCTGGTATGCCGGCGTAAGCTGGAAGCACCTCCTGCGCTGCCACCGGCGCGGCTATTACCAGCTTGGGCCAACCACAGTGATTTCCGGCGATATCTTCGGCTTTTACCCCCGCTCTTTTACCCAGCCATCAATAGACCACATAATCGTGTACCCGAGGATATTCCCGATAGCTCAACTGGGTATTCCGTCACTGCACCCGGTGGGTGAGACCACGGCGGAACGGCGTATCTTTGAGGATCCGGTGCGGGTGGTCGGCATCCGCGACTACAGCCCCCATGACAGCCTCAGGCATATCCACTGGAAGGCGAGCGCCCGTCACCAGACCTTGCAGGTAAAAGTCTTCGAGCCGACGACCACGCTGGAGGTAGCCCTCTTCCTGGCTGTGGATAGCTTCAGAGCGGAGCAGGGTGAGGTTTATCCTGAAGAGGACCTGGAGCTGGGCATAAGTACGGCTGCTTCCGTGGCCAGTTATCTTATCGAACGGCGCAGCTCCGTTGGCCTGCTGGCTAACTCGTGCCTGGCTGATTCCGGCGAGTCAGCCAGAATACTGCCGGGCAGCAGCGCCGGTCAACTGGTTGAGATACTGGAAACTCTGGCCAAAGTCACGCCGCGCCCCAGCGTTCCTTTTGCCGAGTTCCTGCAGGCGGAGCGCCCCAGGCTACCCTGGGGTACCACCCTGGTTTTCATACTGTCCCGACCTTCCCCATCACTGACCGGGCAACTCCTCGGTTTGAAAGAAAGGGGGCATAAGCTTTCGGTTCTCCAGATCGGCAATCAGAATGGCGGTGAGCTTGAAAGCAGTCTCGCCTGGCACCACATAAGGCATCCGGATGACCTCGCCGGAATCAGTGCGGGAGACGCAACATGAAGCTGGATTGGCGTCAGAGCATTTTATATATCGCAGCACTGGGTATAGAAAGCTGCTGGCTGTATGCCTTGCTAATGCTGCTGGGTATAAAGGTGGCTGGCGGCAATCTCTCTATCCCGGGAATCCTGTTCCTATACCCGGTGGCTTTCCTTTTTAACCGGCTTCTCAGGCTGTTGAGATGGCCCAGGGCCTGCCTCCTGGGTATTAGCTGGCTGGCGTGGGCAGCGAGCATGCTGCTGATGATAAAGGTCCAGTTGTTTGGCCATTTGCCTCTATCCGATACAGCATGGCTCTTGTCCATACCCCAATCATTAGTCCAGGTGATTTACACCTTCCGCCCCGAGCTCTTGATTCTAATCAGTACCGTTGCTCTCTGGTGGCTGGGCCGACGCCTGGCCTATTCATCCGTCAATTTCGTCGCGCTGGTCAGTAAATTTCAGTTCGGGCTGGTTATCCTGGCATTCACCTTTCTTATTGCCTCTCCGCTGGGAGTCACTCTCCACGGCCAGGTGCCGATAACTCTGGCCTTCTTCCTCTCCGCACTGGTCGGGATATCGGTAGCGCACGCTCTGGAGGGAACAAGCTGGCTTTCCGGGCTGAACCAGGGACACTGGGGTGGACTCCTGCTGTTCAGCATCAGCCTGATTCTTGTCCTGGGTCTGCTCATCAGCGTGGTGATAACGCCGGATTTACTGCAGTTCATCGTGGACGCCGCCAGATGGGTCTGGGGACTGATTACCAGAGGCGTCGCTTTTATCATCAGCCTTTTCCCTGCGCCGGAACCAGCTTCAATGGGGCCGCTACCCGAGGAGCCTATGGCGCCACCGGCAGAGGAGCCGGATTGGTCCGAACTTTTGAGAATGCCCGATTCGGTGCGAAGCGGCCTTCGTATCGGGTGGACCGTTATGGTGGTTGGCTTCCTCCTTTTCTTCCTGTGGCGCGTCTCATCCGATATCTTCCGCTGGTTGCGCCGCAAGCTGACCGGTATGTCCGGAGCCGAGTTTGAACCACTGCCCGGCGCGTTCAAGGCCGATTTGCTCGGCCTGCTGAAGCGCATCCTTTTCTGGTGGCTCAGATTGAGGCTGTTATTGGGGAAGCGAACAAAGGCAGCCGCTCTCCCGGAGGTAAACTCCGTCCGCCAGATTTATCGTCAGCTACTGCGCTGGGCAGGCGCCGGTGGTCATCCTCGACTCAGCTCACAGACTCCGCACGAATACTGCCACGCACTTTCAGGCTTGCTGCCTGAGGTACAGAGTGACCTGGCGCTGATTACACAGCAGTACGTTTTGACGCGTTATGGAGCCTGGCTGCCGACTGAAGGCGAACTGGGTCAACTAAGCCAGGCGTGGCATAAGGTTAAACAGAATAAATTAAAGCGGCTAAATTAAGAGTTTAAGAAATTGGGAGGCAAAGCTTGATGGATAAAACAGCCAAGGAAACAAGACCGGATATGTCCCCGGTAAAGGAAGCTGCCAGCAGGTTGATTAGCAATGTGAGCAAGGTCATCGTTGGCAAAAGAGAGACTATTGAGCTGGCCCTGGTGGCCATGCTATGCGAGGGGCATCTGCTGATTGAGGACGTGCCGGGCATCGGTAAAACCATGCTGGCGAAAGCAGTGGCCAAGTCCCTAGGCTGCAGCTTCAGGCGCATCCAGGCGACTCCAGATCTGCTCCCGTCAGATGTAACCGGCATCCACTATTTCAATCAGAAGACCTCGGAATTTGAATTTCGCCCCGGCCCGATTATGGCCAACATAGTCCTGATTGACGAGATAAACCGGGCCACTCCGCGAACGCAGTCCTGTCTGCTGGAGAGTATGCAGGAGCAGCAGGTCACCGTAGATCTGGAAACGATACCCCTGCCGCGTCCGTTTCTGGTTATTGCCACCCAAAATCCGGTCGAGCTTGAGGGCACCTTCCCTCTGCCAGAAGCACAGCTGGACCGCTTTCTCTTGATGGTGAAGCTGGGTTACCCTTCTGAAGACGAGGAGGGGGCCATCCTGTCTCGATTTGAGAAGGAGAATCCGCTGGACAGCCTGAACAGTGTACTGGAGACAAAGGAGCTACTGGAGCTGCAAAAGCTGTGCCGGCAGGTGTACGTGGAAGAATCAGTCCGTAACTACGTTACTGCCATCACCCGGGCCACGCGCGACCACGCTGGTATCAGGCTAGGCGCCAGCCCCCGCGCCTCTTTGGGGCTTCATCTGGCTGCACAGGCACTGGCTGCCATCAGGGGGCGCAATTACGTCATACCGGACGATGTAAAGCACCTTGCGGTTCCGGCATTAGCCCATCGCCTGATTTCCAAGACAGAAGCGCAACTAAGGGGACGCTCATCGGAGGCCATAGTAAGCGAGATAGTATCCAGCTTGCCCGTTCCGGTAGAAGAGTAAAGGAAATAACCTGACTGACACCTGAGGGAACTTACCAGAGCACGTTTGGCTACCTGGGTGCCCCAAAGTTTCCCCTGTGGCACCATAAGACGATTTGTTTAATGAAAAAAGTTAGAGGCCAGTGAAAAGGGGATGCCGGAGCACCAGCTACGCCAATCTGACAATTCAATTTCCCGGACAGCTTCGACTTCTCCGCGTGAACTTTGCTCAACAAATAATTAAATCGCCCGGCGGGTGACTTCAGCGAGGTCAAGTACCTGTACTTGTTCCGCCATGTCCTTGTCTTTGAGCCCGTCTTCAAACATGGTCATACAATACGGACAGCAGACGCATATTGTCTGCGGTTTTTTCTCCAGTGCCTGTTCCACGCGGGCAATATTGATGCGTTTGCCAATGCTTTCTTCCATCCACATCCGGCCACCTCCAGCACCGCAGCAAAAAGAGCGCCTTCCGTTCAAATCCATCTCGATTACTTTCTGCCCGGTAACCGCAGCCAGCACCTGGCGGGGGGCTTCATAGACCTGGTTATACCGTCCCAGATAGCAGGAATCATGGAAGACAAGCTTATCCAAATCGGTAACCCGATTCAGTTTTAGCTTTCTATCTTTGATGAGCCGGTGGATAAATTCGGTATGGTGGTAGACCTCCAGTTTTACGCCGTACTGGCGGTAGTCGTTCTTAAGCGTGCTGTAGCAGTGCGGGCATTGCGTGATGATTCTGGTGACCCCTCGCTCTTCAAACAGCCTGAGATTATCCCGCACCATCCGGTCAAAGATATATTCGTTGCCCAGGCGTCGCAGGCTATCGCCACAGCACAATTCGTCTCTGTCCAGGATACCCCAGGAAACGGCGGCAGCGTTCAAAATGTCGGCTATGGCGAGGGTAGTACGCCGGTTGCGGGCATCAAAGGAACCGGCGCAGCCAACGTAGAGCAGGAACTCCGTCTCGCCGGCGGAAAAGGGCTTAACGTTTATATCGCTGGCCCACTTGGCACGCTCGGAAGGGGCAATGCCCCAGGGGTTGCTCCTCTGCTCCATATTTTCGAACAGGTTCAGCAGCTCATCGGGGAACCTGGCTTGCAGCTGTACCAGGTTGCGCCGCATATCGATGATATGGCGTACATGCTCAATTTTTACCGGGCATACCTCCATACAGGCACCGCAGGTGGTACATTCCCAGAGCACCTGTTCGGAAACGCTGCCTGCCTGGTTATCGGCAAGCAGCGGCAATAGTGGCCCTTTGTTTTCTAGGATAGCCGGGCCATTGGTCAGCAGATTTATTTTCAAATCCTTAATCAGGGAGCGGGGGTTCAGCGGCTTCCCGGTGGCATGGGCAGGACAGACCTCCTGGCAGTGACCGGGTTCAACACAGGCGTAAAGGTCGAGGAGCTGTTTGCGGGTAAACCCGGTTATCCCGGTTACCCCGAAGGTCGCCTCTTCTTCCAAGTCGATGCGGCCGGGTATACCCCGGGGGGGTGGGGTGGAGAGTAGGTCGTTTAACATTGCCGCAATTACGTGCAGGTATCTGGTATAGCCAATGATTACCAGCACGAACAGGACAAATCCCCAGTGGCTCCAGAACCAGACGCTGTGCCACATCTCCAGTGAAGCATCAGCCGTATAAATTTGGCTGAAAGCGGTGCTGAGCGGCGGGGTGAGGATACCGAGGCCGGCAGGAGGATGCCCGGCGGTTATCTGCGTGGCAATCTTGCCCAGATGCGTTATCGGGTGGATTAGCACCGTTACCAGGATTAACAACGCCTCAAACGTTTGCTGCCCTTCCAGACGTGGCGGCCTGATGATATAACGGCGGACGATGCCCCAGAGCGCTCCAAGCATGATAAAGGGGGCTACAATATCCATTACCCAGGTATAGACAGCGTAAGCAAGGTTATGCTCCATAAAGTCAGATATGCCGAAGCCGGAGCTGATGATGATAAAGAAAAAGTAGTAGGTGGCAAATAGCAGGAATCCCCAGACCATGAACATGTGGCCCAGGCCGGCCCGGTCTTTCCTGGTCAGGTTTTTAAACTGGCACTGCTGCCAGATAACATGACCGATGGCGGTTATCGTCCGGAGAAAAAGCTGGTGGAACCTTGCTGCTTTCCTCCCCAGAGAAAGGTAACGAAAAAGCTGATAAAGCCGATAGCCGAAGCTTCCTGCGGCCAGGCCGGTCAGCCCCCAGAAAAGGACATACCCATTTATGCCTAAATCAGCCAGCGGACTCATATTTGGTCAGTGCCTCTCCACCATGAAATTTACGCCCTTTTTGCGAAGCTCCGTAATCCTTCTGGTCAGTGCCGGGACGATTACCAGTGCATCGCCGACGATTCCATAGTTGGCCACCTCAAAAATGGGGGCATTTTTATCGGTATTTATGGCCACGATGACATCGGAATCCTGCATGCCGACCAGATGCTGGATGGCGCCGCTGATGCCGCAGGCAATGTAGAGTTTGGGACGGACCGTTTTCCCCGTCTGCCCCACCTGTCGTTCGGCGGGCATCCAGCCCGCTTCCACGGCACCACGGGAAGAACCGACCACCCCCCCCAGTTCGTCGGCCAGCTTGTGCAGGAAGGCAAAGTTTTCTTTGGCCCGCATGCCCCGACCCCCGGAAACGATCATATCCGCAGCTGCCACATCCACATCTCCGGCTTTTCGTTCATCTATGACCTCAAGCACTTTAACAGCGATATCCTTCTCTTTGAACGACACCGCCTCACGGATTATTATGCCCTGGCGTGAAGAATCCCTTGCAGGCATGGCCATGACGTGCGGGCGGACTGTGGCCATCTGCGGGCGAGTGCCTTCGGTAAGGATAGTAGCCATAATGTTGCCGCCAAAGGCAGGGCGGGTCTGCAGCAGGAACCCTCTTTCATCGATTGACAGACCGGTACAATCCGCGGTCAGTCCGGTCTGCAGTTCGGTCGCTACCGCACCCGCCAAATCCCTGCCCAAGCCGGTTGCTCCCAGAAGCATTATTTCCGGCTTGTATTTTCTGGCCAGGTAGCATATGGCCCTGTAGTAAGGCTCGGTGCGGTAATGGTGAAAGACAGCGTCGTCTATGAGGTACGTTTTGCTGGCTCCATAAGCGAATGATTCCTGGCAGAGATGTTCCACTTTATTACCGATAACTACGGAACAAAGTTCGGTGTTACATGCGCTGGCCAAATCAGCCCCGGCCCCCAGCAGCTCCCAGGAAACCCCTGCCACCTCACCTGCCGTCTGTTCTACAAAGACCCAGATCCCCCGATATTCTCTGAGTCTAGCCACCAGTGCCTTATCTCCAGATATCTCAGCGGCTTCCTCTGCGACCGGAGCCTTTGCCCTTGCTGCCAGTTCGGCGAGGATTTTCTGCTCTTGCGGGGTGAAATAGATTTCAAGGGCATCAGCGGGGCAGGCTTTAAGGCATTTACGGCAGCCGATACATTTAGCAGCAGTGATTATCGGCTCCCCTTTTTCATCCATTTCAATGGCATCTTTGGGGCAGGAACTCTGGCAGCGTGCACCGCAGGCAATACATTTGCCAGTAATAAGCCGGGCCACGCCACGCGGTCTTTTTACTTTCTTCCGGTCTTCCATAATATCTCCCGGGTTATCTAATTCTCGCCGAAATAGAGCACGTCTTTCTCAATGAGACTCTCCAAGAGCAGGCTGGCCGCTTCGTCAGGTCTATTCAATCCATCCCCGACGATTTGACCTTTGGCTCTTTCCGGCGAAAAAATCCGGCGCACTTGAGTCGCCGACCCTTTAAGGCCGATTTTGCCGTCATCTAATTTCATTTCCCGGTTATCCCATAACATGACCGGAGCTTTTTCTGCCATCAATCTTCCAGGCACGGTGGGATAGCGCAGGCGATTGATTTCCCGTACCACGGCAATAAGCGCCGGCAGCGGTGCCTCGATTGTCTCTCGCCAGCTACTTACTTTGCGTCTGGCTTTCACCTTCCCCGCTTCAAGGTCGAAATATTCAATGTGGTCAACCAGCGTCAGCTGCGACAAGCCGAGGCGGGTGGCAATGCCCGGTCCAACCTGAGCCGTATCACCATCAATGGTCTGACGCCCACAAATTACCGCTATCACCTTCTCCTTTTGATTCAGGCGTTTGATTGCCTCAGCCAGCACGTAACTGGTGGCCAGGGTATCAGCGCCGCTGAAGGCACGATCGCTCAGCAGTATGGCATCATCAACGCCCAGGGCTAAAGCCTTACGCAGGGTGATTTCGGTATTAGGTGGCCCCATGGAAATAACCGCGACGCGGAATCCATATCTGTCTTTGAGACGGAGGCTTTCCTCCAGAGCATGAGCATCGAAAGGGTTCATGATAAAGGGCACTCCTTCTCGCTTTAGAGTGCCCGTTACTGGATCCACCTCAACCTGAGTGGTATCCGGTACCTGCTTGATACAAACGACAACCAACATTTACCACGACTCTAGAATGCAACCAACATGGCCTACCCGTGAGCTGTTTTTTAATGTCCGCTTTTTATTAAAGGTTCCCGAGCAATTAAGGTTTCTTGGCACTTCTGGTATACTCTGTTCTACAAGGTGGTGGTCATGGGCGCCCATTTCCGTTCATCTAACCTCGTAGTCATTTGCCCTTTGCCCGCACCAGGCGAGCTTACCAGTATTATTTTATACCTCTATGGCTCTCCTTTCCAATTTCTTCCTCGCCGTCTTTCTTTCGCGTATGACGTCCCGGATGACGCCATAAAGAGCATACACCAGCCCCGCTAAGAAAATTGCCGGCAGAATGGTGACGAAGGGTATGACCAGAATCATTATTATCAGCAATCCCCAGTCCATTTTAGTTCCCTCCTTCTATTAGTTTCCGGCTGCATTAGTTCAGCTTTCACTTAAATACTTGGTTGATTAGTGTTTGCCTTCAAAGTGAGATGCAAAAGTCGGTATTTTGCCTCTTTTACCTTCGCTGAGCAAACGTCTGGCGTGTGCCTTTCTCATAACGGCATACAGGCCACCGATGTTCAGGTACCAGATATAGGCTACCGGGATGAGCAGGATGGGTAGTATGATTGCCAGCGCTACTACGATTTGCCATTCCATCTTCTTGCCCTCCTTTATTTATTATTCCCTGATTTCTATATACAGATTAGCATTTGCCGGCGCGCTGGACTTCCGTTATGCTACTTAATTTCAAACCAAAATTCGTTAGTATTTACGCTTATTTTTTAGCTAGAACTAGCTATTTATACCTAGGCGAATCATCTGTTAAATAGACCGGCTCTCCGCCCGGTGCTGTTTCCTCGCTAAATAATAGTGCCGGGAATATTAAGGGATAGAATATGAAGCAGGCATTTATTGAAACCGAACCGAGAGCATTCTCCCAACTAGTGCGAGGTGCTGCCGGAAAGAGAGCTGCTTTTGGCCCTGGTGGGGCCAGCACCGTCATGGTTGAGCGGCCCCAGCTGGCGGACCTGTTCTGTCATCTCGTCTACAATGGCAGCGAAACGGTCTCCCTCTGAGGCGGAGACCCAGTCCAGTCTCACCCGCTCCTCCTCAATGCCAAACTGCTCCAGCAGCTTTTTCAGCAGCGGGATGCGGCGCTTCGTCTGCATATTACCTTCCAGGTAATGACATTCGCCGGGATGTCAGCCGCAGACAAGCACCCCGTCCGCACCCTGAGCGAATGCCTTGAGGATAAACCCCGGCTCCACCCGCCCGCTGCACATCACCCTGACCACACGTAAATTGGGCGCATACTTTTTGCGGGAGGTACCGGCCAGGTCAGCCCCGGCGTAGGCGCACCAGTTGCAGAGGAAGCCAACTATTTTCGGTTCAAAGCTCATACTACTACTCCTTCTATCTGTGCCATAATCTGTTCCACCGTGAAGTGACGGCTGGTGATGGCACCACTGGGGCAGGTAGCGGCACAAGTGCCGCAGCCCTTGCACAGCGCCTCATTTATCACCGAGACCTGTTTCTCTTCATCAAAAGAAATCGCGGTGTACGGGCAGATAGAAACGCAGGTCTTGCAGCCACAGCAGAGATCCTCATCAATCACCGAGGTGGCAGACTCAATTGCCACAACGCCCTGGTCAATCATGGCGATGACGCGGGCGGCAGCGGCCGAAGCCTGGGCCACGGTATCCGGGATGTCCTTTGGCCCCTGACAGCAGCCAGCGATCAAGATACCGTCGGTGGTGGTGGCCACCGGGTCGAGCTTGGGGTGCCTCTCCAGGAAGAAACCGTCTTTGCTACGGCTGATGGAGAAGAGCCGGGCTACCTCATCGGCATCCGCCCTCGGCTCCAGCGCCGTGCTTAAAACAACCATATCCACCGGAATCCGCCGCTTGCGGCGCACCAGGGTATCCTCGGCAATCACAATCAGCTTGCCTTCCTCTTCAGGGCTTTCAGCAATATCGGTGATTTCACCGGCCTTGCCCCGCACGAAGTTGACCCCCTCCTCCTGCAGGCGATTGTAGAACTCTTCGTAGCCCTTGCCGAAGCAGCGGAGGTCGATATAGAGCTGGTAAACCTCGGTGTCAGGTATTTTTTCCCTCAGGAGATGGGAGAACTTCAGCGAATACATACAGCAGACGCGGGAACAGTATTCATGATAGTTGACATCGCGGCTGCCGATACAGTGCAGGATGGCGATGCGGTGAGGAGTCGAGCCGTTTTTGAGCACTATCTTGCCGCCGGTGGGGCCGGAGGCGTTACTCATCCGCTCGAACTGTATGCCGGTGATGACGTTGTCGTACCGGCCATACCCAAACTGCACCATGTCCGATGGGTCAAGGGAGTCAAAGCCGGTGGTGACGATAATCGAGCCCACCTCCAACTCAACCACCTCTTCCGTCTGCTCGAAGTCGATTGCCTTCGCTTCACAGAGCTTCTGGCAGGCACCGCACTTCCCCTTGGTGAAGTGAATGCATATTTCCTTGTCAATTACCGGCACGTTAGGCACGGCCTGGGGGAAAGGCGTATAGATGGCCTTTCTCTGCCCGAGTCCGAGGTCAAATTCATTGGCGGTTTTAGCCGGGCACTTATCCTGGCAGGTTCCGCAACCGGTACATTTGCTGGCGTCTACGTAACGAGGCTTTCTCCGTATCTTTACCTTGAAATTGCCCACATAGCCGGATATCCCGACGACTTCACTGTAAGTCATCAGCTCTATGTTTTCGTGTGACCTCACCGAGGCCATCTTCGGGGTGAGTATTCAGGCGGAACAGTCAAGTGTGGGGAAGGTCTTGTCCAGGCGGGCCATGTTGCCGCCGATGGATGGCTCCCGCTCCACCAGGTAAACTTTTTTGCCGGAATCAGCTATCTCCAGAGCTGCCTGTATCCCGGCGATGCCCGCGCCAACCACCAGCGTGCAGGGATTCATGGGCGCTTCTTTCTTCTCCAGGGCGTCATGGTAGAACACGCGTCGCACCGCGGCGCTCACCATTGCCTTGGCTTTCTCGGTGCCTGCCTCCCTGTCCTCGATGACCCACGAGCACTGCTCGCGGATGTTGGCCATCTCCAGAAAATACGGGTTGAGGTCGACGCTGGCCAGCACCTGCCGGAAGGTCGGCTCATGCAGCCTGGGAGAACAGGAGGCGACCACGATACGGTTCAGGCCGTGTTCTCTGATATCACTTTTTATCAGCTCCTGACCGGGGTCAGAGCACATAAATTTGTAGTCTCGGGCTACCACCACGGAAGGGAGGCTTCGGGCATACTCGGTCACCTGCTCGACGTCAACGGTGCCGGCGATATTGGCACCGCAATGACAGATATAAACGCCAATCTTTCGCTCCATTTCATGCTCCTCATAAGTACTTGGCGAGAGCTTTTTCCGCCGGGACGATGCAGCTTCTCAGGCCCAGTTCCTCTTCACTGAGCCCAAAAGCCAGCCCCATAAGCTGGGTAAAAAAGAGTATCGGGAAATTGAAGCTGGTATGCAGCTTCTTGTTGACCTGGCTCTGGTAGGCATCCAGATTCGTCTGGCAGAGCGGGCAGGGCGTGATGAGGCACTCCGCTCCGCCGCCCTGCGCCGATTTCAGTATTTTGCCGATAAGTTCCAGAGCCAGGTCTTCTTCGGGGATGATGAGTGAACCGCCGCAGCAGCGTGCCTTCATGGGGAAGTCAATAGGCTCTCCGCCGAGGCATGTAATCAGCATATCCATGGATCGGGGGTTCTCGGGGTGGTCGAAACCGAATTTCGGCCGGACAAGCTGGCAGCCGTAATAGGGCGCCACCTTCAGGCCTTCCAGGCTCCTTTTGACCGCCGCCCCGATAGCATCATAGCCGATATCGTTGACAAATACGTCGAGCAGATGCCGTGCCCGGACTGTCCCGTGATATTCCAGCCCGCCCGCGGCCAGAGATTCGTCCACCTGGGCTTTGAGGTGAGGGTACTGCTTGAGGTAGGCGTTGGTGCGGCTCAGGATTACATAGCAGGAACTGCACGGGGTTACAATATCGAGACCTTTCTGTTCGGCCAGGGCCAGATTGCGGGCGGAGAGACAGAAGGAAGCCAGCTCCTCGAACGAGCTGTAGGGCGTGGAGCCACAGCAGTTCCAGTCCTCTATCTCCACAAGCTCAACATTCAGCACCCTGCTTACCGCCAGCGCCGAATGCCCGTAGGCTCTGGCACCGCCTTCAGAAGCGGAACAACCCGGAAAATAGGCATACTGTTTCAACTGGCACCTCCCAGAGATTCAGCCTTGTCGAGTATGGCCCGCAGCTGTTCGGTTCCCTTTTGTGTCAGCCTTCTCGCTTTCACGTGAAGGCGCCCGTGCCGCAACAGCTGTATGGCTACCGGCAGCATGCGTATAGCGCGCAGCGGATTGGTCAGCATGTAGAACCACGTCATGAAGCCCATCTCAGGCAGGGTTCCCAGGCTGTAAACAAAATCGTTGAAGCTG
>Ga0180438_10004129_pt1 | contig 21174 bp, 16 predicted proteins | sample SS_ome_12_FD_132455 | JGI IMG/M metagenome (GOLD analysis project Ga0180438, IMG submission 132455) | Hypersaline lake sediment archaeal communities from the Salton Sea, California, USA - SS_3_D_2 metaG | ecosystem: Environmental > Aquatic > Non-marine Saline and Alkaline > Hypersaline >... | reverse complement strand
TCTGACCTCGTCCAGCGAGCAAAAGACCCGGCACGCGACGGGGAATGTGAGCGACGCTGTCCACCGGGTAGGTACGACGACGCAGACCATCCCTGCTGCCCGAGCAGATTCGGCCCCTATCAGGGAATCCTCCAGAGCGAGGCAGCGAGCGGGGTATACACCGAGCCGCTCCGCTGCCAGCAGGTAAACATCCGGGGCCGGCTTCCCGTGCGTCACGTCGTCTCCCGAAGCGATGGCCTGAAAGCGGCCCTCCAACCCCAGCGTGCGTACCGCCAACTCCACGTAGTCGCGACGGCCGGAGGACGCTACCCCCAGCACAAGCCCACGGGCAGCCAGTTCATCCAGCAGGGGAAAGAGACCAGGCCGAGTGCAGAGACGCGCCGGGACCGCCTCCAGAAAGATCCTCTCTCGCTCGCTGCGTGCCTCCTGAGGACTGATTGGAAGCCCAAAGCGCTGACAGACAATCCAGGCCGAATCCACTACCCGCAGCCCCAGTATGTCCCGGAACGTATCGGAATCCATCCGCTGCCCATAGCGGGCCAGGACCTGATTCCAGGCCCACTCGGCCAACGGCTCGCTATCCACCATCAGGCCATCCAGGTCAAAGAGCACGGCCTGCTGCGTTATGCTCATTCACGGCTCCAGTGAACTGAAATAATCGCGCACGTACCGCTTCAGCCCCAGCGGGATGTAGCTCCCCTCGAGCGCAGCCCCAGCCTCGGCGGCATACTCGGCGTAGACTTCCCGATAGGGCACGGTGACCCTGCCCCCCTCTGGTGCCGGCAACGGCACGTCGCCGACCGTCGCGCCCTCATCACCCTCCCGGCCGACATCCACCCCAGCCCCCTCCTCATCGAAGCGGTACGGTACATAGACCTCGTCGTACGGCGCGCCGGTGCCAGTATCCTCATGGTGCCCTGGCTGCGTCTGCTGCCCGCCCTGCCGCCCACCCTGCTGAGCCGTCTGTCCCCCGGCACCGCTCTGACCGAGCGGCTGACCTGTGCGCGGTCAGGTGCCACCAGCCTGTGCGATCTGCTCCCGTCCCTCCTGCAACTGCGCCAGCGCGCCCTCGACCGCCTCCTGACGCTTCACCTGTTCCCCCGCCTCTCCCATCTGCCGCGCTGCCTCTCGAATCGCTTCCCGCGCCTCGGCGACGTCACCGCGTTCGATCGCCTCGGCGGCCTGGGCCAACTGCCCTGCCAATTCAGGATCGCTGTCAGCCAGCGCCCCCGACGCCTCCGCCAATTCGCGGGCCAGTTCGAGCTCCTCCTCTCGGGTCAGTGCCTCGCCCTTGGTGCTGCCGTAGGCAGCCAATGCCTGCGCCGCCGACTGGTAGTCGCCGTCGCTCAATGCCTCAGCGATATCGCGGGTCAGTTCAGAATCGGCCATCTCCTGCGCGGCCTGCTCCAACCCGGCCCGTGTGCCTGCCCCGCTGGGGTCCTGCAGCTCCGCCAGCGCCTGCTCCGCCTCCGAAAGGGCCGCCACCGCCTCCTCCGGCGTCGCCCCTCCCCCATCAAGGGCCGCGATTGCTTCCTCCAATGCCTTCAGAAGCATCTCCCGCTCCGCCTCGGTCAACCCCTCTACCTCTGCCACCTCTTCCCGCACCGCCTCCAGTTCCTCGACCTGCTCCTCGACAGCAGCGCGCAGGGCAGCCCGCTGCAGGAGTACGTCCTCCTGGGGATTTGGCAGCCACAGCGAGAGCGCCAGCCCGACAGCCAGCGCGCCGAACGCGAGTAACGCCCGGCGGGAGGCGCACAGTGGCAGCGTCGAGGAGGCATCAACACGAGCAGCGGCCCGCAACGTATCGGCTAGCTGCGCGCGGGTCATCGCTGCCGTCGTCCGCAATCGGCCGGTACCGAGCTCTATCGCCGTCGTCAGCCGTTCGGCCAGCCCGAAGCGATGGTCAAAGAGACGCGCCAAGCGAGATAGCGAAAGCGGACGCAGCCAGACGACCGCCAGTCCCACCGCCGCGCCGGCAAGCGCCAACAGACCCGCCAACACAGCTAACCATCGGACCAGCAGCAATGGCCACAGTCGCGCCGCCAGTGCCAGCAGCAGCCCCAGGCCCAGCCCCGCCGCAGCACCCCAAGGTCCCCAGGTCAGGCTCTCATGTAGCCGCAGCCGCAGCCCCCACCGCCGCAGCCAAGACCGGAGACTTGAGACTTGGTTCTTGGGATTTGTCACCATCTCTCCTGTAGGCGCACCCGCAACACGGTTATCAAGAGCAACACCAACGCCAAGCTCAGATAGATCACAGCGTACAAGATCCAGAAAGAAGGAACTGGGATTCTGTGGGTGGAATCTACTTGATGCCAGAAATAGATGATGGCGTTTTCCTCTTCCAACAGAATCTCTGTGCCTACGGCCGCGCTGATGGGGCTCAGACTGACGACGAAAAAGGCCCCATACATCAAGACAGCCTCAAGAACCCAACTGGGCGGGTCAAAGTCGTACATAAAAGAGCCCACCAGGCCGATCGAGATCAGCATCAGCACCGGCAGTCCAATGGTCAGCATCAACGCCGTGACGTAGGCCAGCACGGTTGAAACAAGAGTAGTGCGTGCGAAGGAGGAGAATAACAAGCCTATGACTGCGAAGGCAAGAGCGGTCACCAGCAGAATGACCAGTGCCACTGCCAGTTCCTCCACCACCACACCGCCCAGGACAAAGGCCAGGCTCTCCAGCGGCACCGCCGCCATAATGAGCAACAGCATATACGTCAGCGCGGATGAGAGTTTCCCAAAGATCAACTTGCGAGCAGACAGGAGCGTCGTACGCAGCAACTCGTACGTCTTGCGCTCACGTTCGCCGCTGACCGCTCCTGCAGTGAAGGCCGGTGTAATGAACGTGACCATAAAGATCTGGATGACGACGACGCTGGCGAACAAGACCTTGCCAAGATAGGCCATATCCGGGCCACCCCCAGGCCCACGAGCACTCGCCGTGTAGGCATAGTAGGTGACCGAGGTGAAGCAACTCAATAGCAGCAGATAGACGGTCAGCACGACGAAAGCCCGCGCGCCGCGCATACGCCCTCGCAGCTCCTTGATCAACAGGGGATTCGAATCGCGGCGAAACCAGCGATGACGCTTGGGCGTCTTAGTGACCAGTGTAGATTCCTCTCCCACCACGGCCTCCCTCTCACATCCGTCTCAACCAGCACATGGTTGCCCACACCAGCAGGGCTGTGCCGGCGAACTCAATCAGCACCACCGCCAGCGTTGCCAGTGAAGGTAATATCAACATACTGCTCAGAATGCCTCCATCCATGGCGGGCTCCGACGCGCCCAACATTGCAGCCGGAAATGCCATCAGAACCATGTTGAGCAGAGACCTCACCAGATAGATCACTGCACGCAAAGCGATGATCACACCGTATGCGGCGGCAATCGCCATCCCGGACGAGCGGGCCAGCGCGGAGATAAACAGCCCTACCGCCGCGTTGAGCGACAGCGCGCCCCACGGCCTAAGCCACCCTACCACGCCCGCCAACACCAACCACATCCAGAATGAACTTGTCTCAAGCTCCGAGACTATCATCGCGCCCGTCATAACAGAGGAGAGTGGGCCAAGTGAACTGCTGCCAACCACCCAGACAATCTGCAACGGCGTCAACAGCAGCAACGTGAGAACGCCGGGCCACAGCCGCGCCAGGCTGCCGCCCAACTTACCCAACACAATGGACCGTTCGCTCAGCAAAGTCACCCGCAGCAGATCAAACGTGCCCAGTTCCCGCTCGCGGGCAATCGTCGTGGCAGTGAACACGGGCGCGATCCACGGCAGGGCAAAGGACAGCAGCCAAGTGACCACGCTCAGCAGACAGACCGCCGGCGCGCCAGTCACGAGCGCCGTCAGTTGCATCGAAGTGCCTGAGAGAGGAACAGAGAGCCTCTCCACCAGAGTGCTCAGCACCAACACCACCCCACAACCCAGCGCGCCCCCCAAGAGCGCTGGATAGAACAGGAAAAAGCGCCGCCCCGGCCACCAGCGAGTGCGGCGGATACGTCGCAACTCCAGCCGGAGTATGGGGTGATCGAGCATACCCTTCCAGTGCGCACGCGCTCCTACGACCATCCTCATCCTGCCTACCTAGATCTCAACTACCTGCCCATTCCCGCATCAGCACAGTCGCATCCCCGCTATGGCTGAGCGGCTCTTGAGAGACGCCGAACATCCTCGTCTACCATCAACTCAACCAGTTCCCTGAACCCCATTCGTGGTTCCCACACTCGTTCACCGGGATGCCGCCACAAGCGAACATATCGTAGGATTGACGATACGTCCTGGCCATCAGATGGGCATACAGCTTGGCCACGCCATACGGATTGTTGGCCAGGAACGGCGTCGTCTCATCAACCACCTCTCAGGAAACAATTCCCTCGGTCAGCCGCATGAACACGTCCTCGAGGTCGCCTGTTTCCTCGTGGAAGTGCAGCACCGGGAGGCCCGTGGCCACCAGTCCTCCCAGCAACTGGACTAACGCCTCGTCGTCACCCACGAACGTGATCAACAGGTCACCTTCGCCGTTATCCGTCACCGGTTCGACGCGCGCCACGTCTGGCCGGCTCGTCAGCCACGCGCGCGCCTCCTCGACCTGCCCTGTGAGCCCCACTCTCACGACGCGCTGGGCCTCGATGCGTCGCCGCATTTCCCCCAGCGTGCCCGTCGCCACCAGTCGCCCCGCCTCGATGATGCCGATATGCGTACAGACCTCCTCGATTTCCGACAAAATATGCGAGGACACAAAGATCGTCTTGCCCATCCCGCGCAGCTCGCGCAGGAGTTCGCGAATCTCGACGCGCGCGCGCGGGTCCAGGCCCGAGGCCGGTTCATCAAGGATCAACACCTGGGGATCGTGGGCCAGAGACCGGGCCAGACAGAGCCGCTGCTTCATCCCCCGAGATAGCGCGTCCACGTAATCATCCCGCCGGTGAGCCAGGTCTACCAGCTCCAGCAGGTCACCCGTCAGGCGACTGCGCGTTTCAGCGGGTATCTCGTAGCAGGCGGCGAAAAAGTCCAGGTACTCCCAGACTTTCATATCGCCATAGACGCCAAAAAAATCCGGCATATAGCCAATAGCCCGCCGTACGTCCCGCCGGTTCTTGAGCACCGAGTATCCGGCGACCCAGGCTTCCCCCGCCGTGGGCCGCAGGAGCGTCGCCAGGATACGCATCGTCGTCGTCTTGCCCGCCCCATTTGGCCCGACGAAACCGAAAACGGCCCCCGCTTCTACCGTCATGTTCAGCGCCTTGAGGGCCGTCAGCTTGCCGTATCGCTTGGTCAGGCCCCGCATCTCGATAATCGCTGCCATCACCGTTGCCCCTTGATCGTCACCGTCAGATTCTGCACGTCGGCCGGCCATTCAGCACCGGCCTCCAGCCGCACCAGCACATCGCCCGGAGGCAGCACATAGGCCTGAGCGTCGGGAATCGAATGCGTTCCCCAGCCAATGTCTTGTCGCTCCCACTCAGAACTCTCCTCGTTCCACAAAGAGACCGCTGGCACCCTGCCGCCATAGCTGCTACCTTGAAGATCGAGCACCAGTTCATCCACTTCCCCAAGTGCAAGCCCTGGCCAGACGGTGAAACGGAACTCTACTTCCGATCCAGGCCCCATATGAAATCCTTCTGGCCACATACTCACCTCCCCGACGGTCTCCTCCACCTGCCGTGTGATGAGACCTGGCGGGATAGTGACCGTCGTGCCCGTTCCTAGCCCTTCGACAGGCAAAGAATACACGTAGAGCACCGTTTCGATCGTCGTAAAGGGTCGCCCGACCACCTCGACAGACTGGGGAACCTGATCCGCCCATCCCACCAGGTAGACCCCCCTGCCCAGAAGCAGCCCGGATTGCCCATCGTAGGGAAAGAGGGCCTGGAGGAACTGATAACGCCGATACAACTCCCGATCCTCCCAGTAGCTCCCTGGTCCCAAGATCTGCTCCGGGGTGCCACCCTGACCGCCACCTTGGTGCCGGTATAGGAGTTGCACACTCGCTTCCCCACCAGCCTCCAAATCGCCCAGCCGCTGCTCGTGATCACCGGCGATGAGCACCGCGTCGTGCAAGGCCACTCCGCCGTTGCGCAACGTCCCGCTCACCTGCAAGGCACCCGATTCGCTGACAGACAGTTGCAGACCAGACGCCACGGTGGAGACATCCACGTATCCCTCGGCTATGAAAGGCTGGATACCTCCCACGTCCACGCGCAGGCCGGTCACAACCACCCCCTCCCCCTGCACAACCACGTGCAGCGGCTGCCTGGCTGGCCCCCCATAAAAGTCACCGGAGATTTCGCGCACCCCTGCGTCCGCCACCCAGACGTCGTACGTGGCGCGCCGGGGAGAAAAGATCCCCACCGCCCCACTTACACGGCCAATCCCTGCCCCTTCCGGTACGTATACCACCGACAGCCGGTGCACAATTGCCGTCAACCCGCGGATTTGGAAACCAGTCACATAAGCACACACCGTGAATCCTAGGATCAACACCGGAATGGTCACCCATGCCAGTTCCCGTCGGTCCAGCTTGCGCAAGAGGACATAATTGAGGGGGCCGATCAGTATCGTGTAGGCAAGCATAAAGGCTAACAATTGCAGCGTAGTTGGGAGTTCGAGGCCAGGGATGGCGTTGACCGCCTCACGAGCGCCATACCCATTGGACACCGTGAACCGTCGGGCACCCGCTCCCTGTACCCCGACGATCAGCTCCCACAGTTCACCGTTATCCTCCCACCGCGCGAACGGATTCAATCCGGCATCGAAAGCCAAGAAATCTACCTTGCCTGCTCCATAGGGCCGGCGGGCCCACAGGACAATGTCGCTCTGGTCATCTCCTTCCTCCTGCGCGATGAGTACCTCCCCAGTCTTCAGGGCAGCCTCAGCCACGGCATAAGGACCCTCAACAGTGAGAGCGCCCACCCGCTCGCCCAGCGCCCATAGATCGTCCACCGGGTGTACACCACCTACCGTGACCGGCAGCAGGTCCTCCACACCCGCGACCGTGCGAGCCGCGCCTGCGCCTCCCCCCACGATCAGGTGCCCGCCATGAGCCAGCCACGCCTCCAACGCACGGCGCTGAGCACCGGTCAAGACAGTCGTGTCCACGTCGCTCAAGACCAACACGTCAAGCCCTTCCCAACCAAGCGGATCGGGCGGGAGCGCCTCCAGTGCCAAATGAGCCACCGCCGCCCCGCCGCTCGGCGCCACATCGCTGAGGAAGTTAAGAGCTGAAGGGTTACTGCTGGCAACACCGTAGAGACGGTTTCTCTCATCCAACCAGGAAACCGAGATCCCCTCTGATGCGAGAGTCTCCCCAGCAACCAATTGCACCGTCAGGCGGGAACGGGCGAACGAGCCAGCCGAGGCGATGTACAAGAAGTAGGCCTTGCGCGAATGAGCGGGGAGCACGACCGATCTAGCGTAGAGGTTAGGGTTGCGGTCACCGCCCGCGCCGCTGACCGGGACGATCAACTCCCCTTCTATGTCCGCTCCCTCGTTCGAGAGAACGATGTACACCGGACACCAGCCGCCGCTGTTCCCAGAGCGGCAGTATCCATCAAAGCCCACCGTGACCTGCATCTCTGGCCCGGTACTCTGAGCTGTGACAGGCCCACGCATCCAGGCCGCTGAGAACGCAATCGCTATGGCGGCGAGAAAGCTCGCCCAGACTATTCGCTTCACCTGGAGTTCCTACGATCTGCTTTCATCGCGCTCCTCTACACTCAGGACGCTCAACCGAACCCCCATGTTCCACATCGCCCACTGCGGATATTATAGCACATCCGCTATCACGCTCAACTTCTCCAAACCGACGAATATCCGTCAAACACCCGACGCGCACCTTGCGCTCTCTGGTCAGTGTGCTAAACTACTGCGCGATGAAAAGCTTTCTACGCTTGCTGACCAGCCCTGCCCTTGACCTCTGGGTCAAGGATCCTGCCGTCGCCACCGCCCTCATCGCGTTGGCACTCACTGGCCTACTGTATGGAGACGCCCTTTCACTCCCGCTGTTCTCCGACGATCTGGTTCAGATTCCCTGGCTGGAGTCGATCTCGTGGCGCGAACTGTGGACCAATCGCAGCCCGTATGGCTATTACCGCCCTCTGTGGTACACCCTCTGGCGTCTGTGGGCCGGGCTCGCTGGTGGGTTGCACCCGTCCGGCCTGCACGTTCTGAACGTGGCTGCCCACTTCGTCGCCTCGTGGCTCGCCGGTCTGCTGGTAGCAACCTGGATATGCCCTCCCCCATCCCGCGCGCAGAAAAGCATCACTCCCGCCTGCCTAGCTACCGCCCTGTTCGCGGCCTTTCCCTTCTCGCGCCAAGCCGTCGCCTGGCCAGGAGCGATCTACAACCCGCTGGTCAGCGCGATGGCGGCCGGCGCGTTGCTGGCCTATGACCGGGGGCGCCAGGGATACGGGACACGCTGGATTTACCTGGCGCTCCTGTTGGCTGCGCTGGCCCCGTTGACATACGAGGCCGGCCTGCTGCTCGGGGTCCTGATCGTGTTGGCCGAGGCTCTGGGCTGGCTGTCGCGCCGATGGCGGCTCCGCTCCTACTGGCCCCTCGCCTTCGCCGGTCTATTGCCGGTCACGCTGGTTTTCTGGCGGACGATGCGTGGCAAAGGAGTCACCAGCTTTGGCCTCACCCTCCCTGACCTGCAGCGCAATACAGGCTACCTGATACAGGGTCTCATCTACCCCACGGCCCCGCTAGCGCAAGGGTTGGCTGAGTGGCGAGGACTCGATCCCGAACTGTGCCTCTGGCTCGTCGCCCTGCCGACCCTGGCGCTGCTGGCGTGGAGCGGACTGCGATGGAACCGAGACCTATTCTGGCTGGGAGCAACCTGGTTCGTGGTCTTTGCCCTGCCACCCATGATATCGATGGCCGCCGATTGGTTTGCGCTGGCCCCTCGCTTCCTGTATATGACGGCGGCAGGTGCCTCCCTCATCTGGACAGCAGGCGCCTACGGGTGGCTGGCGCGATTGCGCCCCTCCTGGCGCCCGCTGGCGGCAGGTGTTCTGCTGGCAGCGCTTTCGATCCCGGCCGTCGGCTTTGTCCGGGATGGCATGCGCCTGTACAACATGGGTGGTGAGAGCATCTGGCAGGCAGTGGAGGCCGCCACCCATGAGCAGCCCTCCTTGCTGGTCAACCTGCCGATGCAGATCACGCCCCAGGACCGCATCTACCCCCTGGGCTTCGAGGGCATCACCCCCCTTCCTAAGCGCGTCACCGCCGATGGGCTGGTCTATGTTCATACTGGCATCCACGACGCTGCCGAGGCCGTCGTCTTCGGCGTCGTCGCAGCCGATGAGCCCCCTGGCTACACCTACCAGCTCTTTGGGCGGCAGGTAGGCTGGCAGGAGTTGATGGCCGCGGTCCGCCAAGGTCACACAGTGTACCTGACCCGGTACGAACCCGAGCGCATCCACTTGCTTGAAGCTGGCGCGGCAGGCACACCTATCACCGGAGAGCCCTTAGCTCGCTTCAACAACCGCGTGGCGCTGCTGGATGCAACCCGCACCTGCGATGAGGCTGGGCAGGTTCACCTCACCGCCTACTGGCAGGTCGAAACAAAGGTGGGGACTGACGCGACCGTGTTCGCGCACCTGCTCCGTCCAGATGGCACGCTCGCCACGCAGGCCGACGGCTACCCACTGTTACAGATGCTGCCCTTTTGGCTATGGGAACCGGGCGAGGTGGTGCGGGATGTGCGTCACTTTGACCGGGTGCCTGCCGGGGAGTACACAATCAGGCTCGGGATGTGGGACTTGGCGACGGGAGATCGATGGCCAGCGGATGAGTATCCGGACGGCGTCGTACTCCTACCCATCCGCTGTCCGTGAGATCCCCTGAGTCTATCTTTCAGCGACGCGCTTACAGGGGTTCATTCCTCCTTAACTCAACTGTAACTTCCCCGATATGCTCCTGCCCGCCCTGCTGTGGTATCCTTAAGAGAAGCTCCGTAGCGAGCGACGACTGAATGACGAACGGTGAGATGCCGACAATGAATCGCCGCGAATTCTTGAGGTCTACGGGCGCCGCCTTTGCGTGGCTGGCGTTGCCACTTGCTGCCCCTACTAGGCACGCGCCCGATGGGCCCTACGAACAATCCAGGCTTACAGAACTGCCTGCCTCGTTGGGGCGTATCGCTACCCATTGGCGCCAGGCTGTGCGCTCCGAGCCATCACCGGAGGCCGAACCAGTGTCATGGAAGACGCGCGACGAGATCATCCCGCTGTATAGTGCCATCATTGGCAAGGCGCCCTGGCCCCGCAATCCTATCTGGTACCAGACCGAAGGAGGGTTTATACACAGCGGCTACGTACAACCCGTGGAGAACGCGCCTAGCGGTGAGGTCCTCCTCGATGCAGCCAGGCCGGGTTTCTGGGCCCGAGTCTGCGTGCCCATCGCTGAGGCTCGCTCGCAGCCCGACAGCCAGAGTGTGCGATACAAGCTGTATTATGGCACCGTCTACCGCGTCGTCGGCACCGAGCTGGATTCCCAGGAGAAGTGGTGGTATCAACTGAGAGAGGGCATCACTTACGCGCCCGGCCCCTATGTACCAGCGTGGTCTATGCACCGTCTTCCGCCCGAGGAGCTGGCCCCGATCTCACCCGGTCATCCTGACAAATGGATCGAAGTCAACCTTGAGGCTCAGAGACTGACCTGCCTTGAGGGAGAAGAGATGGTGTATAGCACGCGGATTTCCTCAGGGGCGGCAGGGACAAGCACCCCACGCGGGGAACATCGCGTGCTCCGCAAACGCCACACCAGGCGCATGACTGGCGGAAGTGGAGCTGGCTACTATGATCTGCCGGGGGTTGCCTTTCCCGTCTATTTCACGCCGTCAGCCCACGCGATTCACGGGACCTACTGGCACAACGATTTCGTCCGCCCGCACAGCCACGGCTGCGTGAATGTGAGCAACCAGGCAGCCCAATGGGTCTTCCGTTGGACCGACCCCGTGGTTCCCTATGACGACTACGAGAGGCAAGCCGCGTCTGAGGAGAGCACACGCATTATCGTCGTCTGATGCACTGGAGAGGTACGCTGTGAGCAAAGACATGTTTGACGTTCTGGTCTTGACTGGCCGGCCAGCGTCTGGCAAGAGCGAGATTGTTGACTTTCTGACGAACACCCCCCCGACGTCCGGCGACGCAAGTATCACATCGCCAACCTGGACATCCTCCCAGGGGAGCCCATCAGATCGTCCCTCCCCCTTCCCCACTCTGCTGAATCCTAGCGTAGAAGCAGAGCATCACGCTCCCATAGGTGCGCTGATCGAAAAGCGACAGGTGTTCTAGGGCCAATTCTTCGTATTCCTTCGGATGGATCTGTGCAATCGCCCACCCATACTCCGCGAGCCAGCCGGGACCAGCATCCAGCGTCCGTAGCGTCCTCGCCCATAGTCCCCGGTATTGTGGCGGCGCGATGTAGATGTAGTCAAACGCTTCCACTTGTCCGGTCGCAGGGCCTAGAAACCTGAACACGTTGGCCTGTACCACCCGCGCCCCATCCTCCATCCGCGTGTGAGCGAGATTCTCGCGGATGGTACGCAGCGCAAGCCCTGCCTGTTCCACAAAGACTGCCTCTGCCGCTCCCCGGCTCAAGGCCTCGATTCCGATCTGACCAGTGCCGGCAAAGAGATCCAGGAAACGGGAATCGATCACATCATTGCCGATGATACTGAACAGCGCCGATTTCGCCCGATCTGTGATAGGCCGCGTCCGTCCCCCAGGCACCGACTTCAGCCGATGCCCCTTCGCTTTGCCCGAAATGACACGCATCGCGTGCCTCCTCTCCGATTGCATGAACAAGCCCGACTATACCCCACTATTTCTCTGTTGACAAATCCGGTCTGCCAGGGGATCCGCCGCACTGCGACGCTTGACTTCCATCCCCTGCGTCTATGGATCAACATGTCGCCGCTAATGACACAAAGAAGGCACCAGTTTTCGGAAAAATCGAGTTATGCGGCACATATTGACTTTTAATTACAGGTACGGTATAATAATCAGCGAGTGAGCTGTTCCCCCCTCTCTGCCGGGTATGGTCGCGAGAATAGACCCAACTGACCGGGCTATAGTCAAGCTCCTGATAACGGACGGGCGAATGCCCGCGACAGAGATCGCACGTCGCATCACTGGCGTTTCGGACCGATCCGTCCACTATCGCCTAAGGCGCCTGCTTCAGCGGGGCGTAATCCGAGTGAGCGCCATCGTGGATCCGAGGGCAATAGGATATGCGGTGAGAGCGGACGCCTTCATCAACGTCAAGCCGGGGTGCGTATCAGCACTCGCCGAGAGGCTGACGATGTTCGAAAAGGTGAGCTATGTTGCCTGCTCGTTTGGCAACTATGACATAAGCATAACTGTCCACGCCCGCGACAACGCAGAACTATACACATTCGTGTCCGAGACGCTCGCGAACATACCCGGCATCATAGAGATCGCCACCGTTCTGGTGCCAATGTTTCTGAAGGACGTCTATCTTTGGCACATACCTGACTCCGAATCCAAAGTCTCTGGCACATTACCCACCAGAGAAGCATCGCTCCGTCCCTCCCAAGTCACAACACGCAGGATAGACCGAGTAGATCAAGCGATAATACACCTCCTGATGCAGGATGGACGGATGCCTGGGACAGAGATTGCGCGTCGGATAGGCGGCATCTCCCCACGGTCCGTGCGTGATCGTATCGACGCCCTGATTGAGCACGGTGTGATCCGTGTGAGTGCCATCGTAGATCCAGAGACAGTGGGATTCTCGGTAAGGGCGGATGTCTTTATCGAGGTCGAGTCAAAGTATGTGCTGAAAGTCGCCCAGAAGCTGGCCCAGTTTGAGGAAACGAGCCACGTGGCATGCTCGATCGGAGGCCCAGACCTGAGCATCCAGATTTACGCCCGCGACAACAAGGAGTTGTACCGGTTCGTGACCCAAGCGATCCACAAAATACCTGGAGTCACAAAGACCGTGACCACGTTGGTGCCGGTGGTTCTGAAGGATGTTTATGATTGGCGCATTCCCGATTCCGTGTGCACGGATGGGGACGAGTGAGTGGCAAGGGAGGAGCATATGAATGCGAAGAACTGCTATGCCGACAAGGTCCTGCGCGTGGACCTTTCCAGCGGTACAGCAACGACCGAAGCCTTGAGCGAGACGTGGGCCAGCTCTTGGAGCATCGGGCCTATGGCTATGTTCGAGTTGATCGTTGAACTGTTGAGGTAAACAAGACTATGCCAATCTATGACATCTCGCTACCCATCTCCGAATCACTCGTCGTCTGGCCGGGGTACCTGCCAGTAAGTATCACGCAACCTTTCCACCTGACCGGAGGCGACACCGCCACCGTCAGCCATCTCAGCATGGGCGCACATACCGGCACCCACGTAGATGCACCCGCTCACTTCATCTTAGGTGGGGCCGGCGTGGAGACCCTCGATCTGAACGTACTCGTAGGGCCAGCCCTGGTGGTTGAAGCAACGGAGGCCGACATACTCTCAGCGGAGGTGCTGGAAGGACTGCCAATTCCAGCCAACACGGAGCGCGTGCTCTTCCGCACCCGCAACTCCGACCGTTGGGCACGCGGTGAGCACGAGTTTCACAGGGACTTTGTCGCCATTGCGGAGGATGGTGCACGTTGGCTGGTAGCGCGCGCCATCCGGCTCGTGGGTGTGGACTACCTGTCGGTAGGGCCCTTTGGCGAGGGAGCCTCGACCCACCGGACGCTGCTCAAGGCAGGCGTCATACCGGTTGAGGGCCTGAACCTGAGCGGTATAGGGCCAGGCGTTTACCAGCTTGTATGCCTGCCGCTGAATGTCGTCGGTGGAGACGGCGCGCCAGCGCGCGCGATTCTGATCGGTCCAGATACAGACCACCGACAAGTGCTTGTTAAACCCCAACCGCCATCCCGACCCGACCAAGGCAGAGATTAAGTAGATCCCAGATCACCCCTCTTTTTCCCCTACTCCTTCAGAGGTCAATTCCGGAATCGCCGATCAAACCTGCTCGACGCGGCTCTGCCATCCGACATACACCCAGGGTCACTGCCAAGTGCGACGATCTCGCCCAGACCCTCAGCCCGAATTATGCCGAAATTCCACATACCGTCCACGCTTCGATCAGTATTCAGCGTGCTGCACCACGTGGCGTCCGCTACACAGGTTGCTACCTATGACATTGAGCGGTGTATGGCTCTAATGGTCTGAACTTGCAGCAACCGAGGTCGCCCTGATGTGGAACGTTTGGACGATTCTGATTTTGACTTCTGCGTAGGTTGAAGCTATACTAGCCCCCCAGATGAAGAGACGCCCTGCAACCCGGCAAAGCTCGAGGAGACGGCCAACATAGCGACGGCGCCCTGGCAGAAGACATCGTGATGCAGTTGCCCACCATGTGCCAAGGTCACGGCACAGCGGGTTTTCCTCAAACGATTGGTCCGACAGACATCTTACCCGCCGGCAATTGCGGAGCATTCTGCCAGTATGCCTGAGAGCACCCGGCCCGGAAGATGGGAGACGCTAAATGAAAGACGCCAAAAAGTCCAGACACCAACTGGTCAGCGAGTTGAGAGAACTGCGTCAACAGATCGCTGATTTGAAGGCACTGGAGGCAGAGCGCAGAGAGGCAGAGGACGGTCAACGCCAGGCGTTAACCGAGGCATTGGTGGCGACGCAGGCGCTGCGGGAAAACGAACGCTTTCTCCAGGGTATACTTGAGGCAATGCAGGATGGGATCAGTGTTCTAGATCGCGACCTCAATGTCATCCGTGTCAGTCAGTGGATGGAGAGAATGTACGCCGACCAGACACCGTTGGTTGGCAGAAAATGCTACGAGGTCTACCAACAGAGACAATCTCCATGTCCCTGGTGCCCGTCGATCCCAACCATCGAGACGGGCGAGGCACACACCGAAATCGTCCCTTATCCCTCAGCCGAGGAACCGACTGGCTGGATCGAGCTGTCCGCATTCCCCCTCAAAGATGCCGATGATCGCGTGCTCAGCGTCATTGAATACGTAAAAGACATCACCGAGCGCAAGCAGGCAGAGGAAGCATTGCAGCAGCGGAACCAAGAGTTGGAACTGCTCAATCGGGCGAGCCAAGCGCTCACCTCAACCCTCGATCTCGACCAGGTGCTCGGCACCGTCTTGGAGGAAGTGCGCCACCTGCTGGGTGTCGTCGCTTCCTCGATCTGGTTGGTCGACCCTGAGACAGACGAACTGATCTGTCGGCAGGCCGCTGGTCCTCGCAGCGAGATGGTACGAGACTGGCGCCTGTCGATGGGAGAAGGAATTGCCGGCTGGGTGGTGCTCCACGGAGAGAGTGTAGTCGTGCCGGACACGCGGGACGACGAGCGTTACTACCCACGCGTGGAGCAGCAAATGGGGATACCGCTTCGCTCTATGATTAGCGTTCCGTTGTGGGTCAAAGAGCGGGTGATCGGCGCACTCCAGGTTCTGGATGCTGGGGTCAGCCGCTTTGATACGGAAGACCTTGCACTCGTGGAGCCGTTGGCCGCTTCGGCGGCGATCGCTATCGAGAATGCCCGGTTGCACAAGGAAGTGCTTGACCACGCTCAGCAGTTGGAACAGCGGGTGCAGGAACGGACGGCCGAACTTCAGGCCCAATATGCTCGTTTGGACGCGATACTGAACAGCACCACCGATGGCATCGTCGTCACAGATGCAACAGGGAATATCATCCAGGCCAACCCGGTGGCTCAAGCGTGGCTGAGCCAGACCTTCTCCCAGCGGGATGCAGGACGGCTCCAAGAGGCGATCCAGAGTCTGGCACAACGCGCTGCCGAGAAGCCTGAGATAGCACTGGAACTGACAGAGGCAGACCTGGAGCTGAGCGTCGCGCCAGTGGCGGAAAAGGAGGTCCAAAAACCCACGGCAGCGGTAGTGGATATCCACGACGTCAGCCACCTCAAGGAAATGGATCGAATGAAGGCGACGTTTATCGATAACATCTCTCACGAGCTGCGCACACCGGTTACGACGATCCAGGGGTATGCCTATCTGCTGCAGCGGGTCTCGCCAGAGGACGAGAAATGGAATAGGTACCTAAGCACGATGATCCAAGAAATGGACCGGCAGGTACAGTTGGTGGAGGACATTGTACAGATCTCCCGCATCTATGCCAAGCGGCTGGCGGTAGAGCCGCAGCCGACTCCCCTCAACGAACTGACAGAGACCGCCGTCGCCGACCACCAGACTCTGGCTCAGGAGCGAGGGCTGACATTGGAGCACCGACCGGTTGATCCAGGCCCAGTGGTACTGGCAGACTCTGAGCAGATGGCACAAGTGCTGAATAGCTTGGTGGGCGACGCCATCCGGTACACGCCGGAAGGGAGAAAGGTGATCGTCTCCACAAAGATGGAAGAAGCGGAGGAGGGGAAGGAGCGCGCGTGGGCCAAAGTGTCAGTCTCGGACACAGGCGAGGGGATACCGGCGGAGGACCTGCCGCACATCTTTGAGCGATTCTTCCGCAAGGAGGAGCCACGATCTAGGCGGGTATTCGAGACTGGCCTGAGGTTAATGACCGTGAAGGGAATCGTGGAACTACACGGGGGTCAGGTGACGGTGGAGACCAGGGAGGGTATGGGCACCACTTTCACTGTCCGGCTTCCCCTCGCCGGTCGGTTCTCAGCGCAAGGGCCAAGCCCCCTGTGCGAAACCCGGAAATGGGACAAGGCGAGATGAAAGACCAGGACAAGACCAAAGAACAGCTTATCAGCGAATTGACTGACCTGCGTCAACGAATCGCTGAACTGGAGGCGTCCGAGACCGGTCGCAAGTTGGCGGAGGAGGGCCAGCGTAGAGCATTGGCTGAGGCGCTAGAGGCGACACACGCGCTACAAGAGAGCGAGGAGAAGTACAGCAAGCTTTTCCATCATTCCAACGATGGCATCCTTCTGCACGATTTGGATGGTAACATCCTGGACGTGAACCAGAGAGTCCTGGACCTGTTCAGGTATTCCAGATCGGAGATACTGTCTCTACAAGTCTCAGATCTTTGTCCACCAGACGCGCTTGGATCATCCAGATGGGCGTTTGAGATGATTGCCAGGGACGGTTTCGTTAGCTTTCAGACCGATCTTGAGAGGAAGGACGGAGAGGTGTTCCCAGCTGAAGTCTCCTCCGGCCTTTTCGAAATCTCGGGAAAGACGGTTATCCAGGACATTGTCCGCGACATCACAGAGCGAGTGGAGGCGGAGGAGGCACTCCTCCGCTATGCTGAACAACTCGAGGCGCTGGAAAAGGCTGCTGCTGTTGTCAGCAGCACCTTGGAACTCGACCAGGTACTCAATCGTATCCTGGAACAAGTCGAGCGCGTTGTGACCGGGGACACTTTCAATGTGATGCTGATAGAGAACGCCGTCGCCCGAGTGGTCCGGCGGCGAGGGCCTGAGAGTTCCCCTGTGGAGGATGAAAATGCTACCCTGTCCGTGCCGATTACCGCATACCCCAATCTGGTGCGGATGGTACGTACGGGTGAATCTGTCGTCGTGCCAGATACGACCGCCGACTCCGATTGGATCCCAGCGAAGGACCAGGAGAGGTGGCGCTCCTACGTGGGCGCTCCCATCCAGGTAGGCAGCCAAACTGTTGGATTCCTGAATGTCAGTGGTGCCCGCCCAGGTCAATTCAGCCTTGCCGACGCCCATCGACTGGAGGCCTTTGCCAGCCACGCTGCTACTGCCATCAAGAACGCCCAGTTGTATCAGGAGACGATCCGGCGGCTGGCACAGACATCAGTGCTGCGTGAGGTGATGTTGGCGGCAGCCTCCACCCTTGATTTCGATCTAGTACTGGATAGAACGATTGACGCCCTGGGGCGCACGCTCGGTATCGAATACCTGGGCTTTATGCTTCCCGATGAGGACGGTCAGTTCATGAGAAGCCATCCATCCTTGCTCGGCTTCACGCCGCCGCCGGGTGGCATCTTTCGCTTCCCCACCGATCAATGTGTAACCGGTCAGGTCTACCGGACCGGGTGTCCCGTAATCCTATCCGATGTAAGCAAGATACCGCACTATGCCGTCGCAGACGAGGAGGTATGTTCAGAACTGGCTGTGCCCGTCAAAGTGGCCGACGAGGTTGTGGCGGTGCTCAATCTAGAAAGCAGCAAACCGGACGCGTTTGACGAGGAAGACCTAGCGTTCTACACAGCCATCGCGGGGCAGTTGGGGGTCGCAATGGAGAACGCACGTTTGTATCAAGAGCTTCAGAACCATGCGTATCTTCTGGAAGAACGAGTCCAGGAGCGAATAGTCGAGATCCGGGGCCAACACGCCCGTCTAGAGGCAATCCTGCACAGCATCACCGACGGCATCGTCGTGACCGACATGATTGGTGAGATTCTCCAGATCAATCCTGTGGCCCAGGCCTGGCTCACCCAGGTTCTCTCGCCGAAGGAGGCGCGGCGACTGCGGAAGACGATACGAGACCTGGCACTACGAGCCGACGAGACGCCAGAACTAGTACTGGAACTGACAGGATTGGACCTAGAACTGAGAGCCGCGCCAGTGATGGGAGAGGACATCCCAGATTCCCCAGCGGCCGTTGTAGCAATTCACGATGTGACTCACCTCAAGGCATTGGAACGAATGAAAACTCGCTTCGTCTCCAATATCTCCCACGAACTGAGAACGCCCATCACGACCATCAAGTTGTATACCCATCTCATGCGACTGCAACCGGAGAAATGGGAGAACTACTTGAATGTGCTGGCTCAAGAGGCTGACCGCCAGGCACAGCTGGTGGAAGACATCCTGAATATCTCCCGCATTGATGCCGGACGGCTGGAGATGGAGCCATGCCCAACTCCCCTGGACAAGCTAGCCAAAGCCGTCACCGTCAGTCACCGAGTATTGGCTGAGGAAGAAGGCGTGACGTTGGAGTATCACCCTACGGGGTCAGAGCCGGTGGCGCTGGTCGATCCAGACCGGATGGTCCAGGTGCTGAACAACTTGGTTGGCAATGCTATCCGTTACACACCTGACGGGGGTAAAGTAGTGGTTTCCACCGCTGAGCAGAAGGCGGAGGGGCGCACGTGGGCCACGGTCACGGTCGCAGACACGGGGATAGGCATACCGATGGACGAGATGCCCCATATCTTTGATCGGTTCTTCCGCGGCAAAGAGCCCCGGGAAATGCAGCTACCGGGAACCGGCCTTGGACTGTCCATCGTTCAGGAAATCGTCGAGCTACACGGCGGCTGGGTGACAGTCGAGAGCGAGAAGGATACAGGTTCCTCGTTTAGCGTCTGGCTGCCTCTCGACAGCTAGGCGCCATATCCAGCAGAGCCGCAATAAGGACAGGGCCGCCAGGTACAGCGTACAGGACAAGCGCCTCGGCCAGCTTGGTCAATCGCAGGTAGTATAGCCCTAACTTGCGCAGAAGTCAAAAGCAAGAGTCCTGCTTTTGCTTTTGACATCTGTGCAGGTTGGGACTATACTATGCACGCTTGACCAAGCTGGCCGAGGCAGTAAACGTGCCTTGGCGGTGCCACCGATGCATCATAGAGCCTGCCCACCGTCAGGGTGCGGCAGGCTCGTTGTTCTTGCTCGGCGCGTGTCGCGGTATCATCAATTGCGCCGCCAACGTGGGCGCAGGGAGGAGGTAAAGATCATGGAAGGCAAAATCACACTTAGCGTCATCAAGGCCGATGTAGGTGGCTTCGTCGGTCACTCCAGCATGCACGAGGAGTTGATCGAGGAAGCGGAGGACCGCCTGGGAGCTGCGCAGACCCAGGATCTCATCGTAGACTTCCACGTCACCGCCTGCGGCGATGACCTGGAACTGATTATGACCCATCACAGGGGCGTGGACGACGGCAAAGTCCACCGTCTGGCCTGGGACATATTCGAAGCCTGCACCGATGTGGCTAGACGCCTCAAGCTCTACGGCGCAGGCCAGGACCTGCTGGCTGATGCCTTCACCGGCAATGTCAAGGGTATGGGGCCTGGCGTGGCCGAGATGGAATTCGAGGAGCGCGAGGCCGAGCCGGTGATCGTCTTTATGGCTGACAAGACTTCGGCGGGCGCGTGGAACTTGCCGCTCTACAAGATGTTCGCTGACCCCTTCAACACTGCTGGGCTGGTCATCGCCCCGCCTATGCACGCTGGCTTCCGCTTCGAGGTTCACGACGTCAAGGAGCATAAGCGCATCTTCTTCGATACCCCAGCGGAGATCTACGACTTGCTGGTCTTTATCGGCGCGGCGGGCCGATACGCGGTCAAAGCGGTGTACACCAAGGATGGTGAGATCGCATCTGCCTCATCCACCCAGCGGCTGGCGCTCATCGCCGGCAAGTACGTGGGCAAGGATGATCCGGTCTGTGTGGTGCGCTGCCAAGGGAAGTTTCCCGCCGTGGGTGAGGTGCTAGAGCCCTTTACCATGCCCCACATCGTGGAGGGCTGGATGCGGGGCTCCCACTACGGTCCGCTGATGACCGTGCCAATCCGCTATGCCACTCCGAGCCGTTTCGACGGTCCACCCCGGGTGATCGCACTGGGCTTTCAACTCGCTGGCGGTCGCCTGGTCGGTCCACGCGACATGTTCGATGATCCCGGCTTCGACGAGGCCCGCCGCCTGTGCAACACCATCGCCGACCATCTCCGCCGTCACGGTCCCTTCGAACCGCATCGCCTGCCGATGGATGAGATGGAGTACACCACCCTACCTCAGGTGATGAAGGAACTGGCGGAGCGATGGGAGGTGTTGCCAGGGGAGGGCACGGATTGAGCTGAACCAAAGTCACGGGGCCTGCCCGGCCTGAGCAGCCCGCCCTAAAGGTGACGACGATGGATCTCTGGGTGAAAAGAAGCAGAAGTTGATCAGCAAACCTACCCTGCAACCAGAAAGCTTCAGGTAACAGAACAACTGCGCCTGGTGAATCGGCGACAGGCGATCAGCGGCCTTAACCTCGACAATGACCGCTTCTTCGACGAGAATATCCAGATGCTCTTTCTGATCCTGTCTAGATTTTCCCGTTCTGTCATCTCTGCGCTCTCAGCGATCTCGGCGGTAAACACTTACCTTCCAAGCGGAGTGTTTTCGCCGTACCTGCCGGCCCACTTCGCTCCCTTTGGATCGCCAGATCCGAAGGTTGGGCCTGCCAGAGGTCTGGATCTGGCGATCCAGACCGAGCGGATGGGCTAAATGCGA
>Ga0180438_10004125_pt1 | contig 21189 bp, 21 predicted proteins | sample SS_ome_12_FD_132455 | JGI IMG/M metagenome (GOLD analysis project Ga0180438, IMG submission 132455) | Hypersaline lake sediment archaeal communities from the Salton Sea, California, USA - SS_3_D_2 metaG | ecosystem: Environmental > Aquatic > Non-marine Saline and Alkaline > Hypersaline >... | reverse complement strand
CCGGACAATGAAGCTAGAGCAACAGGATGTCAAGGCCCTAAAGGCTGATCCGTCTAACGTTCGGCTGCATGATTCCCGTAACGTCGAGGCGGTCAAGGCTAGCCTACAGCAGTTCGGCCAGCAGAAGCCGATCGTTATCGGCAAGAACGGAACGGTCGTGGCGGGCAACGCTACGCTGGAGGCCGCGCGGCAGTTGGGGTGGTCCAAGATAGCCGTTGTGCGTTCGGAGTTGGAGGGTCGCAACGCCACGGCCTACGCCATAGCCGACAACCGGACGGCTGAGCTTGCCGAGTGGTCGGACGACTTGTCCGAGGTTTTGGCCAGCCTGCAGGCCGACGACAGTATCGACCACCTGACTACCGGCTTCACCGATGCCGAGATAGACGAGCTGGTTGCGGAGGCGACGGAACCCGTCGAGGTAGTCGAGGACGACGTCCCCGAGGCGCCCGAGAAGGCGGTAACGAAGCCGGGCGACCTGTGGCTGCTGGGGGAGCACCGGCTGCTTTGCGGGGATTCGACAGAGGAGGAGGATGTTAGGCGGCTGATGGGCCGGGAGCGTGCGGGTCTGATGAACACCGATCCGCCTTATGGAGTAGGCTATGCCAACGAAGAGCGGCCCAATCCCGGCGTCGCCAAGCCGCGCGTCGCCAATGACGGGCTCGTGGACAACGAATTGCAGGCATTTCTGGAGAAAGCGTTTCGTTGTGCGTCCACTTGCGCGCTAGGCGACTCGGCCGCTTGGTATATGTGGCATGCGCACCTAACACAGGGATACTTTGCTGCTGCTGCTGCTGCTGCTGCTGCTGGGGTCATCCTGCATCGCCAGATTATCTGGGTAAAGCCGATCCTACTTTTGGGCCGTGGGCAATACCACTGGAAGCATGAGCCGTGTTTTATGGGGTGGGTTGAGGGTCATCGACCACCGGATTATGGGCGTGGCCAAGGGGAACGAGATCAGACAACAGTGTGGGAAATAGATGGCGTAAGTCAAGCAGACCGGAAGGAATATAACCATTCTACACCTAAGCCGGTGGGCCTATTCACGATACCGATCACCAAACACCTGAAGCGTGGCGAAATCTGCTATGAACCGTTCGCGGGCTCGGGGCCGCAATTCATCGCCGCCGAGCAGCTAGGCCGGAAGTGCTACGGAATCGAGATAGAGCCGAAGTATTGCGACGTGACCGTTGCACGCTGGGAGAAACTGACCGGCAGGAAAGCCAAGAGGGCTAAATCGTGACATGGCCAGCACCAATGGCAAGGCGCGCGTGTTTGTCAAGACTCAGCCGGAACTTGCGGCGGTGTTCGGTGCAGATGATCAGCGCACGATTCACCGCTGGTTGCAGCGCGGGGCACCGGCGAAGACGGCGAAGGGTTATGACCTGGCTGCATGGGTGCACTGGTGGGCCGAATATAAAGGGCTGGGCAAGGGCCAGTCCGATTCCATGTCCGGCGCAGACGCAGACCGCCGGTATAAGCTCGCCCGGGCAACCCGCGAGGAACTGACCGCGCGAAAGATGTTGGGGCAACTTGTGAACGCTAAAGACGTACAAGCCGACCGCCTAGAGCTCGTGACCTGTTTCGCCAGCACGCTGGACCGTCTACCCGCTGAGCTGTCGTCTCGGCTGGCTGGCAAGCGGCCGAGCGAACAGCGGCGGATCATAACGGAGTACTGCGAGGCGGTCCGGGCAGAACTGACGAGCGAGTAATGCCGACGACCCTGGTCAAACCGAGGCTGACGGACTATGAGCGGGCCATCCTTCGCCCGCGGGAACGGCTCTCGATACAGGCATGGTCCGAGCGGCACCTGCGGGTCACCGAAGGTCCGCTGATAGGTGAGCGGGGGGCATCAACCCCGTGGTCGGTTGAAACCTTCCCGTTGCAGCGGGCAGTTATCGAGGCCATCGATGATCGGCGTTGGTCCCGCGTGTTCACCATGACTGCCCCGCAAGCGTTCGGCAAAACCCAGTGCGCGGCGTTGCCGACTATCCTGCACGCCCTACACCACCGGAAGGTATCGGCCGCTTATGTGGCGGCAAACCTGAACCTTGCGGTAACACAGTGGCAGAAGAAGCTCAGGCCGGCGTTGCAGGCCGAGGACGACCTACGGGCCTTGTTCCACGACAACACCGACTTCGGCGGGACCAAGGAGCATAGGCGGTTTACTAACGGCACGAGCCTACACTGCGCGGGGGCTGATAGTGCGGGGGCGTTGTCGGGTTTTACGGCGCCCGTCATCATCTGCGATGACATCCAGGCGTACCCGCTGACCTTGCCGGGCTTCGGCCACCCTGCCGACTTCGCGTTCAAGCGCTCAGAGGCGTTTCCAGCCGGTTTGACAACCCATGTAGGCATCGGCACGGCCGGGACCGTAGAAGACTACCTGTGGCGTGCTATGCGGGCGTCTGCGCTGTTCTGCCCATTCGTCCCCTGCCTGTCGTGCGGGACGTATCAACTGCTCGAATTCGACCGGCTGCAATTCAACCCGGATGATCCCGATGCGGCGATAGACGATACGTGGCTCCGGTGTGCGAATCCGAAATGCGACCACCGAATCGACTGGGACGAGTTGCCGGCAATGTTGATCGAACACCTATGGATATCGTGCCCGCCCGACGCCGACTGGGTCACCAGGCCGGCTGACGGCGGGGTTACCGTCGATATAGCCGAGGCCGATGTCTACCCAGACACGCGGCGGAATACGAACGTAGCTGGCTTCTGGTGCAATGCGTTCTATTGGCCCTTGGGTCGGACGTGGGGTGAGCGTGCAGCCGACTGGATCAGTTGCCGGGGCGACCCGGATAGCGTTCAAGATTACCAGCAGAACATTCAGGTCATTCCCTGGGAAGAGCCGGAAGAGGACGAGGGCGCCTTGACCGTCGAGGGGCTAGCGGCACACCGGCGAGAGGGGCACCGGTTCGGGGTAGTCCCTGCTGAAGCGGACGTAGTGACGCTGACGGTCGATGTGCACGATCGGTTCCTGTACTACATCGTCCGGGCTTGGAATAAGGCTGACGGGACGTCCTGGCTTGTTGACGCGGGAACAAAGGGCGTTCACGGTCCCCAGAAAAGCGAATCGTTGACGGATGCACAGAAAAAAGCCCGGATCGGTCACGCAATTCGGCAGGCGCTCGAGGATACGGCTACAATGGAGACCCAAGGCTGGCAGGTGGCCGGCCGGGGCGACACGTTCATCAACGCTGCCATCTGCCTGATAGACGGTGGATACCGCCCGGATGCCGTCAACCAGTTTTGCATCGGCCGCAACAGCGGGGACCGCCTCCGTCGTTGGCGGATGATCAAGGGCAAGTCCGAGGTGCGCGGGACACACCCGATCTGGCCGAGAGAACCGATCCGGAACAAGCGAGGCCACGTATACCGGGCGGTGAATGTCGATGAAGCGAAGCACGCGCTACGTGAGGTCTTGGCGATCCCCGTGGGGCAGCGGGGCGCCTGGCATACGTATGAAGATCAGCCGTTGGACGCCTATCACCGGCACCTCGTGAGTGAGCACTTTATCGAGACGAAATACGGCGGTCGGACTGCCAAGCGGTGGGTCAAGCGGGACGGCGCGGGCCCGAACCACTGGTGGGACTGTGAGACTTACCAGATCCCCGCGGCGCTGGCCTGCGGGGTCAAATTGCTGGGCCTGCAGAGCGCACAGCAAGGTAAGCGCACCACGCTGAAAGAATGGCGGGCTCGGCAACGGAAGAAATGATTATGTCTCTCTACACGCTGTCGCAGGTAACCGGGGCTAAATGCCCGAAGTGTGGTTGCCAAGATGGTACGCACTTGGGCGATATCGTCCGGTGGGGACGATCGGCTGTTCGGCGCCGCTGCCGGCTCTGCAGGACGACATATACCGTAGCGGTAGACCGACTGGAGCCGGGAACGCCACAGGCGAATATCACTACTCAGACACCCGCGGTTATATACCATGTCATCAGTTGCCCGGACTGCGGTTCTAAGGATACCCACGTCACGAGTACCCGGCGGCCGATCCGGCATCACAAGTGCGATACGTGCGGTCACTGCTTCAAGAGCTGCGAAGAAACTACGCGGTAGGTTACACAGCCTGTAACGCCATATCTCTCATCAGCCAAAACAGCACGTAGGCTTGGTGTATGGCAACATCAGCGACGTTATCCACGTACATGGCAGCCGCGCGCGCCGCAATTGCTGACGCGGACTGGGATACCGCACTGACTCAAGCGATTTGCGGGCAGTCCGTCTTGGCGGAACTGCCCAATTCTGAGCTTGAGGGGCGTACACGTATCGAGTGGCGCAACACCATCAACGACCTTATCGCCAATATCCGCCGTCAGCAGACTGCAAGCACAGGCATCAAACGGGCACGGATCGAGTATACGGAGCCCACCGATGCTTAACTGGCTGTTCAAGCGACGAAAGGAATCACAGCAGCCGCGCAGCCTGCGAGATACCAGGGCACGAGCGAAGACTCGGACTCTCGAAGCGGGCAAGACGGACCGCCTGAATCAACTGCACTGGACGGACGCCAGCGACGTAGGGATTAACACGTTTCTCGGGGAGTACCTACCAACCGTCCGCGCCCGGGCCACATACGAAGCTCTGCACAACCCCAACGTCGAGGGTGTCATCGCGACCCACATTGATGATGTAATCGGTCCCGGTGGTCCCATTCTGCAGGTGCTGAGCACGAACAAGAAATACAACGCAGCCTTGGAACAGGTCTGGCGCGACTGGTGGGCCATGCCGGATATCACCGGGCTTCAGTCCGGGCCGGAGCTGCTTGGTCTGTGCATTCGGATGTTATGGCTCTGCGGTGAATACTTGGTCCAAGAGGTCACAGACGGGGACGGCAATGGGCCGGTATCGCTGAAGCTGAAGGCCCTGCATCCGCGCCGACTTGAGACGCCGACGGACAAGACGCAGGACAATGTCACACTCGGCATCAAACGCACACAACTCGGCCGGCCTACTACTTACTACATCGAAAGCACACCGGACAACGAATCGCTAACAAGCATGCAAATGAACTTCGTCGGCCGGTCTGCCAAGCGGATCATTCACGGCTTCCAGCTTGTCGAGCCCGACCAGGCCCGGGGCGTACCGTGGCTGACGTCCTGTCTGCCTACAGTTGCTGACCTGCGCGACTATGACACCCAAGTGCTCGACGCTGCTCGTGCTGCGGCCGATATGGGCGTCTATCTGTCTACCAAGCATCCGGACGCGGCTTATGTCGATCTCGCTGAAGATGACAACATCGAAATAGAGCGGCGCATGTTGACCGCTCTACCCTCCGGCTGGGAACCAAACCAGATAACCCCGCAACAGCCGTCAACCCGTTACATTGAATATCGAGCCGAGCGCCTGCGGGATTTGGGGCGCCCGCACGGAATGCCGCTGATGATGGTCCAGTTGGATAGCGGCAACCACAACTACAGTTCGGCCCGCTTCGATGCCCAGATATACCAGCGCGGTATCAACAGACTGCGCGGCTGGTTGGTACGGCATACGCTTAATCGCCTGGTCCGGGACGTCATTGTCGAAGCGCGGTTAGTCCCAGGAGTGCTGCCCGGCCGACCTGCTCGCGTGGACTACCAGTGGACGTGGACTGCACTTCCCCACGTTGACCCGCTGAAAGAAGAGAACGCGGTAACGGAACGCATCGCGAACGGCACCAGCACTTACCGTGATGAGTGCGCGAAGAAAAACGCGGACTGGGAAGAGGTATTCGACCAACAGAAACGGGAAATGGATAAGCGGGTAGAACTTGGCCTGCCCATCCTGTCACCTAAATCGAGTCTGGCAAGTGATGATAAAGACAAGGGGGCTTCTGATGCCTGAAAGCAATTTAGAGCGCCGTGACATGACTACGCGGGCGCTCACATTGCGCGCCGATACGCTCGACGACAAGGCGCGTACTGTCGAAGCGGTTCTGACGACTGACACGCCAACGCGCGTATTCGACTGGTCCGAGATGGCCTTCGTCGATGAAATACTCGTAATGAGTGGCGCCGAGTATCCGGCACAAGTCCCACTTCTGCGCGTGCATAACCGGTGGTCTACGGACGATGTTATGGGGTCAGTCCGCGACATCCACAATGGGTCTAACCAACTTGTGGGGCGGCTGCACTTCGCAACTGACGAGGCAACCGAACGCGACTGGCAGAAGACACGCGAGGGGCATCTGACTGATGTGTCTATCGGCTACCGGGTGCTCGAATCGGAGATGATCAAGCAAGGTACTACGAAAACCATTGCCGGGCGCAAGTGGACCGCAACTGACGGGCCATTGCGGGTGTCAACGCGCTGGCAACTGAAGGAAGCGTCGATGGTGCCCATTGGGGCAGATCCTAACGCGAAGATTCGTGAAGACAACGCGGGGCGTAAGCCCCCAGAATTGGAGGCTGACATGCCAAGCAAAACGAAACCGAAGAATGAGGATGTAGTCGAGGACACCGGCGAGCGAGTGGAGGCGGTCGAAACGAAGCCGGCCGCGAAGCCCGAACCGGTGGAGGCGGTTGACGCTGACGCCATTCGCGCCGAGGCGGTCAAGGCCGAGCGTAAGCGAGTGGCGGAACTGCGGAAACTCGCCGGCGACGATGTGTCCGTAGAAACAGTCCAGCGGGCAATCGACGAAGGCTGGGACGCATCGCGGGCGTCATCGGAGTTTCTAAAGGATATTCGCGAGAACCGCGAGCCTGCGGTGACTGTGGGAGCGGATCGAAGTGAAGGGATGATCCCCGGCCTGTCTGCTGCATTATGCCAGCGGGCAGGCATCATCTTAAATGATGACGAACGCCAAGCGGCGGAAGAGTTCCGAGGTATCGGTCTACAGGACTCGGCGCGCCTGTGTCTGCGGCATACGGGTGATGTGCCGGTGAACGTCGATACGCTATTCGGTCGCGCCATTGCTACCGGTACCTTTACTGAGCTACTCGGCACGTCGGCGACGAAGAGTCTGCAGGCGTCCTACACTGAGTATCCGTCCACCTTCCAGACGTGGGCCGGGACTCGGGACGTCGCGGACTTCAAGACGTATAAGGACATCAAGCTTTCGGCGTTCGCTTCCACCGAGTTGGTCAACGAAGCCGGCGAGATTGCCCACGGGGTCATCAGCGAGAAATACGAAGAGTATGCCGCGCTGACGTACGGCAAGCGCTTCGCGATCACGCGACAGATGTTCTACAACGACGATCTCGACGGATTCCTACGGATTCCTGCTCAGCTCGGTATCGCGGCCAAACGGAAGATCGACGACCTGGGATATGCCGACCTTTACAGCAATTCCGGCGTCGGCCCGACGATGACGGAAGACTCGCAAGCGTTGTTCTACGCATCGCGGACTACCCCGAACTACAAGACGGGCTCGGGTGGTGCGCTTGGTGATGCCGGCATGACCGCCTGCAAGACCCTGATGCGCAAGATCCAGGGGCTCGCCAGCGAGACGATCAACGTCTACCCGGTATACCTGCTGGTTCCGCCAGAGCTGGAGCATACCGCGTTGAAGCTCGTGCAGTCGCAAGAGCTGATGGCGCACGGGTCAACCGATACCACGCTGTACACGAAGAACATCCACCAGGGGACTCTCAAGGTCATCGTCGAGCCGCGGCTGTCTGGCGCGACGAACGGGACTACCGCCTGGTATCTCATCGCAGACCCGCGACAGGTACCGCACTATGTCGTGGTCTACCTGCGCGGCGCTCGGACTCCGACGCTTGAGCGTCACGACCCGCCGGAAATTCTTGGTCTTGGCTGGCGCGTATACCACGACTGTGGTGTGGCCGCGCTGGATTGGCGTGGAATTCTTCGCGCGAAGGGTGCGTAACCGAACTAACTGCGGGCCTTGGGCTCGCCTGACAGACAACTGAAACGAAAGGAACAGAGCCATGAGCGAAGCAGTCATGTGGAAAGAGGCCATCAATCAGGAAGACTACACGCCAGCGGCGGCCAAAGCGGCCGGCGAAGTCGTGGAACTGCCTGACGGACGTGCCGGTGTGGTTATTACCGACCTTGCGGCATCCCAAGCCGGGGCGGTATATACCAAAGGCATTTTCAAGATGGCCAAGACGACAAGTATGGTCGTCATCAAAGGGCAACTGCTGTATTGGGACGCGACCAACAGCAAGGTCAAGTATACCGGTGATTTCCCAGTCGGTACAGCGTTTACCGATGGACTGGCGGCCGATACCACGATCTATGTCGTGTTGAACGGCACAGTCAACCCGCGCGTGTCCCTGCAAAAGGGTCGGTGGAACAAGACCGAGACGCTTGGTCTTGGTGTGACTCGCAACGGCGAGGAATTCACATTGGCAATGGATGCCGTCGCCGAGGCGTCAACGGCTGCGATTTACAGCACCGACTCTGTGGCGTGCGCCGATGACCCGGTCTGGGAAGGGTGGGTTGCCATCTATGACATCGGCGACGATGCGGCACTGGACATCAACTTTGGTCTCGCGAACGGCACGCACGCTACGGACTGCGATTCGATTACCGAGTCGTGTTTCTTCCACTTAGACGGAAGTGCGCTGAGTATCCTTGTCGAATCCGACGACGGTACGACCGAAGTTGCGGCGGACGACAGCACGATCGTCGCGGTAGACGACACCTATGCGTTCTACCAGATCGACGCGCGGGATCTGAGTGACGTCAAGGCGTATATCAACGGCGTCCTCCAGGGCGGCGGCGAAACGCTTGTGCTCAGTGCCGCAACCGGCCCGCTGATCGCTATCGTCCACTGCGAGAAGACGTCCAACGACACGACGTGCGACGTGCGTGTCAAGGACATGCACATTCGCACGGTTCCCGCGTAGTAGCGAGCTGCCACTGTGAGTTCGTTACATGCCAGTACGATGGGCGCGGCTTGTGTGCCCGAGCTGTTACGGCAGTTCGGGCGCACGGTCGCCTATCGCGACGAACGGCGGAACCCTGTAACGCTTACCGCCATCGTCGGCGATACCCATACGCGCGAAGAGCTGGACGAAGCGGGCTTTACCGTAACGGAGCATACGTGCGAGGTGAAGATCAGCACTGACCCGGACGCGGATACCGGCGGCGTTGCAGACCCGGGGGAACATGCGCAGGTGAAGATCGGGGACGATACGTGGGATATCGAAGCCGTGGATACTATGGCGGACAGTCTCGCAGTCCTGCATTGCGTGCGTAAACCCCTTGTGAGCACGCGACGGAGGGTGGCACGATGACCGCTGCGTCCGGCCCGAAAGCAAAGGCGCTTGACTGCTTCCGCGATACCCTCGCCGACTGCACGTCGTTTCGTACGTGGGTAGGCGCATCCGGTGACGACGCGCAGGCGATAGCGCTGTCTCGTATTCACAAGCGGACAACGCCTCCACCGGAAGACGGACGGGTATTCGGCGTGGATGAACTACGGGACTTGCGGCCCTATGCGGTTATCTGGTGCGAACGGTTCAGTACACCGAAGGTGGCAGAGCCTCAGACGTTCGGAGAAGAAGGGGAGTTTACCGTCCATTTCGTGCAGGATATCGCGCCATCACTGGAAGATGACGAAGCCGAGACCCTTCACGTCATGGATAACCTTGTGGGTGACGTCATGTCGGATATGTCCGCGCTGGCTGCAACCGGCGGGTACCTGGCAGTCACCGGCTTCGAATCAGAAGACCCTGGCCTGGGCGCTCCCGATGAAGAGTCGGCGCAGGGTGATATTGCGTGGGTGGAAATGACTGTGAGGATCGGATGATAAAGTCTATCACACTCACATACCGGGGGCCTACGCCGAAGGCGGCGCGCAAGGAGCTAAATTCCATTCTGCGCAAGGGCTTTCATCTGATGGGTGTCTATTGGCACCGGTTCTTCCGAGGCAAGCACTTTACCGAAGCTGGCGGCCGACAATATCGATACAAGAAGCGCCGGCCGTCCTACGTGGCCCGTAAGCGACGGCTACAGAAACACAACGACCCGCTTGTCTGGTCGGGTCGGTCTCGAATGCTCAGCCGGGTGCGCCGGGTCAGAGCTACTGCCACAGGCGGTATTCGTTCGGGGCAACGACTGAGGGGCCGGGTACGGGTGACGATGCCGGTGCGCACGCTGAACCTACGGCCGAAGGGTGGTCGTATCAACCTGCGCGATGAACTGACGCGAGTGAGTGCACCCGAGGCCCGGCGACTGGCGGCCTTGTTCGCGCGTTATCTCACCAGCAGGTTGAAGGCTATGCGAACGAAAACGACGAAAGAGCGGCTGCGCATTGCCGCATAGGAGTGCAGAGCTATGGCAATCGGCAACCTTTGGGGCATATACGGTGTAACCGTTGGCAAGTCCGAAGCCGTGCAGTTGGGCGGCATTACCGACGTTTCGGGGCCGACGGGTACGGTCATCACCGATCAGGCGACAAGCGGTTCGGTATACCCGCGCTTCCAGGCGATAAGCGGTCACGCGCCGACGTTCAACTTTACAACGTTGGGCATTGCGGCGGCACTGGCACAAGCGGGCGCGGCGGGACTGCAGATCGAAGACTCAGGCATCCCCAGCGGCCTGATCTTCTACGGCCAGAAATGGACGGAGGGCGGGGCGCGGACTGCCGGCGCGACAGCGTATTCGTACACCATAACGAAAGGCTTTCTCGCGCCGGGAACCCTATCGGCCAGCGGGCAGGGGGACGCCACGTTGAATTACACCGCCACAGCCGTGTACGACGGCACGGCGGACATTATCGAAATCAACGACGCGGGGACGTGCCCGACGGTCACCGATACGGAACGGTTTGCACTCGGGCCGGTCACGCTTGAAAGTCTGGCATTGGACGGCGTGACGAATCTCGACATCGACTTCGGTATCACACTGGAAGTCCGGCAGGATCTCAGCGATGTCAATCCGACGTGGGTGAGTATCAAGGAAATCCGACCGGTCATCACCCTTCGCGGTTCGGACATAACATGGGCGAAGAGCACCGACGCTTCCCCTACGGGTGATATCCCGCCAACCGGCTTGGCAATGACGCACACGAACACCACCATCTATCTTCGCAAGCGAGCCGAGGGCGGCACGTTTGAACTGGACGCGACGGCAGAGCACGTCAAGATCACGGCGGCGGGGCTGATCACCGTGGACACGTCGTTCAGTGGTTCCGGCAACGAGCCGGCCGAAACAGTACTGCGCATCCCGTTGAAATACGACGGGACGAATGCGCCGATGGTAATCACTACTGCATCTGCAATTACATAGGAGGCCGTGCGTATGGCGGGCATGTTGTACTATCTGCCGGGGCACGGGACGGACGCAAAGCTCGCGCACGCGCAGGCGTTGGGCCTGGGCTATGCGCTCGAGCGTTTCGCCGCGCGGCTTGTCACTGGCGGTCCCGACGGCGGCAAGGGCGTAGTCGTTGCCGACGATCGGTACCTCAAGCCGCAGCGTATCGGCTACTATCCAGACCGGCAGATATGGCAACAGGTGCCGGATAGCAAAGCGTGGGCCGGATACTACAAGGACGACAGGCCGACGCCAGCCGAACTGGCGCGCAAACAGGTGTTACCCGGTCACCCGGTAGAACTCGGTGATGGTCAGACGTACATTATACCCATTGCCCGGGGGCTTACCGAAGAGGAAGACGAACTGGTATACGTCTGCCGGTTGCCACAGTCCAGCGCATACGTAGACGGCGCATGGCAGCCGGGCGGGGTTATGGGGAAATACGCGAAGCTGTGGGAGTTGGCCAACGCATGGTGGGATGCGATCTGCAAGGGCGCCGAAGCAAACGGGGAGCCGTCTTCGCCGTTGAAATTCGGGTTTGACGGTCTACACGAATCGGCGCTTGTCGTGCTGAGTACCAACTACCGGGTCGGCATTGCCGAGGCCGTACTGCTGGGCCTGCTTAACGAGCAGTGCGCGACGGAAATCCTTCAGGCGCTCATTGACTGGCCGGTGTTGATGGAGTTCCAGAACAAAAAAAAAGAACAAGCCGATGGCTCGCCTTTCACCGGTGGGCCGTCGGACGACACAAAGGATACCGCCCCACAATAGCTGACTTGTGGGCGCTGAGTAGCTGACGATATGGCGAAGTCCAGTGTAACGATGGAACTTGCAGGGGATGCAAAGGGCATCGTCCGCGCGCTTGCCCGGTCAGAAAAAGAGGTGGACAAGCTCAAGGGGAAGCTGAAGGAGGCCGGTGGGGCGTCTGCTCAGGCTGGCAAGGCAGGGCAAACGGCGTTTGGCGGCAATGCGTTAGCCGGTATCAAGCGGTATGCGGCGGGGTTCATCAGCGTGGGGGCCGCGATTGGCGTAGCAACGAAGGCACTGCGATCGTTCCATGAAGAACGCATGACAGCGATGGAACGTATCACGGCGGCAGAGGGCGCCCTCAAGAGCCTGATTCAAATTTCGGGCGGCGATCCCAAGCGGTTCGAGCAGTACATTCGAACCGCACAGGCGCTTACAGCACAGGGTGTCGAGCCGGGCGCGGCGTACCAAGCGGTGTTTACAGGCTATTCACTGGGGTTCGGGCAAGAAGCCATCCAGCAAGCTGGAACAATGAAGGCGTTCACTCGCGGCATTGAACCTCTATTGCAGGCGGTCGGCGGCGTCCGTGCGGCATTCGGCCCGGCAGCGCTTGGTGGTGGGTTGGAGTCGGGTATCAATGCGCTGCTTGCCGGCGCGGAAAAAACGAAGGTCAATCTTGAACAACTGTCTGAGCAGATCCTTATCCCTGCACAGCCTGTCGTCAAGCTTGGCGGAACTGCGGTCGAGACCATCGCAGCAGTCGCCACTATCGTCAAAGGTCTTCCGTCGCCGGAACGAGCTGCAACTGCAGTGGCGCGAGCTGCCGACATAATGGCCCGCGAAGACCGGGGGCTGAAGGGGCGCGGGCTGCTCGGGGCAATCAGGCACGCTCGCGGTCTAAGCGAAGATCAGTTGACGGAATTCATCGGGGAAAATATCCGCGCTGAACGCGGTATCCGCCTACTCATTCAGAACTTTGATACATTCGTCGAGAACATCGACGAAATTAACAAAGCCGTTGCTGCGACTGGTAAGGACACGTCCCGAGTGCGGCAAGCTGTGCAACTGGCGGGCATAGTAGAGCCGGTCAGCCCACTTCTGAAGTATCAAAGGGCGAAGGCCGGCCGCGCGATGGCGGAAGAAGAAGCGTTCGGGGTGCCGCAACTTGAACGAGCTGCCATCCGTGATGCAATGATGCGTATACTTACTGAGCAAAAAGTCGGCTGGCTAGGTCGATGGACAATGGGCGCGGAAATGGGATTGCGCGACCTGTTCAATCACGAGCCTGCTGCGATGTTACGAGCTGCCGAACGGATGATCACGTACACGCGGCCTGATCGTCCCGGTTACCCTGCTCGATTGCCGGGGACTCAGCCCGGCGATACTGCAGTCCAATTGCGGTTGCACGAATTGGCGGGCGCGGAAGGGCGCGATACAGAACTATTGCGCGCTGCGGCGGTCGATGATGCGATGTTGAAAGCGGCACAGGCGCTAGACGCTGCTGCTGACAAAATGAAGGCTGCCACACAACAGATACCAGCGCACACTACCCTTGCAGCCCCGGACATGGAGCCCCCGTAAATGGCGACTACCGTCGGCAGTGTGACATGCACACTCATCGAGTCCTTGGAGCCCCAAGAGCTCGTCAACCGCGTTGACACCTGGCAAGTCGTCGGCCGGGACGGGTATGGCGCGCAACTGACCGGCAAGGGCGAAGCGCAGGCACGCTGGAGACTGTTTCACCGGGACTCGAGCGCCAACATCGACACGTGGATCAGCAATATCCGCGATACGGTTGGGACTGTCGTGACCATAACGGATACCGCAACAACAGAACATACGAATCAGCTTGTTCAGAGGATCGCGCGGATATACAAGCGCAAGGTGGAAGGCGATAGCGTGGACTGGTGGTGTGATATCTGGCTTCACTCAGTGAAAGTAGCCTGACGATGGCCATCACGAAATATGAGCAAATGCGAACCGGCATTCAAACGCAGGTTATGGTGCAGTCCGATCTGACCGGGACCGTCTACTATCACTGGTATCTTGACGGAGGCTATCTCGGGTATACGACCACGCCCTATCGGTCCTTTACGCTACCGCAAGACGATCAGTCCGAATTCGCGGTCGTGGATACAACTGATGCCAGCTTTGACCCGGTGGCCAATGCCCCCACGCACTACACGGCAAAGCGCCCTATCTGGTGGGTGCGCTCGGCGGCAACGGATGTGGACTACTACCGCGTAGACCAAAAGAAGGGCGCAGGTGAGTGGGAACAGATCGGGGTTGTTTACGAAGATGCCACGCACTGGGACTATCAGGTAACTACGCCCCGTCTTGATGACCTGGGGACGTACACTTGGCGGGTCGTCCCGGTAGATACGATCGGCAACGAGGGGACGGCATTGACGATCGGGCCGGAGCTTATCGTCCGAACGCCGGATGCGCCGGAAGTCACGATTACGTATGACGAAGGAACGGACAAGGTGACAATCGCAGAGGCGACGTGATGACGTGCGGTACTACACGCAAGGGAATACGATAGTGGCCATCGTAGGCACACAGTCCGACGCGCTGAAGTTGAAGGTGGACTCGACGGAAATCGTCCACCTGAAGGCAGTCGGTACGGCACCGGGCGTGCGCGTGACCCTTGCGGCTGCGCGAAACGGAACGGGTCTGGGAATGCTGCAATGTGCGGGCAGTGACGGCACGCTGCTATCCTGGAAGGCCCCCGGTTCGAGCACGTACGGACCGGCAACGCCCGCCACGACAGACGGGGACTACCGGTTACAGGACGGGGAGGACGGCGAGAAATGGGTTCGGGTTAACGTGGACGCCTCGTGGTTACAGGAGGGGAACGAAAGCGCGGTGGCTCTATACGACATTTACAACAACGATATCGGCAGCGACGACGTGACGGCGGGGGAAGCGACGGCAGGCGACGTCGAGACGTACACTATCACCCTTGAGAATGTCGGCAACTTCAAGATGACTGACGTCCGCGTGTGGCTCGATGCCACGACATCGGGGTTGAAGATATCTGATAACGGTGCTGATTGGGTTGACCCTACCACGGCCGCGACTGCCCTGGTCATGGCCGACCTGGCGCCCACTGAGACTGACACACTGCATTTTCAGCGAACGATAGCGGCGAGCGCGAGCGCGGACGCCGAAGTTCTGAACTTGATCCATGCCCGCTTTGACGGGTGGTAGTAGGAGACTGATACCATGTTCTACACGTTGCCGTTCGATAACAAGGTGACGCACGCGACTGCCGACACGTATTTGACGGTCGCTTCGCTGATCGTTCCCGACACTGCCGGTGTGCGGTGCCGCATTCGCTCGTTGACCGTTGGTCCCGCGCAGGATTCGCAGACGGACATACCGTACGCCATTAAAATAGACCGCATTGACGACGTGTCGGCGGGGACTGCCGGGACTAAGACTGCGGTGGCCGTGGCCGACATAGGGAAGAAAGACCCAGGGGCGCCCAATTCCACTGTAAGCGGCGGGGTTGCGTATACCGTCGAGCCTACGACCTACAACGGGGAACCGTTGTGGCTGAGTGCTCAGAATGATCGGGGCACGCTGATCAAGGAATGGGGGCCGGAAGACGCACCGTCTGCCGATGCCGACATGCTACTCGGCGTGCTCATGGCGCCGCGTACGTCGGTCGCGATCACGGTCAGTGGGTGCATTGAGTTTGAGGTCTACTAATGGCCTGGCCGACCGAGGCCGGTAGCATTCTCAAAGCGCGGTCCACGCGCAAGCGGGGAGTCCGCAAGTGCAGACGGTCAAGCGTGGTGCAGCCGTTGTGGGCGCTGCCGCACTTCGTGCCCTATACTCAGTCCGTGTTACCGAAGCACAAGCCACGCGCGCGCAAGCACCGGCCTAGTCGTGCTATCGGCCCGACTACATTCCGGGGCCGCTGGCATCTGGACATGCGGGGTACCTATCGCGTGTTCAACGACGCGGCGTATCGGTTCTATGAGTCTACACGACCGGCAGTCGCACCCGGTGAATGGGAGGGCAGCGAAGGATGGAACAATGCAACGCTTGACGCATACAGTGGCAACCTCATTGCACTGTACAAGCTGGATGAATCGAGCGGCAGTGCGGTAGACGTTATCAACGCCATAAACGGGACCGCGTCCGGTTCCCCATCATACGGCCAGTCCGGTGTCATCGGCAATTGTGTGGAATTCGACGGCACGGACGATAAGTTCGTGACCGCGCAGTCGGCCTCGTTCCCCGCGACCGACTTCACGCTGGCGCTGTGGGTGTATTGTACGAACTACTCACGTATCGCAATTACGTTTGATGGTGCGTCTTACGACTATGATTTGATTTTTACGAGCAATGCTACCGAATGGCGACAAGGGATAACGGCGAAAGCGGAAACATCATTGCCGCTCGGTCAAGATGCTTGGCATCACGTCGTATTGATTCGAACGTCTGGCGACCATGCCGTCTACTATGACGGGGTATCACAAAGCCTGGATACGAATACCAACGACACCAGTTCGCTGGCGAATAGCTCGCTGATCATCGGTGAACACAATACCGTCTTTTGGGAAGGGAAGTTGGATCAGGTGGTAATCTGGGACGACGCGCTGTCATCGGCCGCAATCACGGCATTGTACAACAGCGGCGACGGCCGACCGTACGTGGATCTGCCGTTGGCTGACATGCTGTACGCAACGAATGCGAGTTTGCCGCATGAGCCGTCCGACACATTCGGTGACGGCGTGCATCGGTTCGCGGCGACATATTTCAACGGTGTTGTTGAATCCGACTTGATGCCGATCGGGCCGAATGGTGAAACATGGTTGCGCCTGGACGTCGCCAGCGGAGCGGAAGCCAACCCGCCACCAAGCGGCCCGGCTGACTGGCGGCTCGAAGAACGAACCGGCGGGGTTATCGCGGTATGTGGAGCCTACTATCAGACCGGCACGCTACGTGCCACGCAGTGGGCTATCACGTACACAACGGACGACTCCAACCCGGGCACCGGCTCACCGGACGTAACGGTGACGATGCCGACCGGCTTGGTTGCGGAACTGGCGTACGCGCTGCCAGCACAGAGCAATGGCACGGTTGTCAAAGTCCGGCTCCAGACACGGCGTCAGGACGGGGCAACGTGGTATTACTCCGAGGATCTGACGATCAAGACGGTCACGGTCGATACCATCGGCCCAGCAGCCCCGCCGGCGGGGGAGGTGGAGTAGTGCCCGTCATATCCCGCAACCCGACACCCGACCCACGAACGTCAGCGTTGCAACCGGAGCCGGTCAACGCACCGATCCTGCAGGTCAAAAAGGCGTGGTCGGATAACTGGCAGTATCGGTCCGAGCTGGAGCTCGTCGCCGGCCGCGCGGCTGCTGCCGGTCAAGACCTCGGGTCGCTGCAGTTCCGGCGGGTATACGGCCGGGTGAAAGCGCCCCACGAGTCGGATATCACCACGCGAACGCCTATCGACCTGCAGAACTGGTGGGTCCGCTTGCTGCTTGTAACTGATCAGGGGCCGTTCACCGTTTGGGTCGGCCGGGTGACAAGCGAAGTACGCGGCCCGCACGGCGGGGACGTCAAGGACGGCAGTGACAACGCCGTGTGGTCCGGGGTGCAGACGTGGACGGCGTACGAACCGCTGCAGTTGCTTCGCAAGATCCACATCAGTGAATCGAAGTGGTGGCAAGACAGCGCGATGCAGACGCTTGGTTGGGTGCCTGGCATGAATGCGCGAGACGCCCGCAAGCTGCTTGTCGGCAACCGGTCTGAAAGCCACATCAACGCGGCGGGGACGGCCGTTGACGCTTCGGATAGTGAAGGGTCATACCTGTACGGTGGTTCCGAGCAGTGGACGCGGTTTCAGTATCTCCAGTATATCCTGCACCGCTTCGTCGAGGACCGCGACAGCGACGGTGACCTGGTCGGCCCGGCGTGGATGCTGAGCGGCTACACGGACACACTGCACGAGCTCACGGACACCGTTGACTTCGGCGTTACCCAAACGGCGGCCGACATCATCCGCAAGCTGATAAGCACACGGCACGGCATCGACTACAAGATCGTCCCGCTTGTGTACGCGGCGGGCAGTCCACCCGACGTCTGGGGCTTTGATATCCAGGTATACCCGTTGCTTGCCCAAGACGTGACGTTCGGTGGGACCACGCTACCCAAGAACCCGGACCTCGTGAATCTGAAGCGTTCCGAGCACGCCAACATGCTGGAGCCCCGTATAGAGCGTAGCGCAGACCACCAGTACAAGCGGATTCGGGTGCTGGGCAAGCGGATCGTCGTCTGCTGCTCGCTGCACGGGGATAAGGCGATTGCGCCGGGGTTTGATCGGGACGACGAAGAGCGGGTTGTAACCCTGGTCGCCAAGTGGTCAGCGGCGCTCGAGACGGCATACAAAGCCGGGACGGGGAATAGCGCCGACGCATCGAAGAAACACGACGCAGCCCGGGCGCACGACCGGTTTACCGCCGTCTACCAGCAATTCGGCGCCCCGACCGACTGGGACTTCCACGCCGGCTTTGCGAATCCGATCCTGTACTCGGACGGTCAGACGATCGAGGTCGAGGACGTAAGCACCGGGGCGTATCAGAACCAAGTGCGTGAGACGCTGTCTTGGCTGCCGTTGCTGGCCGGCTATGACTATGGCCCTGCCGTACCCGTCATTGACAACACCAGCGACCACGAGCCGGGGCAGTTACCACCCGTGGCGTGGATTCTCGATCCGAAGAGTGAGCAATGGGCAACGACCGACGCTGTAGGGCTTGGCGCTGTGCAACGGTTGACGACCGACTGGGGGCTGAGGCTGAATCCGGCACCGAACCATCTACTGGCGAAGAATCATTGGACAAGCGCCAACGGCAGCAAGTCGTCCCCCACGCACGACTACGATACGTTGGTGTTTACCATCGCTTTCGAGTCCGACCACCGGGTGACGATGGAATACCAGGTCGCGGACACCGTGTCACCCGAGGACGGCATTCTCGACATTCAGACGGACGCGGAATTCTGGTATCTGGCACCGAACACGGCAGTCGGCGTGCGGAACACGGTAAATGAGACACAGACCACCAATGAGCTGGTCGGCTCCGGCTCCACCGGTCGCGTGCTGCGCAACGACGTCACCCGGATGGCTGCCGTTATGGCCGGGGCGATCGCTCGATACTTCAACGAACGGGCGCGGGCTACTATCACGTTCCGGGGTTTGCTCCCGTGGGCTGGATTACTCGGTCAGATACTCAACGTGGTGGAAGGTTCCGGCGGGGATACGCAAAGCGTGCAGGCGCCGATCACCGGAGTCGAATGGCATCCGGGGCCACCACCGATGACCATCATTCACACGGGGTTTGCGCGATGAGCGAGCAGCACGATATGGCGTTGCGGGACGTGGCCAACATAGTACGCCCGGCACGAATGGCCGCTTTGGCCGGGGCGGAACTGCAGCAATTCCGCTTGCGCGCCGTATACAAGGACTGCCTGTCGTGCATACCGTTTGACGGGACTACGGCGCAGGGTGCCACGGTGCTTGTCGCTATGTCACCGTGGGCTCGGCAGTATTCGCGGTGGGGGACGAAGACGTATGAATATGTGAACGAGCAATTGCGAACGGCGACGTTGGACGTTAGCGGCTATACCGAGGTGGAAGTTATTGTCCCCGCCTATGAAACCGGCACGATAATTGACGAGTACGGTACGCACACGGGCGAGATTATCTATGCAGCTCGCGGCATCATCGGCGGAACCGGTGTGACGTACGAAGGGGAAGACGTCGAGTGGCTTGAACTGAACATCCGCGGCTGGTGTAAGAGGTGGGAAGCGTGACGGTAGGGACTACTGATTTCGGGTGCGCCGGGGAATCGCGGGCGAATGCCGGGGTGGAGTCGCGGTGCAATGCGTGGAGTCGATTCGTACGGGAGCCGACTGCCGCTACGTTGTGGACGATAGACTATCACAAAAACTTCGTGTACTCGGCCGATGCCACGAGCGGCGACAACTTCGGTGACCGCCTCGGGCAGGCAAACCTGATGCTGTATGATCCGCAGATAATGAACCCTATCTCAATCGGCGGCGACGATGACACTATCTGGCTCATTGCGACGCCGTACCCGGGTGGCAACCGATCCGCTTACCGGATGAACGGGCAGAGCATGGCAATCGAAGTGGGGCCGGTGACATGGGGATACTATGCCGATATCATACCGATCAGCATTGGCGGGAACTCGAGCGCGGTTTATGCTGTTGTATCCGGCGATCCAAGCGGGTACTTCAGCGGTTTATACTTGGCTGAATGCGATACGGAAACGCTCGCGGTCACACAGGGGACGTGGCCGACGTTCGAGCCGTTTACGTGGGTTACGACTGGCAGCGCAGGAACGTCGTTTTACCCGCTCGGTGATATCCCCAAGCTTGCCGGTTGCGGGGGTGACGGGGATGTTATCTGGGCCGCGGAAAACCGGGGGGAAGATTACTACGGCGGGCCGTACAGTTGCACGATAATGAAGGTCGAGTTTCACACCCTGCCGGATTGCCGCTATGTTGACGGCCACGGTACGCAGCACACCCCGTGGCCGGTGCCGCGTATTCTTGCGCGCGCAGGGCATCCGGATATCAACCAGATTGATGATGTCGGCGGTAGCGCGGACAACGTATATGCCGTAGATGCGTGGTCAAAGACGGTTTACAAGATCAACCCGGATTTTGTTGGCGGCGCGGGTTACCTGTACAACGAGTACCCGGCTGCAGGTCATACGCGCGACTGGAACACGTCGGGTGATGTTGGTCGCTTGAATATTATGGATACACGATACATCGGGTCAGACCTGATCAACCCGGATGGCTGGGACGATACATGGGCCCCAAGTCACCCTACCGGTATTGGAGGCACATGACGATGCAAAAACCGTTAAACGGCTTGACTTTTCGGATAGTAGCTGGCATACTTGGTACGGTGGTTCTCGCGGGTGGCACGCTGTACGTCCGGTCTGATATCGCACAAGCCGAAGACATTACCCAGCGACTAGGAACGGTGGAGACACAGGCGGCCGTTATTGACGGCGCGGTGCAGTTTAACCAGCTTACGCTCGACGAGTTCAAACGAGACCAGAAGAAGTGGAACGACAAGACGACGGAAACGCTTGACGAGATAGTCCGGCGGTTACCGAGATAGGAGCGAGCGATGCGAAATACACTTGTGATTTGGACGGCGCGTGCCTTGTGCGT
>Ga0180438_10004124_pt1 | contig 21192 bp, 21 predicted proteins | sample SS_ome_12_FD_132455 | JGI IMG/M metagenome (GOLD analysis project Ga0180438, IMG submission 132455) | Hypersaline lake sediment archaeal communities from the Salton Sea, California, USA - SS_3_D_2 metaG | ecosystem: Environmental > Aquatic > Non-marine Saline and Alkaline > Hypersaline >... | reverse complement strand
TCAACCTACGATCAGCTCAAACACTATCACAAGGGTTGGGTGGAGGAGTATCTGGGCGACGAGAATAACCGCCGTGACGAAAAGTGGACCAGAAGTATCGCTGTTGGTAGTAAAGGATTTGTCAAGGGTGTAAAGACTTCCCTTGGAGCGATTGCCAGGGGAAGGAAAGCAAGCCAGGCGGTGGAAGCCTATCAGCTTCGAGAGCCTTCAGCTCTCTATGGTAGCCATTTTGGGACCAAAAAGGAAGGTATAGGGCCTGATAACACCTATTATTGGAACGTTTATGATGAATAATCAATGAGATATATTGGCCCGACCCCAACTTCATACTTACGCGATAAAGCGCGCCGGTGATCGCCATCGTTAACAGCATTGGAGTGATAGAATGAGAATATACCAGTTCAGAGTTTCCATAATAGGGATACCAAAGCTGTATCGAATAATTGAGGCATCTGAAAATTGCACTTTTGATGATTTTCATGATGCAATTTTTCAGGCATTCAACAGGTACGATGATCACCTTTACTCATTCTTTATCACCGGAAAAGATACCAAGAATATGCGAAGCATTTATGATTCTCCAGAAATAACGCATCCTCAGAATGTAGAGGATATAATGGGTTTTGGGAAAAGAAAAAAATCTACAGCCAAGACTCGGATTGGGGATGTCGACTTGAATGAAAATGATATCTTTCACTATCTATTTGATTTTGGGGATGATTGGTGGCATCGAATTCGGGTTCAAAGTGTTAATGAAACGAAATCGAAGAAAGAGTATATTAGATTAACCAAGTCTTATGGAGAATCTCCACCACAATATCCAGACTACGATGAAGATGATGACGAAGAATATGATTAAGAATTGCAGTTAACCTCACCGTGCATAGGATCGCTCAGAACTCGCTGTGGCCTGTACCTCACGTATTTAGTTTTTATATTTTGTATTTAGGGAGCGTACATCGCTTTATAAGATTCTGCGGGGAAGGAGTCAATGCTCCTCTTGACTCTTGCAGGCGCTGAAAACGGCTTGCTTATTGACATTGGACATTTCTTCCTAACCACCGGATACAACGGACGCGGTGACCCTGGCGTTCTGTGTAAGGAAAAAATTAGAGAAAAATGTTTGAGGAACTTGAAAAAATAAACACGCGCCCCAAGCCATTCGAGTTTTACACGGCAAGCGACCTATGGGCGGATGAGCATACCTCAGAGATGATGCTCTCATTCCACCTAAACGAGGACATTGATGTTTCGTCCCGAAAGGCGAAATTCATCAACCGCTCAGTTGAATGGATAGTCTCCTACTTCAAGGTCGGAGCGGGAATTAAGATTGCCGACTTCGGCTGTGGCCCAGGATTGTATGCGACGAGGCTGGCTCAAAGGCAGGCGGATGTGACCGGTATAGACTTCTCAAAGAGGTCGATTCAGTATGCACAGGAAGTCGCAACTAGGGAGGGACTATCCATCCACTATGTAAATCAGAACTACCTGGAGTTTGAAATAGATGATCGCTTTCATCTCATCCTGATGATCATGTGCGATTTCTGTGCCCTCAGTCCCATCCAGAGAAAACAGATGCTGAGCAAGTTTTACGCAATCCTGGAGCCAGGCGGTTCTGTTCTCCTTGATGTGTATTCGCTAACGGCCTTTGACCAGCGAGAAGAGACAGCAATGTACGAAGCCAATCTCCTCAATGGTTTTTGGTCGCCGAATAAGTACTACGGTTTTCAAAATACGTTTAAGTACGAGAGGGAAAAAGTGGTTCTTGACAAATATACGATTATTGAACGGACACGCACACGAACCGTTTATAATTGGTTGCAATATTTCAGTCCCGAAGCTCTGGAGAGGGAATTTGTGGAGTGTGGGTTTTCAATTGAGAAACTTTATTCAAATGTTGCAGGTTCATCTTTCGACTCGGAGACTAAAGAATTTGCGGTTGTCGCCCAGAAAATATAAGAGGCAAGAACACAGAAATTTACGGTACATCAGTTCATAAGCTCCTGAAAGGAAAAGGGATCAGGTCTCCTCTTGACTCTTGTAAGAGGTAAACCAGTGTTTGGCATGGCCATAGCCGAGATGAATTCTGTCCATGGCAGACCGATATCAATAGACTTATAGGTTTCAAACGAGCATGGGGCATGGGGTGACATCGAACAAATCGCTCCTGGCCTTGGCCGGGATGCACTCTGACACCGCTACCCCAAGGGGTCCTCCGGCCCCATTGTCATGACGGATGCTGAGCAAAGCATCCCTCGCGCCCAAGGGGCTGCAGCTCATCCCGCGTTCCCCTATGTTTCCGCTATTAAACGTTTCAATCGTATAATTATGTTGAAATATATACGATCTAGTCGTATGCTATGACCATATGGAAGAGCTCCTTTATCAGTACAATCCTTGGTGGGAAGGTCAGGTTGATCTATCGGGTATTCGGCCGAGGCAGAACCAACTCGACAGGATCGAACCGCTGATCTCCGATAAGCGAGCGGTGTTTCTGACCGGTCTTCGCCGCGTGGGGAAGACGACGCTCATGCGGCTCTTGGTGGATAGGCTGATCAGGCGCGGCACTCGGCCATCAGAGATCCTCTATGTTAGCCTGGACGATTATCTTTTCCGTGGACAGGCGATCGTTGACATCGTTGCAGCCTACAGGAGAACCCACAAGGTCAGCGTCGATCGATCTGTGATTCTTCTGTTCGATGAGATTGCCTACAAAACAGACTACCAGCAACAACTGAAGAACCTTATCGACCGGGAGAACGTCACCATCGTAGCCACATCGTCGTCGAGTTCTCTCCTTCGTGACCAAAAGGCGTTTCTCACTGGTCGTTCGACGACTATCGAGATTCAACCATTGAGTTTCCGGGAATACCTGGATTTCAAAGGAGTCCACGTCGCCAAGAGGGATCAGCAGCTTTTGGACACCTATTTCAGGGACTACATCCGTGAAGGTGGACTCCCTGAGAATGTGCTGCAACCGAGTCGTGAGTATTTGATGAACCTGGTGGACAACATTATTCAGAAAGACATCACAGCCTTTCGCGGTCTCAAAAATCATCAGGTATTGCGGGACTACTTCACGCTCTTGATGGAGCGAAGTGGAAAACAAACAAGTATTAACAAAATCAGCAACATTCTCAAAATCTCACCGGACACATCTCGTCGTTACCTGGGCTATTTCGAGGAGACCTACCTCGTTCACCTTCTTCCAAGATGGGGAAAAACCAACGAAAGGATCCTGTCTCCCAAGAAGGTGTATGCGTGCGATCTGGGTATAAAGTATCTATTCATCGGCGAGCGCGATCTTGGGAGCTATTTCGAGAACTACATCTATCTGCAATTGCGTGGCCGACAGCAACTTTTCTATTTCTACAAGAACGGGACCGAACTGGACTTTGTCACCGAAGACAATACGCTGATCGAATCCAAATACAATGCCGAGATGCACGGTGAACAATTGAGAATGTTTCAGAGCCACCCTGCTCGACGGAAATATCTCATCGACTCGGTGAAGGGGTTGTCCATCATTGATGAAATATGGGAAACCTAACGGAAGGGAAAGGGTACGGTGAACCGCGCCGCTGATTCGGACGTTATCTGCTGAGATTGATGGAGATAGGTATGAGATTTTCAGCGATCAATCTAGAGGCAAAACTTGGCAAGTTTTCAGAACATTGGTCTCCGAAGATCATTGCTCAGATGAACGATTACCATTTCAAGCTGGTTAAGTTCCAAGGTGACTTTGTCTGGCATAGCCACGCAGATACTGATGAGACTTTCATCGTTCTTCACGGAGAAATGCAAATTGATTTCCACGATGGGAACGTCACCCTGAAGGCCGGTGAGATGATTGTTGTTCCAAAAGGTGCGGAACACAAACCATGCGCCGAAAGGGAATGTCAAGTCCTGCTCGTCGAACCTGCGGGTACAATAAACACAGGTGACACAGGCGGGGAAAAGACTGCAGCAGACAACATTTGGATATAGGATTAAAGGCAGGAAAGGGGGACATTGGTTCCAAAACGATTTGATAGATGGGATAAAAGGGTTAGCGTCTCTACAGATAAGGTCGCCTTCTGGGCGTTTCAGACACGATCAATGCAGGGCAATCCTCTCGGCTTTGTAGAACCCTAAGCCGCTCCTCTCTTTCCTTCCCTTGAGATGTACACCCTTCAGTATGAACTGCCAAACGATTTCTCCACCGGTCGTCACTTCAATGATCTTTGTTGACCCGATAATCAGTGTATTGCCGTTTGGCAATCTGTCGGCATCTCTCACAGGTGCGGCGCCCCGTTCGACAATTGCTGATTGCCAGACAATTCTGCTCGTCTCAGGGTCAATCTCTATGGCTCGGTGAGGCCCATGATGGTTTGCAACAAGGATATGACCATCAGGAAGAACCTCCGGGTCGTGTTGATAATGAAGAATCCCTTCCCCTATGGTCCTGACAACCACCCCCTGGGGGTCGACTTCAACCAGAAAGTTGAAATTCCTTGGGCTGATCAGTGTATTGCCATTGGGTAGCCTGCTTACAGCATTGGTATGAGTCCAGCCCTGGTCGCGAATATCTTTGTAGGGCGACTTGTCAAAGTGGTTTTTTGCACACCAGGACCAGACCATCTTCCCTTTTGGATCGATTTCCTTCACCTGAGCGTCACTCATCCGATCCCAACCGCCAAATGCGACGAGCGTGTTCCCATTTGCCAGACGATCGGCGTCATGGGATACCTTCTTATCCATGTAAGACCAGACCGTGTCCCCGTCACGATTGATTTCATAAACACCCTTGAGAGGTAATAGAAATAGGATGTTGTTGTTCGCCAGCCATTCAACATCAAATCCTGGGTTGGTGTATCGTCTCAAATTCCGCGGAAGGAGATATTCCCAAATAATCCGCCCTTGCATATCCACCTCGATTATCCTCGGGCGTTCAGGTCTGTGGTTATCCGCAAGCAAAGTCGTGCCGTGCCATGACTTGCTCGGAATATGAATATCGACAAGGATATCGGGATCGATCACGGGCTCTTTATACCTAGACGCCTTGCTTCCTGCAGTCGCGCTGGATCCCGCAAATATCAAGATTGCAAGCACGACACAAAAAACCGAAAGGATGTTCCTCTGAATTCCAAACATATTGCCTCCCTTGTTGGTCAGTGGAAGAAGAGATGAGTCATCCTGAGACGGATCTAATATCTAGGATGTGACCCCGGATGCCCCCCCTTCACTGTTGATAGCTCCATCCGAGATGCAGACCGAAATCGGGGCTGTTGTCATGGACGATCACGTTCTCAATCAGACCAAATTGGACCACCCCGTGACGCTGGGTGCTCCACTTGAAACCCAGATGGACTTCGTGCGAAGGTTGATCGAGTTTACGGATATCCTTGACGGCCGGCCCGCTGCAAAGATACTGGGCCAGGATGGCAAAGGTCGGCGTGCAATGCCAGGAAAGCGAGAACATGCCGGTGAGCTGCTCGTCTTCAAGCTCCAGCGGTTTCATACCCGGTGCCAGCGCAGGCACTTCGCGCTCATCAAATTTCGTAAACCCCAGAGCCCCATAAGTGTACCATTTCTTTGACCAGCGTTTGGCAGCACCCAAACCGAAACCGACGTCCACCTGGTTATCATCTGTGAATATATCCGCTGACTTGAGGGGGTAACCCGCCACGGCATAGAGATTCACCGATGGCCAGGTTTGCGTACCATAGGAAATGTTGTAATTCAGCAGAAAACAGAGCCTGTTGCTGTTGAGTCCGCCGGCTGAAAACTCGAGTACATTTTCACCGGTTTGCGGGTCGAACAACTCGACGACGCCTCTGTCTTTTGGTACTTTGTCTCGACCGTTCTGTCTGATCCCGAACTGATCGTGAACCCCCTGGATCAAGCTATCCATCTCACCACCGAAGTAGTTCCGGTTTTGAAAAGCCACCAACAGACCGAACCGTGTGTTGAAACCGTAACTCAGAGCCACCACTGTATCGAGCATTTCATAGTCCAGCAGAAATTCGCTTTCTTTGGCCCACACATTGGTCCACGTCGAGCGGATATCGGTTCTCCAGCCAGGCTTGATGTCAGCAGGGATGACCGTCGGCAGAGTCAGGCGCAGGCTTTGGGCCGGTGACTGGGAACATATCTCAAGGAGCCCGAGGCCGCGATTGTAATCATAAGGAATTTCCTCAGCAAAACCGGCTATCGCCATCAGCAGAGAAAGCGCCAAAACTATCTTTGTCACTTTGATCACCATGGTTCACCTGAGATCAGAATCTCCATGATGTGGAATGATGTCTATCAAATAAATCTGGAAAGGGAAAGGGGAAAATTGGAACGGAAATTTGTTGACATCGGTGTGGAGTATGAGATCATCTAAAAAGAAGAGTGGCCAAGTCTGATCTTGGCTCTTGCTGCCGCTGAATTCAGCGGAGGAGGGGTTTCGCCGCCACAGTCCGGCGCAAGTCATTTTCAAGCAAGGAGGAACAGATATGGGTGATAAGGGGAAAAAGGATAAAGGCAAAAAGGAACAACAGAAAAAGGCTCACCTCAATCTAAAGGAAAAACGAAAATTGAAAAAGGAAAAGAAGAAGTAAATGTCCGGTGCTGTCCGGTGATCTTGAATCAAGCGCGTAGAACCATGCGAAAACGAGGCTGTCCCTTCACATCGTTCAGGTGAAGCTCTGGGCGGAGGGAAGAAGAGAACCTCAGACCTACAGAGTTCGTGGCCACATTTTTGAAAACAGATACGAAGCAAGAAAAGCCAAGACACCCTACGGCGAATGTGAGAACGATCAGAATATACTGTTCAGGATGTCATAGTCTCTTATACGAATATCATAAGGCCGGGAGTGGGCTCTTGGTTAAGTGTTACAAGGAAAGGATCAAGGAAGATTATACCCGTGGAGATTTAAGGTGTCCGAAATGCGGAACAGCGTTTGCGAGAGAAAGAATGATACACGGTAAGCCTGCACACAAAATCATCCAGGGTAAGGTATATGTGAAATCGTAGGAGATTGAGGGGATACCCCAAAAGCAGGGCGTGCCGCGGTGCAGCACTTTGCGGCGAATGCGGGGGCAGTGAGAGGGAGACGCAACCATGCGCCGGTGGCCTTTGCCGTTGAGCGGGAAGGAGAAACCTGATGAGCAGCTACTACATCGCCAAAGCTGGAAGCAAAACCGGCCCTTACGAGGAATCTGAGATTCGCCGTCAGATAGAGGAAGGCACGCTCACGTCGGATGATCTGTGTTGGTCCGAAGACATGGGGGACTGGCAGCCTGTCGGGAGAGTTTTCGCACTCGGTACCGAGAAACCGTCGCCACCACCAATCCCGCCGACAGCGGTTCCTGGATCCGACCGGTCAGCCCCGTTGTTCCTGTACATTCCCGTCAGCAGGTTGATCATCTTGTCGATCGTGTCAATGAGCCTCTATGAAATTTACTGGATCTACAAGAATTGGCGTTACATCAAGGAGAGGGATAATCTCAACATCCATCCGTTCTGGCGTGGTGTGTTTGGGATATTTTTCTGCCACAGCCTCCTCCGCCGGATTCATGAAGACGAAGAGAGTCGTTCCGTTCAGATGCCTTCATTTTCTCCGGGAGGTCTGGCCACGGGTTGGGTCGTCCTGGTGATCATTGCCAACATAATCAGTCGCGCACCGGGCATCACTGCCGGCATCATAGCGGCGCTCGTTCCGTCGTTCCTCTGTCTCGTACCGATCCAGAGATATCTCAACGCTGTGAGGGAGCGGCGGAACCCGGGGCAGCCTTACTATGGGTGGTCATCCGGCCACATTGTCTGTCTGGTCATCGGGCTCCTGTTCTGGGGGCTCGCAGTCCTTTCCATGGGCGCGGTGTGACGGACCAAAGACCGAGCCGGTGGTTGAAAGCGGCCCGGGCGGGGAGCGGAAAAAGTCCATCTTGATGAACCGGTTGATGTCATCGCCGACGCCCCTTACCCGGCTTGCCGGTGGATCACGCGGCGTTTGCTGCAATAAGACAAAGAACCCAACGAACGCTGTGAACCCTGCCGCTCATCCCGGCACCGGTCGGGCACGGAAAGGCACAGGAGGGTCATGAAAAAGCTCGTTCTTGGTACTCTACTCTCTCTCGTCATCCACGCATCGGCTTTTGCCGAGACTTCGTTATGGAAAGTTCAATCAGATGATTCAGTCGCCTATCTAGGAGGCACGTGCCATATATTGCGGCAATCTGATTACCCCTTGCCAAAGGAATTTGACAGAGCCTATGGAGACGCCGATATCATCGTTTTTGAGACTGATCTGGAAAAGCTCAACAAACCGGAAACACAACAGATAATCGTAAGAAAAGGCATGTACACCGATGGCTCGACTCTGGACAAAATTTTGTCTCCTGAGGCCTATGATGTGCTCGAAAAATACTGTGAAAAAGTCGGAATCCCCGTGTCCTCATTACACCCATTGAAGCCTTCCATGGTGATGTTGGCATTGCTCGGTTTGGAACTCCGGAAGTTGGGTGTCACTGAAACCGGTGTTGACCTGTATTTTCATCAAAAAGCCACTCAGGATGGGAAGAAGACAGAAGCGTTGGAGATGTTTGAGGAACACATTGACATGGTCACATCCATGGGGGAGGGCAATGAGAGCAATTTTGTCATGCACTCCATTGCGGACCTGAAAAGGACAGAAGAGATCATCAATGATGTGATCGATGCATGGGAAAAAGGTGACAAAGACACACTCAGCAAGCTGTTTCTCGAGCAAATGAGAGAGGACTATTCAGATCTCTATGAGACACTGTTCGTGGAACGGAATCAGAAGTGGTTATCCAAAATCGAGGGCTATCTCCAAACACCCGAGAGAGAATTCGTGTTGGTCGGCGCAGGGCATTTGGTGGGAGAAGACGGGATAGTTGAACAGTTGAAAAACCGGGGTCATAAGGTCGAAAAGCTGATCCATGAAGAGTAAGCCCGACAGGTTGGGCGCACCAGACAGCTCCTCACTCAACCGCGGGTCGATTCGCGCGCCGGCCCTCGTGCGGATGCGCTGAACCGTGCCGGAAATCCCGACGTGAGGCCCCGTCGAGGAAAAGAGGAAGCACATGTCTGAAAAAGGTGTCGTTGATCTTGGTGACGTTCAGAAGACCTTGTTCCTGCCTCTGTGGGGGCGGGCCTGTGAAGCCAGGAAGACCAGGCCATTACTTGTGGACAAGGCGGCTCTTGAGATCATCGACAAGGTCGATTTTGACTTTTCGACGATGACAAAAAATATCACTGAATTGAGTCAAATCTCGTGGATCATGAGAAGTCTTCGTGTGGACGGTGTTGTGGCGAGCTTTCTTGAGGAACATCCGAAAGCGACGATCGTGAATATCGGCTGTGGGCTGGACACCACATTCGACAGGATCGATAATGGTCATCTTTTGTGGTACGACGTGGATCTGCCCGATGTGATCGAGCTGAGGAGGAGATTCTTCAAGGAAAGCGACCGGCGAAAGACCCTGTCAAGCTCCTTTTTCGAGGACGGTTGGCTTGATGAGATCACCGTCGAGGAGAACGTCCTGTTCATCGCTGCCGGCGTTTTTTACTATTTTGAGGAAGATGCGATAAAGGGTTTCCTCAAAAAGCTGGTAGACAGATTTCCAGGCGGGGAAATCGTCTTTGATGTCTGTTCACCCTATGGGGTGAAAGCGGCCAACAAAATGGTTGTGAAGCGTGCAGGGCTGGATGAGAAATCATTTCTCAGATGGGGACTCAGGGATACCAACGACATCTTGTCCTGGGATAGGCGGTTTCAATTGGTGGAGACGATCTACTATTATGGGGACAGGAGGATCAGCCTGAAACTGAGGATCCTGGGTTTTGTTTCGGATTGGCTGAGGATCCAATACATGATTCATCTCAGGCTATGTGATGCGACCTGATGGGGGACGGCCTCGCATCATCATGTGACGCCGGGCTTGATGCCTTCTCGTTCCCTTTGCTCAATGCGAGGGCGCAGGTGGGCTCCGGGTCAGCCGCCGGGGGAAAGCCGTGAAATCAGTGTGTCACACCAAAGCCTTCGAAATGGCTCATCCCGTCGTAGAGCTGTTCCCGTTGTTCAGCCCCGAGGGTGAAAAATCCTGGGCGCCGGGCTGGGACTACGAGAATGTGATGGGAACGATCGAACTCTCTGAGGACTATGTTTTTTTGACAAAGTCCCATGATCACGGAACAACCGATGCGATTTGGATCGTCAAGAAGTATGAACCCACATCGCATTTCGTGCAGTATTACAAAATAGAACCTCAGGACAAAATCGGCGTGGTCACCGTGAAGTGCACGGAACTGGGAGCGGAAAGAACACACGTTGAGGTGACGTACAAGTATGTGGCCTTGTCGGCAACCGGGGAGCTGTTTGTTTCCGAGTTCAGCGACCGTGCTTATGAAGATTTCATCGGCGAATGGCAGACGCTGTTAGCGAATTACTTCGAGTCCAGGGGGCGATAAGAGCCGACGGAAAAAGACGTTTCTGAGTGATTCAATACCCTGCCAGGCGAGACCGGGGGATGCCCGGTGGCCGCGGGCAGGTCTTGAGTTGTCAGGTTTTTGTGTTGACCCGGGCGTCGTGGGGGATCAACGCGGAGAATGAGATGAGTGAGTATTCGTGGTTTGGACAAAGCTCTTCCAGACAGCGGGTCTGGTTGTTTGTGACTGTGGTGGGCATGTTTGCGATCATCGGTCTTGGTGTTTTGCTGGGATCGTCCGATAAATCAAGAGAATCGATCGACTTCACCATTCATATGTCCATCCAGGATATGGCTCCCAGACTCGGCGTGACAGGCAAAGCCCTCGCCCGCGAGTTCAGGCTGCCGCTCGATGTTTCAAAACAAAAGCCTCTCAAGGCATTGGGGATTGCGCCTGAAGAACTTCAGCACGTTACGGAGCACCTCCTTTCTCATCGGGACACGATGCTCAAGTACTATGTGTATGCAGCGCTCGTTTTTGGCGGCCTGGTTTTTCTCGCCAGGCTGGGGCGACCTGACCGGGCCGGTGTCGAAAACAGGCGTGCATGGTATCCCCGGACACCTTACATCGTTTCTCTCATGATTTCTGTCATCTGCGCCGGATTCCTCATGGGGAAATCGCCCAACCCCATGGAGGGGGTGGTCAAAATCTTCAAGTCGATGGTCGGGCTGTATCCCGATCCGATGGTGAAAGCGATCGCCTTCCTTTTCTTCATCGGCCTTGCCATTGTCGGTAATAAGATGATTTGTGGATGGGCGTGTCCCTTTGGCTCTCTTCAGGAGCTGATATACAGCATCCCGATCCTGAGAAAAATCAAACAGAGGAAGGTCCCCTTTCTTGTGACAAACGCAATCCGGGCAGGTCTTTTTGCAGCCATGGTGCTTTTCTTGTTCGGTATTGTGGGGGGGCGGAAGGGAACGGTCATTTATCACCATGTGAATCCGTTCAATTTGTTCAATCTCGATTTTGAAACCGCCAGTATTCTGCTGACGGTCATTCTCGCTTTATTGGGATCGTTCATTGTTTACCGTCCTTTCTGCCAGTTTGTCTGCCCTTTCGGGTTTGTCTCATGGATCGCCGAACGCGTCAGTGTCTTCCGTGTCCGAATCGACAAAGATCGGTGCACCGAATGCGGTCTTTGCATCAAGGCATGCCCTGTGGAGGCTGCCAAAGGTCTGGTTTATGGCAGGAGATGGGCGGCCGATTGCTTCAGTTGCGCTCGCTGTCTGAATGTCTGCCCAGTCGACGCTATCCAATATGCATTTTTCTTCAAGAAGAAAACACCAAAGCACCCCGCGTGACCACTGTTCTCCTCCGCTCCGTAACGGATCGATCCCTGATTGAAAAGACCTGGGGGAACCGATGTCGAATACCGGCAACCCGAGGCCTTTGTCACCCATTCCGGTGGTGGCATATCCCTTGCTAGAACACAACCTATGGGGCGGTTCCAAGACCTCGGGGTGCATCGTGCCTTTTATCGTCAACCAAAAGCCGAGTGATGGGACCGAATGCGCTTCAATCAGTGAAAAGATCCGGGATGTCGGAGGCTGACTATGTCAAAACGATGTCAGGCTGTTTTGGTGCTCCTTTTCCTCGTTTTCTTCGCCCAAGTCTGTGTGGCGGCCGGGCATGATCTCGATAACCTATTGGAGTTCCGCGACACGTACGAACGCTCTGGACAGGTTACAGAGGGGTACCTCGTTGGGGAGCCCTGGCAGGATTCTGAAAAACAGATCGTTTTCAGATTCTTCCAGATGCTCCAGGACCAGGCGCCTGGGCTCCTGGAACGTGCCGCCGCCTATCGGCCGGTCCGGCTCTATCACCAGGACAAACTCGGAGCGGAGAATCGGTTCGGCTACGCCAAGCCTGGCGGTCGTCTTTTTCTGTGCAACCTCTTTTTCACGGCAGCGATCGCAAAAGAAGAGGACCTCGTGCGCCTCGCACACTCGTGCCTGATCCACGAAACCACCCATCTCGCAGACCCCTTTAACAGACTGACCGAGAGCCCTGAATGGGTCGCGCTGATCAAGCCCCGCATCGACCGGGTTCACGCCACCCTCAAGGACCGCGGCCTGACGATCTATGAGGCATTGAAAGATACCACCACGCATGAGCATATCGCCCTTGCCGAGGGATTTCCCACGCTTTATGCCAGCTTTAATCTGGCGGAGGCACTCGCAGAGTGCACGGGGCACATGCTGGCCAACGGTGACTACACACCTCCCGAAGCGATCCGGTCTTTTGTCCGAACCCATCTGTTCTCTGCCCCCTACGTACCTGACCCGGCGAGCCGATACCTTAACCAGGGATTTGTGGCTGTCGAGAACGGTCAGGTCGACGAAGGGATCCGCCTCTTTGGTGAGGCCATCAAGGTGGACCCAGATTTTGCCTACGCGTACCGATTGCGGGGAGATGCCTGGACGGCGAAGAACGAGGTGGACCGGGCGATCGACGACTTCACCCAGGGAATCAAACTGGCCGGTGAACTGGGCGTCACGCAGCAGTATATGCACCGTGGGCTGATGTGGGCTCAAAAAGGACAGCTTGACGAGGCGATCAACGATTTTAGCGACCACATACGGATATGGCCTTTTAATGCGGAAGGATACATCCAACGAGGGCAAGCGTGGCGTCGCAAGGGTGACTGGGACAAGGCCATTGCCGACTTTACGGAGGCGAGCAAGCTCAATCCGACCGCGGCACTGATTTACCATTATCGAGGTCTGGCACGGGAAGCGAAGGGGGATTCAGAGAAGGCAGTCGTCGACTTTACGGAGACGATCAAACACGACCCGAAGTGTGGGCCCGCGTACTTCAGACGTGGCTCGGTACTCTCTAAGCTGAACCAACATGATAAGGCTATCGCCGATTTCGATCGGGTCATAGAACTGAACCCCGAGCATCTGTTCGCCTTCATCGGACGGGCCGATGTGTGGGTCGCTCGACAGCAGTTTGACAAAGCCGTCGACGATTACAGTGAGGCGATAAAGATCCGCCCGGACAACGCACTGCTTTACTACAACCGCGGTCTCGCATACCGGAAGACGGGAAACGTTGAGGGCGCCATGGCCGACCTGACCGAGGCCATAAACCGTGATCCCTCGATCGCCGAAGCCTACCAACACCGCGCTATGCTGTGGGTGGCGAGAAATGATTTCGATAAAGCCATCGACGACCTCGGAGAATTCATCAAACGCACGCCTTCTTCTTTCGCCGCCCATAGGATGCGTGGGGATTTGTGGATGCAAAAGAAGAATCCAGACAAAGCGATCGCGGATTACGATGAAGTCATCAAGCTCAAGCCGGACTACTGGTCCGTTTATTTCGACCGGAGCCGCGCATGGGCCAAAAAGAACCGTGCGGACAAGGCACTGGCCGATCTGACGGCAGCCGTCAAGGGAAAACCTGACTATTGGGAAGCGTTTAGAGAGCGTGGGCGTATACGGGCCGTCACGAAGGATTACGACGGCGCCATCGCAGACTTGTCCGAGGCCCTCAGACACAAACCCGACGATGCATGGACCCACTACATACGCGGGTGGGTCTGGTACAAGAAGAAGGACTATGATCAGGCCATTCAGAGTCTCAGCGAAGCTATCCGGCTCAAGGCTGATGCTTCGCGTGCGTATGCCTTAAGGGGTGACGCCCACTTCTTCGCGAGACAGGACGATGAAGCATTGGCCGACTACAACAAAACGATCGAATTTGACCCCAAACATGCGGGTGCTCACCACATGCGCGGTCGGGTCTGGTATCGGAAGAAAGAATACGACAAGGCCATTCAGGATCAAAACGAGTCGATTCGCCTCAATCCCAAGCACGTCTGGTCCTACTATCATCGGGCCCTGAGCTGGAAAGCCAAAGGAGATTTCGCGAGGATGACCGCCGACTACACCAAAACCATCTCCCTCGATCCGAAGTGCGCCTCCGCGCACAACAACCTGGCGTGGCTCCTGGCCACCTGTCCCGATGCCACGTACCGTAACGGTGTGAGGGCGGTGGAGCATGCCACACAGGCTTGTGAGTTAAGCAAGTGGAAGAACCCAAACCACGTCGGAACACTTGCGGCTGCCTATGCCGAGGCCGGGGAGTTCAACAAGGCCATCGAATACCAGAAAAAAGCGCTCGAGATCGCTTCAGAATCCTATAATAAACAGGGGGCGCAGGAGCGTCTTGCCCTTTATGACCAAGGCACGCCGTATCGTGACACAAGATAGCCTCAAAACGCATGCCCCCCTGCCCCCAGGCTGAAGAAGGTGTTGGAACCATGAGAAGGCTGTACAAGATACGTATCCTGGGCCTGACGTTCATCGTCGGGGTCTTCATGGACGCAGGTTCGGCCGGTGTGCCCTCCCACGTGACTGCACAGGAAGCGAATCCCCCGCCGCCGCTTGAACAGCAGATCCAGTATCTCAGGGACACGGGCCAGCAGATCATGGAATCGGTCAAGACCGTGATCGATCACCACGTCCTCGAGGAAATCAAGAAGGTGACCGATAGCGAAGGTCGCCCGCCCACGATGGACAGCGCTCTCAGTGAAGAGTTGAATGCCAAGTACCAGTGGCTCGCAACCGTTATGGAGCAAGTCAATGAGAGTGTCGAGAAAGCGAGCAGAGCGAATACCCGCGCGGAAGCGGAGGTCTGGCTTAAGGATGCACAGATCAAGCGTGACACGGCGCGTCGTCTGGTCGAGATCATCGTCGGCCCCGAATTCCTGGATCAGTTCGATGAGGACGAAGGGGGAGGTTCGCACGGCTCGACGTCCTCGCGGACAGAGGTTGACCAAAAGATCCAGCATGTGAGAAACACGGGTCGGGAACTTCTCGGGGCGGTGAAGAAGTATGTCGATGAGGCAGAGCGTGCGTCCGGTCAAGGCCGCGATCTGATTCACGACCTGAACGTGAAATACCAGGGGTTGGAAGGCTTGACCCGTCAGGTGGACGCGAGCGTGGAGCGGGCCAGAGTCGCCAAGACCCGCGGCGAGGCGGAGTTTTGGCTGCAGGATGCTCTTCTGAAAAAGCAAACGCTCGAGAAGATCGTCAGGGCCATGGTCGGCGACGAGGTGGTGACGCGCCTCAACCAGGCCGGGGGGCAGCCCCCCAAACCCGCCCTGAAGCCTATGACAGGGTTTAGTTCAGGCATCCTGCGCCAGATGGGTCTTCACCACGAGACGTTGGAACAGCGCGTCGTGGAAACCGATCCACGGGTCATTCGTACACGATCAAAACAGGTCTACGAATCCACAGGCGGCAGAGCCGGGGCAGGCGGGATTTCTCTGCACCCGCCCGCCCGGGTGGTGACGCCTCTGGACCTCAGCCGGGTTCAGGGAACGGTCTATGAGAACGGTCGAATCAATCTCCTCTTCCCCGAAAAACGTGTGGCTCTGCCTCTCCTGCATCCCGATGACATGGCCTTGGCCCTTCGGAGTATTTACGGCAGGGAGGGTGTTGTCAGAGGGCCCCTGGTGGCAGAAGAACCCCACGCGGTCGTCATCCAGACGGGACGGGAACACTTCGGAGAGCTGGTCTGGAAAAAGGGGTTCCTGCCGAGCCCTTGGATCAACGTTCCAGCCGGACATCCGGTCGAAATCTGTCTCGGTCCCGCCATCGGCCTACTCTCCGACCCCGAACCGAGTACCGAAAGGGTGACATACTACGGTCCCATCCGGAACACCCGGATGGGCAAAGTCCTGCTGGAGGCAGATTGCCTCCTCTTCACGTTTCTCACGGGGGTCGATTTGAAAACAGGGCTTCCGGTCCCGCCACCCAACATGGGCGGCTACATGACGTACTTTGAAAGGAGTGTAAGACGGCTTCTTCAGCCGCCTGCCGAAGAGGAAAACAGAAAGACGGCAAACCGCTCCGGCGAGAAACCATGGTGGCACAGGGGAGTCTGGTTTGTGTGGGTTCCTGATGAGTTCACACTGGAACTGAACCGGGATGGAACGTCCCTCGAGTTTGCCACGAAGCGGATGAAGCTGGCAGCATGGTCTGTGGATGAAGACAATGTGACGGCCGACCACAGAGACATGGCGACATACGTCACCTCACACTACGCCGAGTTGGCAGAGGTGTTTCCGATTCTCAAGGACCTGGAGGAGGTCGCCGCGGCGGTGACGGTGGTGAGATGGTTAAAGCAGAATCACGTCCCGGTTGACTTGTCGTGGGCGATGCGCTTCCGCACCGAGGAAGTCACCACACCCGAGCACATTCGCAGATTTGTTGTCCTGTGGGTGACCGACACCTCTGGCAAGCCTACGATTGAGGCAGGGTCCTGACAATGAACACCCGATATGCGAACAGACTGCGGAACAGAATCATGATTTGTGGTTGGCGAGCAACCATTTTTGCCCTCATGATGCTCTTCGTCGTCCCCGTGGTCCGGGCCGAACAGCCCCCCGTTTTCCAGACGTGGTGGAACGAGAATCTTGGATTGTTCTACGTGAAGTTCTGGAAATCTCTGGCTCTCGACCTCAGTGTTCCGGAAAGAGGGTTACTGGTTACAGGGGTCCTGAAGGAGAGCGCCGCAGATCGGGCGGGGATGAGGCGAGGGGACCTCGTTGTTGGAGCAACAGTCGGGATTTGGAAGGGCCAGGATAAAACCGGACAGATCAAGGTCCTCCGGGATGGAAAGACCCTGAGTCTGGACGTCACTGGGACGAAGCACACGATGGCTGGTACCATGCTGGCCCGTGATGACTGTCCTCGCTCTACGCCTAAGAGCATTGTTGTGGATGGAACGGGGCGCGGGGATTACCGGACCATCATTGGCGCGGTTTTACAAGCCGAACCTGGAGACACCATCTTGGTGCGACCTGGAACGTACCGGGCGGGCGTGCTTCTACCGAGCGGCATAAGCATCCAGCGGGCGGGGGCAGGAGGTGTCCGCATCGAAGCTGTGATCCCTCTTCAGTTTCTTGCCGCTCGTGATGCTACGGTCGAGGGGTTGACGATCAGAGGGAGCCGGAGGGGCATCAGTATTCTGAACTGCAAGAATATCTCCGTCGCTGATTGCGACATTGGGACCAAAGGAGGTCATGGGGTATCCGTGGCAGACTCGGTGAATATCCTGCTCCAGAGGTGCAGCATCCGGGGAAACGAGAAAACCCATGGGATTACCCTGAAAAACACTGAAGCAAAGATATCGGACACGATCATATCGGGATGCAGACAGGCTGTCCTCATCAAAGATGACTCGCGGGCAGACATCGAGCACAACCTGCTCGACGGAAACGACGACAGCATCGCAGCCTTTGACTCACAGCTGACCGTGAAAAACAATGTCATCACGGGGAAGGGTGAAAAAAACGGCATCTTCTTTGAGACTTCTCAGGCCCTTATCGAAGGCAACTCGATCCGCAGGCACGCTGCGGGTGTCCACGCCCGGCGAGTCCGGGGACAGATTTTTCATAACACAATGTCGCAGAACAATTTTGGCATCATGATCAAAGGAGGCGCAGTCGACGTTTGTGACAACGTGGTTTTGGACAACCGATACAAGGGGATCGATATCGACCACCACAAGGATGACGCCACCGGGTCTGGCCTCGCGAACATCGCTCGCAACAGGATCACGGGAAATGGTCTGACCGGAATCTATGTGGCCAACCACAGGGCAGAGGTGAACCATAACCTGCTTGAAGGCAATGGAACCGGCCTCGCGGTCCATGGCGCCGCTGCAAACCTCTATAACAACACCGTTGTCTTGCAGACCGACATCGGGATAGACATTGGTCCAGATTCACAGACCAGCGTCTACAACAACATCGTCGCTTTCAATGCCGTCGGCATCCGGTGGGACGTCACCTCACCCTTGACCACAGGATTCAACGATGTTTTCGGTAATTTTGCGAAAAGGACTTTTCCTCCGCAGGATGGTAACTACTGCCGAAAAGACCGGCTGCTGACGAGAAGCGGGGAAAAGATCCCTATTGTCGTGTACCCAGCCTACGATCTCAAAGCCAGCACCGATTTCAACGACGAGCCCGAGTTTGTCGGTCTGGGGTATGACTATCGCCTGTCAGCCGATTCTTCCCTCGCCAAAAAGAAGGGGAAGGATGGCCTCTTCATTGGAGCCCTTCCACCCGTAAGCATCCCATAACCTGAGATGGATTCAGAGCGTGTGACTGTCTGAAGCTCTGCATTTGACCGTCAAGGCGGGCATTGTTTCAGAATCAACGCCCCCTGGCTCCAGAATAGAAAGTGTTGTTTTGTCAGGATTTCTCTCAAGTTTCCGATAGAGAGGGTCGATAAGAGAGTTGTCGAAGACCACGCTGTCTCCGGTCAACTCTCAGAAGGAGGTCGAATCTTGATATCAGGCATTGGTGAAAGTGCGATCGATGTGGCCCTTTCCGGTCTGGCTTCCAGCGAAGAGGCGTTGCAGAGTGCTGCCAACGTGAAGCTTTTGAAGACCGCCATGGAGACTGAAAAGACCATGGTGAACGATCTTCTTGAGTCCATGGGTATCGGCGGGTACATCGACGTCTTTGTGTAAAGAAAAAGGAAGACTCCCGGCGAACCGCGCTGCCGAGGAGAAAACTTGATAGGACATATAGACCCCCGCCTGAAAAACACATCCGGTCAAGGCAAGGCAAGCACAGTCCCTCCTGAAATCAAGGGATGGAATTGGGGCGCCTTTTTTCTGAGCTTCATATGGGCCATCGGCAACAGAACCTGGATCGGTCTTTTGACCCTTGTGCCTCTGGTTGGTTATGTCATGCCGATCATATTGGGACTCAAAGGGAATGAATGGGCGTGGAAAAACAAACGATGGAGAAGCGTCACTCAAATGGTGGCGGCGTGACCGTACACTACCGCAAAGACTCGAAACGTCTTTCTGTTTCGAGCAATCACCGGTAACTCCAGGAATTGTGGGCCGATTTTTCCCACGCAGAGACCTTTTCAACCTGTTGCGTTATGCATTTGTCTCACCGGCCCCATCCGGTATGGATAGGGTGGCGTCTTTCTCTTCACCAAAAGGACCGAAACTCTTTTAAACCAACGTCAGACCCTCCAAAAAAAACCGATTCTAGGGCTCCACAATCGGCATAAGGTCTTTGTATAATGATCAGGCCTGCTCCTGACCCGTGGACTCTTCATGAACGGATTTGTGCGGACATTGGACACCTTCCCCAACCATGGGATCCAGTGGGCGGGAAAACCGACCGCTGGATCCGGACGTGATCTGAGGAGATGAGAGATGGCATTGTTACAGGACATAACCCTGACAGATTCCATAGAAATCAAGAGACCGCCTGAAAAAATCTTCCGTTTTCTGACCGGCCTTGTTGACGACGAAAGCTATCGCGCCTGGCACCCTGACGATCATGTATCTCTTCGTTGGATAAAAGGACAACCCTGGGAAGAGAGATCAATCGCGCGCGCTGAGGAGTATATTCACGGGAAACTCCATAAGCTGAAATTCGTTGTCACCAAGGTTGTGCCAAATGCAAGGATCGAATATGCCCCTGTCTCTCGATTTCTGAGGCGATACTGCCCCGGAAACACGTTCTCCATCGAACCCAGAAATGGGACGTCCGTCTTCACCGCCACAGGCACTCTCCGGGTCGGCTGGTTGGTCAGGACCTTTGCCAAGAAAAGACTCGAACATGGCCTGTCAAGTGTCAGGAAGCACATGAAGGAAGAGGGAGAGAACCTGAAAAGGATACTGGAGGCGGAAGCCGAAAGAGACACGGGGAGACGTTCATGACACCATCCAAGGTCGGCCCTTTCTTCTGTTCGTGGAGCGGGGGCAAGGATTGCTGTCTTGCCCTTTACCACGCGATCCGGAATGGAGGGACGGCAAAAGCCCTCATGACGATGTTCACAGAAGAGGGAGAATATCACACGGTCGTCACGAACGGTCCCCTCTTCTCATCCCCGATCCGGCTCAAGAGCAAGGGGCACGTTGTGCGGAACGGGTATTGCTTTCTCGATGTGGAAGCCGTGTAGGAGGCCGGGCAACGGCTTTGGCTGACCATTGGCTCCAGCCCTCGTGAAAAACCGTGCTACGGCTCCCACCGTCAGACACCCGGAGGACTGCCCATGAAAAAGATGGACCTCAAGAAGGAATTGAAGCATCTGTACCAGCCATCAGCAAAAGAGGTTGTTCAGGTTGATGTGCCGATCATGAATTACGTGATGGTGGACGGTGAGGGAGACCCCAACACGTCTCAGGCATTTTCCGATGCCGTTGAGGCTTTGTTTGCTGTCTCGTATGCCGTCAAGTTCATGGTCAAAAGGGGTCCTCTGGGAATTGACTACGGCGTCATGCCACTGGAGGGGTTATGGTGGGTGGACGAGATGTCCACGTTCTCGACGGAAGATAAGTCAAATTGGAAGTGGACGGTTATGATCATGCAGCCAGACTTCGTGACGAAAGAAATGATCGAGAACGCCATGTCGAATGTAGTAAAGAAGAAGAACCTCGTTGCGATCTCAAGAGTCCGTTTCGAGGCGTTTTCAGACGGGAAAAGCGCGCAGATTCTTCACATCGGTCCATTCTCAGAAGAAGGGCCTACCATTGAGAAAGTGCATCGGTTTATCGATGCCAGAGGCAAACGAATCGGAAAGCATCACGAAATCTACTTGAGCGATACCAGGAAGGCCGACCCGGCGAAATGGAAAACCGTCATCAGACAGCCCATGGAATGATGGCAGAGATAGCTGACCGGGCGCTCTGCCGGCCGGCTCTTCTGCTGAAAACGTTCTGCCTAT
>Ga0180438_10004122_pt1 | contig 21201 bp, 21 predicted proteins | sample SS_ome_12_FD_132455 | JGI IMG/M metagenome (GOLD analysis project Ga0180438, IMG submission 132455) | Hypersaline lake sediment archaeal communities from the Salton Sea, California, USA - SS_3_D_2 metaG | ecosystem: Environmental > Aquatic > Non-marine Saline and Alkaline > Hypersaline >... | reverse complement strand
TTTACACTGGCATAAATGATGTCGTGATCTGACGCACTGAGTTCTTCAACAAACACGACTCCCATATAATCCTCTGTTGCCTGTTTTATCTTAGGAGTGAGCAAAGGATAAGTACTGTTGAGGCTTAACGTATCACCCGTATCCCACCAAGTCGGTCCACTTCCAAAGCTCCAACTTCTTCTTATCCTAATCATGTCGGCAGATGTCGTGTCTTCCCAGAATTCCGCGGCGATATAAAGGTCAGGAGTCTGGCTGCCAAAATCGCGCGTTTCGATCGACGGATTCTTCTCATGGGAGTCTGTGGCCATCACCGGAATATCGATAGTCTCCCATCTAGAATCAGATGAGATTTCAGACTCTTCCTTCCCGCCGACTGCAAAGCTTAAAGTGCTTATTTTCCCGGATTGGTACTGATTTTCTCGTATCGGAGGACTCAACTTCTCCAGAATCTTCAGGGCGTTCTCTCTATCCCCTATTTTTCGATAATATTTGAGGAGTTCCACTAATTCTTGATGTTCAGGGTCTAGATATCTCTCTTGAGAATAGACAACCTGCGGTTTAGAGGAATCTTCGCCTCCTTCCTGCACAATCCCGGATTCCAATGTAACAGCATTGCCTATGGGAATGACTAAGATTGAGAATAAAATTAAAATGAATATTGCGTAATTCTTTGTATTCATTTGCCCCTCTCCCCTCTTTATGTTAATCATAAACATGGCTTTTCTATCCTTGTTAAAAGCCAAAGCCAAAGCCGCCAGTGACCTGAACGCCGCCTAAGTTCGCTTCAACGTTTAGAGGTTGGACTTTGCAGTAACTGTAGCTTCCTTTAAGGTCAAGAAATATCGGTCCGATGACATTAACCAGAACGCCAAGCTGTCCGATATATCCAATATCTCCTTTTGAAACATTTCCAATCACCGGGCTTGACTCTTTATAGCTAAAATAACCGACACCTAATCCCAAGTAAGGGCTCACTTTTTTATCAGGCACTCGAAATTTTATGCCACCATAGATTGGAGTTATCTGAATTTCTGTTTCTTCTAGAGTGAATGTGGTTTGTCCTGTTTTTTTAAACATTTGGGCCCCTGCCCAGAGACTGACTCCTTTCATCAGTGTTATGTTGATTTCTCCGCCTATATAAGTTCCGCCTCCATACACATCCTTGAATACCTGGTCTGATGGTTGGAAATAACTTCCAACCGCGAACACCAGAACCCTAATCCCCTTTTTTTCCCTCACTACAGCGACTGCTGGCTCTCTCGGTTCTTCTCCCAATACCTTGACGTATTTTTCATGGATGTACCCCGTCATTTGGATTCCCAACCTCTCAGTCGTGAATTGTATCTCATACCATGATCCAACTTTCTTTATCATGTTATAAATCTGGTTGAGAGGCGCGTTTTGGATGACATCACTTGTCGCATCCGGTTGAACATGTATCTTTGCATTCTCAGCCACAACTTCGATAAGTTTTTCCTGAGCATGAATAAGATTAGGCAGGATTAATAAAAAAGAAATGATTATGAAAAAGAAGACACTTCTTTTTCCCCTTCCCTTCATGGCAAACTCCTTTTTATGTGGAATTCCCTATCCCCTGGGGGATGTAATACCGATGATTTTCCAGGCATTGCCCTGTCTCTCAAGATCCCATTTGTATACCCCTTTTATCACATCCTGCCTGGCTCCCGCTTTATTTGTCCCGGATATGGTGTTATAAAAACTTACCTCAGCTCGGTTTGTATCCTTGAATCGGATCTCGATATTCGAGGCAGAAGACTGGAGATTGCTAAAATAGGTGGTGATTATTTCTGCGTCCTTTCTTATCTCCTGAAAACACTGAGGAGAACAGTTGTTTTCATAAAAAGTCAGAAGATTGCCGCTATTCACAGACTGGACATACTGATTAACGAGGGAATTTATCTGGGATTGAGAGATCTTTTCGTTGGCTGAATTTATATACTCTTGCGCTCGAGCATTCTCTGGATCCAAATTCAAGACACTCCTCGCCAGGTCAAGACAATCTTGATAATTCCCACTCTGGTAGGCTTGTTGAGCTCTTTGGAGGCCATCTCTGATCTGGAGTTCTCTGTTTTTTTCATCGACATTCTTTTTCGCCTCATTAATGAGATTGAGGGCTGAAGCATTCCCCGGCTCCAAATTCAGCACTTCTTGGGCTTGCTTGATGCACTCCTGATAATTCTCTATCTGGAAGGCGGTCTGGGCAAGTCTGAGCCGATTGTTGACCTCTTGGGCTTTTTCTCTTTCACTTTTTCTTTTTTTGGCCTCAGATAAAAAATACTGAGCTGATGTGTTTCTTGGGTCTGATCTCAACACTTCTTGCATCTGCTTAATGCATCCGTCATAATCTCCCTGGTTAAAAGCATTAATACCTCTGTCCACTTTTGCAGAAATATCAGGCTCTTCTTGCTCTCTCTGGGGCGGCTTTTCCTTGGGCTCGGCTTGCGGCTCTTTCTTTTCCTGTTTTTTAGCTAGACGAATCTGGTCGGCTTCTCTCCTCCGCGCAGACTCCGTTTTTACCTGTGCCTCTAGATTTTTGACTCTCTGACTGACCACATCAAAATCCTGGCCTCTCGGAGCTCTTGCCAGGTATTGTTTAAAGTGATCAAGCGCTTTGCTCACTTCTTTCTTCTGCTCGAAAATCAAACCCAATTGACCATACGCGCGCGGGTCCTGATCATTTATCGATATGGCCTTATCATATTCAGGGATGGCTTCATCTAATTTGCCTTGTTCTTTTAGCGAATTAGCCAGCCCGAACTGTGCTTCTAAATTATTCGGTTCAACCGCCAAGGCCTTACTGAATTGATCATAGGCTTCAGTATACTTCTTCTCCTTCCAGAATTGATTCGCCGCTTTGATATAACTATCTGCTTGAGAAGGAGCCATTGATGGCCCTGAAATCCCAATAATCTCTGGCAAAGGAGTGAATCGCCACACAACTAAAGCGGCGATTGCCAGGGCAAGGATGATGAGAGCCGGCACAAGAATCTTCTTCATCTTGGGCTTACCGAGTAACGTCCTTGCTGTACTGGGTTTTGTTATGGGGATAATCCTGTCAGTCGTGGGAATGAATTGCTCGATTTTATCTAACACTTCAAAGAGCTCCTCGGTTTTCTGGTACCTTTTCGCCTTGTCTTTTTCCATGCATTTCAGAATCAGACGGCTGAGTTCAACCGGAATCTGGTCATTGAGCTCTCTTGGATCTCTGGGTTTTTCTCTCGTGTGCTTCAAGGCAATGGTTATAGCCGTATCTCCGTGGAACGGAGTGGTTCCTGTCACCATCTCAAAGAGAATTACTCCCATAGCGTAGATGTCGGAACGCTGGTCGACATCTTTCCCTTCCACCTGTTCAGGAGACATGTAATCCGGTGTGCCAATCATCATACCTGATGTCGTAACACCCTTTGCCTTGGTTGAGCGGGCGATACCAAAATCCATGATATGGGCATATCCCTGCTTATCTATCATGATGTTTTGAGGCTTCAGGTCGCGATGAATGACTCCCAGTTTATGAGCCTCACCCAGACCTTCACAAACCTGTTTGGCGATGAAAATGGCTTTTCCCACATGGAGAGGGCCCATCCTTCTCAGTGAACTTTTCAGGTCTTCACCGGAAACATATTCCATGGTAATGTAAGGGGTTTTTTCCGTTTTACTGAGGTCAAACATACGGCAGACATTCTTGTGAGTGATCTTACGGGCAAATTTCAGCTCATTCCGGAAACGTTCAATCATTCGATCATCAGAGGCAATCTCAGGTTTCAAGAGTTTCAGCGCCACCTTTTCACCGAGTTCCTTGTCGAGGGCCTTATAGACATTGCCCATACCGCCTCGCCCCAGTTCTTCAATGATCTGGTACCTTCCGGCAAAAGTGCTCCCGATAGAAAGCTCCAAGACAGGCGTCTGGAGGGTTTCTGTCATGGAAACGGGTTTTTCTTCTTTGGAAATAAGCTGAGTTCCGCAGTTACTGCAGAATTTTGTACCTGGGGGGCTTTCATGTTGACATTTTTCACACTTCATACGCCAACGCTTCCTCCTGCTTACTTAAGTGCCCATAAAATATCAATCCGAAAATGAAATGTCAATCACAATAAAAAAATAAAATTTACCTTCTTTTATGAATTTTTACGAATTTCTTGACAACCGTTTGGCCTGTTCATATACTACGCTAAACCAAAATTCATCAAGGAAGAAAAAACTATGACAGAATCAGATGATAAGGGGTATAAGGAACGTAAGCATCCCCGATTGAAAGCCAATGTTCACTACAGGCCGACTAAACTCATTGGAAGAAAACATCCAGCTCCCAACATCAGCCTCGGAGGCATGCGAATCTTCAGCAACACACATTTTAAGAAAGGAGAAATAATAAACATCGAGCTCTCTTTTCCCGACGAGCAGAAAACAATCGTCTTGGCGAAAGTGGCCTGGGTAGATTCCTATCCCAAAGATTCAGATTTCGTGTATGAGCTTGGAATTGAATTCATCCACTTCCCTCCTTTCAGCTTGGACGTGTTGAAGAATGAGCTAGACAAAGCGTCATCTGGCCACTAGCCAACTCCCAGGAACTACTGTTCATTTCACTGGTTCAATAATATCTTCACTGTTTCTATATTTTTTCCCTCCCTGTAAATAGAGCCTCTATAATTATCAGTCAACAGACAAAACTTTATTCAGGTAGAATAGCGGAAAGGGAAGAATCGATGTTTGACGGGTCCAACGCGGATTGAACTTAAGAGTCTTTTTCTTCCGAAGAGCAACTCTGTCCGATAGAATGGGATCCAGGATTAATTAAAAATTTCTCAAATCGATGCAGGAGTAAGAGAGCTTAGCTTTCCTCTTTTTTCTCTTCTTTCCAGGCTCTGTACCTGGCGATATAATCCTCTGTGACTTTGTCCGGTTGGAGTAAAAGGTATATGGCATAATTGGTCAAGTGACCTTTAAGGTATACTTCTTGTGGGAGTGAATCAAATTTTTCGTCTTCGATGCTCTCCAGAAGCTCCATACGAATCTTAGTATCGAGGGATACTTCGAATAGCTGTATTCCCCTTTTTTCTCTTATTTGCTTTAAAACGGAACCACTGTATGGCTCTTCCTCTGTTTTTTCCGCTGAGGGATCATCTTCAGATGCCAAATCTCTTCTGTAAGACTGGAAAGAGCCAGGCTGTCCCTTTAAACTCTCCATGAGTTTCATGAATGCTTCCTCGACCTGCTGAAGGATTTCCTTCCTGTCCTTTTTTGAAAACTCATCCGCGATTGGAGATATCACGACAGAGTCAGTCGAATACAACTTTTTCAGGCGGTTGTAAGCATTCCTGATCTCCAGTATTGTGGAATCTGGAGAAATCTCTAGAATTTCAAAATACTTCTTGAGTTCTTTTTTAGGCATGGTTAACTTCTTGAAATTTTCATCTCTCTCTCATAAAGAAGATTCTCAGTGAAAACTCCGATCTCTTTGGCGACACGCGATAAGGAATAATTCAGCATCAGGGGCCTCCTCTCGCGGATAGACCTCCATACCGCATCATCGTATTCAACATATCCGGCAAACTGGGCATTTATTCCCAGGTACTTCATGAAAATGCTCTTCATGGATGCCCCAATAAGGATGTCCTGACTGCTTCGTATCTTATTCAACACCAGGTAAACCTTAAAATCATATATTTCTTTATCGAGTATGTCCCCTAAATAGGAGAAGCTTTCTTTGAGACTGTCAATGAGTTCTTTCAAGCTTTTAATCTTGTATTTTTCTCTCTGTTCCCACATGTGCTCGACAATTTCCTTGAAGCCGTAGGCTCTCAAGGACATTCTTATTTTTCTGAATAATGCATTCTTCACAAAATGATACATATTTTCAATGGCTATGATTTCTGGCTCCAGAACAGCAATCCTCTTGTCAGCCATAAGGAATGTGTCAATGGTATTATTATGACTCCCTCCTCCTAAATCAACGATGACATATTGTTTATTCAGCTTCGTTATGTGTCTGAACAGCTTGAGTTTCTGAGTGAATTTTATGCTGTCAGATGCCAGGGAATGAACATCTCCCATTATGAGCGACATATTGTCCACACCGGTTTTCACCGCAAGTCTGGAAAGTGGAATTCCCATTTCAAAAAAATTAGTCAGAGATTTTTTCGGTCTGTCTATACCCAGAAATGAATGGAGGTTGGCCCCTCCGATATCGACGTCTATCAGCACAACTCTCTTTCCGGCTTTTGCCAGAAAGATGCCGATGCTGCTGGTTAAAAAAGTCTTTCCAGTCCCACCTTTGCCTCCGCCGATCGCCCAGATACTCCCTTCTTTCACTTCTTTCAATTTATCCACTTTATGGAGAGAATTTGTATGTTCCTCTAAACAATATAATATATTGGGCTCATGCGTCAACCTCCCTAATCAAAAACAAATCAAAGAGCAGGCAAGATATCTTTATATCCTGAGAACCATGAAGAGTGTCAGAATAAAGCAGAACATATAGCTCTGCAGTGTAATTATGAACTCCAATCAAAATATGGGCTTGAACACTCATCCTCTGATTCTCAACCACGCAGATTGAGCTAAGAAGACATCGTTTTTCAGCCAGGTCAATATTGCAATTTAATGTTTTTTGTGCTATACATCCTTTTAATTTTTTTTGCGAGTGTGCTCCCATGACAATAATTAATCTGATTCCATTCTCTTTTATTCTCGGCTTTCTGGGTTTCTTTTTTGCCATTCTTCTCTATTTTGTGATTAAACGATACCCCAAAGGAACCAAGATCATGAATGACATCGCTGAAGCGGTTCATTCAGGCGCAATGACATTTCTGAGAAGAGAATACAGCTTCATCTCGATTTTCGTTGTCGTCCTTTTTGCTGTTTTGTGGAAGTTATTTTCGATCTACACAGGTCTAGCCTTTTTGACTGGCGCTACGTGCTCATTACTCGCCGGCTTCGTCGGGATGAAAGCCTCCACCCGGTCAGCCGTTCGGGCTACACAGGGGGCAATAACTGGCGGAACCCCCAGAGCTCTGTCCATTGCCTTCCAGGGAGGTGCGGTAATGGGGATTTCTGTGGCTGCACTGGGCGTGGCTGGAATAGGCATCTTCTACTTTTTCACCAAAGATCCCATGATCATCAACGGATTTGCCATGGGAGCCAGTTCTGTCGCTCTTTTTGCCCGCGTGGGAGGGGGAATCTACACCAAAAGTGCGGATGTCGGTGCGGACCTTGTGGGAAAAGTTGAAGCGGGCATTCCAGAAGATGATCCGCGTAATCCGGGAGTCATTGCTGACAATGTTGGCGATAATGTGGGCGATACAGCCGGGATGGGTGCCGACCTTTTCGAATCCTATGTGGGGTCCGTTATCGCCTCAATCGCCATTGGCGCCACTCTTAATCCCGCAGTCAACTACATGTCTCTTCCACTTTTCTTGATTGTCCTCGGTCTGGTCAGCTCGATCATTGGTGTTTTTTCGATAAATATTCTCAAGAATATCAGCCCGCAATCTGCCCTGAGGAATGCGTATTACATCAGCGGCATCCTGTTCTTAGCAGGATCCTTTTTTGCAGTCAAAGTCATTCTAGGAGACCTGAATGTCTTCTGGGCCGTTCTGAGCGGAATGCTTTCCGGTGTCTTTATAGGCCTGGAAAGCGAGTATTTCACATCTGGCCCTCCGATCAAAACGATCGCCCGGACAGCCCAAACCGGAAGCGCTCCGACCATCATCACCGGCCTGGCTGTGGGCTTCCAGAGCACGATCTTTCCTCTCCTGACCATAGCTGCCGCTATTTTTATTTCCTACAGATTGGCTGGACTCTACGGTATTGCGCTCGCAGCAGTCGGCATGCTGGCCACTATCGGTATCGTCATGTCTACGGATTCCTACGGTCCCATCGCGGATAATGCCGGGGGCATAGCGGAAATGTCCAAAGCCGGTCCAAACATAAGAAAAATAACGGACAAGCTCGATTCACTAGGAAACACGACCGCAGCCATCGGCAAAGGATTTGCCATTGGCTCTGCCGCCCTCACGGCTCTAGCTCTCTTCTCTGCGTACCAGAAAACTGTGAATACGCTCCTGATAAATGCAGGAAAAGATCCGCTGAGCATCAGCCTGACCAACGTCGAAACGGTCATCGGTTTACTGATCGGTGCTCTAATGCCTTTTGTCATCGCATCTCTGACCATTAAAGCTGTCGGAAAGAATGCCAACAAAATGGTCATGGAAATCAGAAGACAGTTCAAGGAAATCAAAGGATTGATGGAAGGGAAGGCCAAGCCCGATTCTGACCGCTGTATCGATATCGTGACTCGAGGGGCATTAGTTGAAATGGTTCTCCCCGGACTTCTCGCCGTAATCGTCCCACTCCTAGTCGGTTTTCTCATCGGACCCGAGTCCCTGGGTGGATTTTTAGCTGGAGCGACGGCGACAGGAGTTCTCATGGGAATCTTCATGGCCAATGCTGGAGCATCCTGGGATAACGCCAAAAAATGGATCGAGGAAGGCAACCTGGGAGGTAAAGGGACAGAAGTGCATGCCGCCTCTGTGATCGGAGACACTGTCGGCGATCCCTTGAAAGACACTTCAGGCCCCTCTATGAACATTCTGATTAAACTGATGGCCGTAGTGAGTCTTGTTTTTGCCCCTCTTATCATGTAGGAATCTGAGCTCGGCCCCATTTGTTTGATATTCTTTTTTATTTCAGTTATAATTCTCGCCTCTTTATATTCCCGAAAAGGACAATTGAGGCTCAAATATGAAGGTCAATGTGTGGAACACCATTCTTCAACTCAGTAAAGAAAGAGGAGTGGAGACAGGTGTGATTGTCAATGCCATAGAAGAGTCTTTGAGAGTCGCTTCTTCCAAGTATTTCGCCAGTGAAGAAGATGTGCATATTTCATTTCAACCCGAAAAAGGAGAATTAAGAGTCTACACGGTTAAAATCGTTAAAGAGAATCCCCTGGACGCGGAGAAAGAGATCTCCTTAAAAGAGGCAAAAAAGATCGATGACAAAGCAAGCGTTGGGAAGGAGATTGAAGTTGACCTGCCTTCAGACACATTAGGCCGCATCGCTGCCCAGGCTGCGAAGCAGGTCATCTTTCAAAAAGTCAGAGATGCGGAACAAGAAAAAATCTATGAATCCTTTGCTCCCCGCTTAGGGGAAATTGTGACCGGCGTTTTGAGAAGAGTTGAACCGAACAAGAACATGATTCTTGAAGTGAACAAGACGGATGTACTTTTTCCCCTCCGAGAAAAACTGAGGAATGAAGAATTCGCCAGGGGGGATAGGGTTAAAGCTGTCGTCATTCAAGTCCGCAAAGAAGATAAAGGGCCTCAAGTTATTGTCTCGAGAGCGGACCCAAAATTTTTGGCGAAACTATTGGAGCTAGAAATCCCGGAAATTGCCAACGGAGATATTGAGATAAAGGACATCGTCCGCCAACCTGGAGAAAGAGCAAAGGTAGCCGTCCTCACTACAGAAAAAGACATTGACCCCATCGGAGCCTGCATCGGAGTCAAAGGAAACAGGATCATGGCTATCAGTAAAGAATTAAGCGGAGAAAAAATCGATGTCATCGAGTGGTCAGACAATCCTTTAGTCTATGCCAAATCAGCTTTGAGTCCGGCAAAAGTCGAAAAAGTCTTTATCCTGGATAAAAACGAAAAAATCATGCAAGCCATTGCGTCATCGGACCAGCTTTCTCTGGCAATAGGCAAGAAAGGGACGAATGTCAGACTGGCTTCAAGGCTTGTCGGCTGGAAAATAGAGATTAAGGAAAAATAGGTTGAACACAACAAACCTGGAGAATCGGTAAAACATGAATCCACAAGAAAAGAAAAAAAAAGAAAAGCCAAAGACTGATGCTGCGAAAAGCACCGCAAAAAAGTTCACTCTGAGAGAAGGAGAGACATTAAAAGACCTCTCTGAAAAAATAGATGTTAAAACCAAAGATATTATCGAAATACTCAGGATAAAAGGACAAACTGTCAGCGTTAATGATTTGGTTAATGAATCCTTGGCCGAGTTGATATCCAAAGAATTCAATCTCAAACTGGAGCTGGTCTCTATCGAGAAAGAGATCCGCACTCAGGCAGAAAGCGATCCAAAAGAAATGATATTGCGGCCCCCTGTGGTGACCATTATGGGCCATGTGGACCATGGGAAAACGACTCTTCTGGACGCCATCAGAGAATCCAATCTAGTCGGAAAAGAATCAGGCGGTATCACACAGCATATCGGGGCCTACAGAATTTCTCATGATAAGCGCCCGATAACATTCATCGATACTCCTGGTCATGAGGCTTTCACTCAGCTAAGGGCCCGGGGAGCCAAATTGACTGACATCGTCGTGCTGGTTGTGGCTGCAGATGATGGAGTTATGCCTCAAACCAAGGAAGCCATCAATCATGCCAAAGATGCTGGCGTTCCGATAATGGTTGCCATCAACAAAGTCGATAAAAAAAATGCAGATATAGATAAGGCAAAACAACAGTTATCCAAAGAAGGCCTTCTTGTTGAGGATTGGGGCGGCAAAACAATCAGCGTTGAAGTCTCAGCCAAGGAGAAAACAAATCTGGACGAGCTTCTGGAGATGATCCTTCTTCTGGGGGATGTGATCGAAATCAAGGCTAATCCCAGTGTCCCAGCTCAAGGAGTCGTTCTGGAGGCGAGCCTAGACACCAAAAAAGGCGCAGTGGCAACTGTAATCATTCAACAAGGCACTCTCCGCCAGGGAGAGGCTTTCATCTGTGGAACAATTCATGGAAAGGCCAGAGCTCTTTTTGATGAAAATGGTAAACCCCTGAAAAAGGCAGAGCCTTCTATGCCCGTAGAAATTCTGGGCTTTTCTGATGTCCCTGTGGCCGGAGACTATTTTCAAGTGGTTTCAGATTTGGAGACGGCCAAACAGATCACTCAATACCGCCTGTCACAGGTCAAAAAGGCTGAAGTGCCCCGACCCGAGCATCTCACGTTAGATGAGCTGTTTAAAAAAATGGAAAAAGGCGAAGTCAAAGAGCTTCCTCTCATCATTAAAACCGACGTTCATGGTTCTGTGGAAGTTCTCTCAGATATCCTCCCTAATCTGAGTACCGACCACATCAAGATAAAGATCGTTCATTCAGCCACAGGAAAAATCGCTGAATCCGATGTGCTTCTCGCTACGGCCTCCAACGCAATCATAATCGGATACAACACCAAACCCGACCAGAAAATCCTGGATATGGCTAAGGAAGAAAACGTAGAGATAAGGACATATAAAGTTATTTACGAACTCACCAAGGATATAAAGGAAGCGATGTCCGGAATGCTGGAACCTGTACTCAAAGAAACGTATTTAGGAAGGGCTGAAGTCAGACGCATCTTTCGCATTTCAAGAGTCGGCGTTATTGCCGGCTGTTATGTCACAGATGGAACGATCAGCCGGAATGCCGAAGCAAGAGTCCTGAGAGACGATGAGGAAGTCTTCAAGGGAAGGATCGCCTCTCTCAAACATCTCAAGGAGAACGTCACTGAAGTTAAAAAAGACTATGAATGCGGCATCCGTCTGGAGAAATTCAAAGAAATCCAAGAAGGCGATATCATAGAAGCTTTCACTATCGAAAAAGAAATTCCTAAATAGAACCTGGTTTAAGTTGTATCAATGGTTATTGGATTCTTATCTTTAGAGATTTACCTCCCCTATTCTCACTCACTGAAGGAAAAAAGAAAAAGATTATCTGGTCTCAAGAGCCGTCTGACGAAAAATTACAACGTTGCCTTTTCTGAACTTGAGTATCAGAACAAATGGCAGAGAACCAGAATCGGCATAGTGACTCTCAACAGCCAAAAAAAGCCAGTAGAAAGCCTGTTCAGCAAAATCATAGATAATGTTGAAAAGAATATAGACGGACAAATCATTAATTATGAAACTCACTATTTCTAACAAACAGCTCAGCCATAAGTTAATTATAAATTGTCAGCTTCTGGCATCTTTTATAAAATAAAAATGAAATGAGTCCATCACGACGCCAAAAGAGAGTCGCCAGTTTGATAAAAGAGGAGCTCAGCCGTCTACTCATCGAAGAGATCCAGAGTTCTTTTTCGGGTTTGATAACTGTGACACGAGTGGAGATGACCGCTGACCTGAAAACAGCTCACATCTATTTAAGCATTTATGGCACAACGCAAGAAGAATCCATCCTCGAAATCCTGGATAAAAAAAAGGGCTTTCTGAGAAAAGCTATTGCCTCTAAAGTCAAATTAAAGTATAATCCCATGTTTATTTTTTCGATGGACCCTGGTCCTGAGTATCAATCGAGGATAGACCGGTTATTAGACGAAATGAAAAAAAATGAAAAATGATCCCGCGAGCTTGATCTGTCAAAAAATTCTCGAAAGTCAGCGCATCGTTATCACTTCTCATTTGAGGCCAGACGGAGACTCAATCTGCACCAGTCTTGCTCTGGCCTTCATGGGAGAACTCCTGGGAAAAGAATTCGAAATCATTAATAAGGATAAAACACCTTTTCCCCTGAATAATGTCCCGGACGTGGAAAAAATCCAGATTGGGCAAATTCCAGCTCAAAAATTTGATCTAGCCATCCTTCTTGAATGTGCCAATGTTTCTCGCTCAGGACAGGAAAACCTGGACAATTATTTCAAAATCAACATCGACCACCACCATTCGAATGATTTCTACGCAGACATCAACTGGGTGGATCCTGAAGCATCCGCAGTCGCCGAAATGATCTACACGCTGGGAGAAAAGCTCGATATACAGTTTACTCCTCAAATAGCCAATCATCTGTACTGCGCGATTGTCTCTGATACTGGCTCCTTCCAGTTCTCTAACACCAGTTCCAGAAGCTTTAAAGTCTGTCATAAGCTCCTCGATCATGGTGCCAGTTCCATCCAGATCGCTGAACTCTTGTTCAACAATAATTCCCCAGAAAAAATCAAACTGCTCGGCCACGTCCTCTCGACACTGCAAATGAATCCCAAGAGAAACATAGCCACCATCACTATGTTCAAAAAATCCATGGACTCTCTTCAGCTTAAGGAAGTCGACACTGAAGACATCACCACTTTGGCCCGCTCCATTAAAGGAGTTCAAATGGTCCTGTTTTTCAAAGAGATCGAGAAGAACACATTCAGGGTTAGCCTCAGGTCAAAAGGGAGAGCGAATGCAGCCTATGTGGCAGAGAATTTCGGTGGAGGCGGACACGTTCACGCAGCGGGTTTTACAGTGACAGGGGAGCACAAAAAGCTTATAAAGGAAATTCCTGAAATAGTCGCCAATCTATTAAAAAATCAGCCAAAAAAAATCCAAAACAAGCATAAAGATATCACCACTTAGTGAATCATGGACGGGCTCATCCTCGTCAATAAATCCCAAGGCATTACATCTCACGATGTAGTCGTCCAGATCAGGAATACCCTGGGGATACAAAAAGTTGGACATTATGGGACCTTAGATCCTCTCGCTACAGGGCTGGTGGTTGTTGCCGTCGGAAAAACGACAAGGCTCTTCCCCTTTTATTCCAAAAAGGATAAAACCTACGCAGGCCGAATGAGGTTGGGATTCACTACGGATACGTTTGATTCCACAGGAAAACCCACTTCAACAGAAAAAAAGAAACTCCCGCAAAAAGCTGAAGTTCTAAAGGCTATGAAAAAATTTGTGGGAGAAATTGAGCAAATTGCTCCGCCTTATTCCGCAAAAAAATACAAAGGAAAACCGCTCTACGAATTAGTCAGAAGAAACGAGAAATTCGAGCTGAGGCCAAGCCAGGTTTCCATTCATTTTTTTGATCTGGTAAATTTTACTCCACCTGAACTTGAATTCAGAGTTGGCTGCTCCTCAGGAACCTATATCCGGTCTCTCGCCCACGATTTGGGCCTACGCCTTGGCTGTGGAGCTCACCTCTCTGAACTCACTCGGACTGCAGTCGGAAATTTCCATAAGGATGACAGCCTCGAATTAGACAAAATCCGACAACTGAACAGCGAAGGACATATCGAGAAATTTCTGATTCCTCTCGAGTTGCTTCTTCCTGAGTTCCCCAAGATCATCCTTAACGAGAAAGGCTCTATCCTGGCAAAGAACGGCAATAAAATCTCTTCTGAAAATATCCAAAAAATCTTCCAGGATGAATCAATCCCTCAGGAAGATTTTCAGGAAAAAGAGGCCATTTTCAGAATGTTCAGCCTTGAAGGAAAGTTTCTGGCGTTAGCCAAAAAAATCCTGGAGAAAGACCACTTCCATCCATTCCTGGTTATTGCTTCGAGTGATGACCCCACTGACTGAGAAATAATAACTGAGCTCTTTCTCGTAAATCCTTTTTTTAAATTCGTTAGATTTTTCGAATTTTCATTAATTCTGGGGATAAACGTCCAAATTATTAACAATTCTTAGTTTGTCTTTATTCAATCCTTGAATTTTCATACAAGTTATTGTATTTTATACGGGATATGAGACTGAATAAAAATCAAATTGAGCATCTGGCATTTATCGCTGTGAGAAATCTCATCAAAGAAGAAAAAATAATTGCTGACAACAAAAATAAACTTATTGAAGAAATCATTAACCTTATTACCGATGAATTCCAAAAAGAAGATAAGCTTGACCAGGAGGTTCGGGATATTCTCAGTAAGCATATGGAGAAAATCCGGAAAGAGAATATCGAATACCAGACTATGTTCAGGATGATTAAGACAAAATTAGCGAAAGAAAGGAATATAGTACTGTGACATTGAGGCTGTCCAGGGAAAAAATTAACTTTCTATCTCGCATAATCCTCAACTCACTGTTTGAAAACGATCAAGTCGAATTCCTCGATGATCCCAACGAAATCAGGCTCGTTATTGTTAAAAGTATCGAGGAAGAAATAAAACTCTACAATATAATCGACAAGAAGGCTGTGGAAAAAATTCAATCCCAGAAGAAGGCCATTGAAGAAGGAAGCAGAGAGTGGGAAATTCTATACCGAAAATACTACAATGAGGAAATCCAGAAGCTCGGTAAACTTATCGAATAAAACCGCCTCAAATCAGGGAAAAAATAACTTTATCGAATTCGAAGAGAGAGTCCGCTATTCTGAGATTGACCGGATGGGTGTGGCTCATAATAAAAATTATTTCGAATGGTTTGAGATCGGGCGAACGGAATATTGCCACAGAAAAAAAATCCCGTATAAAAGCATTGAAGATCAGGGCTATTATTTAGTCGTGGCCGAGGCTTTTTGCCGCTACAAGAGACCTCTTCGCTACGATGAAACCTTCCTTATCCGGGTCTCGTTAAAGGAGATTTCCCCTAAAAAAGTAGTTTTTAGTTATGAATTAGTAACCAAAAAGGATAAAAAAACAATTGCCACCGGCTATACCGTCCACATTGCGACCAATTCCAAGGCTGAGGTTCGCTCCCTTCCTCAAGATATCTTGAATAAACTCAAAGGACTGTAATCCCACACAAAAGAAAACGAGAGATATTTTCCAGAATACTTTCCCCTACCGAGTTGAGTTGGACTTCTCAGGATGATATTTCGATTATGACATATATCCCTTCCTCTCTAAATACAGTTTTAAAGCGTCTTTCCAGTGGGAAAACTCATCCAATCCAATCTCTTTGGCTTTTTTGTTCTCCAAAACAGAATAAGAAGGCCGGACAGCCCGAGCTCCATAAGATTCGGAATCGACAGGGATGAGTTGTGGGCCTTTTCCAATCAGAGAAAATATCGTTTCTGCGAATTCGAACCATGTGCACTGTCCTTCATTCGTTAAATGGAAGAGGCCATAATGCTGCGTCTGAATGAGTCCTTTAATTTTTTGTGCGAGTTCTGCGCTTGAAGTGGGCGTTACCCATTGATCATTCACCACTCGGAGAGCCTTTCCTTTCTCCTCAAGAGAGATGACTGCGTCAACAAAATTGGATCCTTTGCCCCAACAGCCAGCTTCGCCGAAAAGCCCACAGGTGCGAATAAGGAAAAAACGCTGAAGGATAGAGCGGACAAAGTATTCTCCTGCCAGCTTTGAGACTCCATACACATTCAAGGGATGTGGAGTGTCTTCCTCCACATACGGAGTCTTCTTCTTCCCGTCGAAGACATAATCCGTGCTGAAATGGACCAAAACTAAATTCAAGTCCTTACAAATGAGGGCAAGATCCCTGACTGCTATGGTGTTCACTTCAAAGGCCTTCAGAGGCTCATCTTCGCATTCATCAACTCTGTGAAAGGCAGCTGTATTGATGACAATATCGATATCGAGCTGCGAAAAAGTTTTTCTGGTTTCTTCAGGCTTTGTGATATCAAAATCAGGATAATAGAAGGGAAAAACCTTATTCCCCTTTAAGGATTTCACGCAATCCGACCCGAGTTGTCCGTCAGCTCCGATAATCGCAATATTCATTATTTATTAGCACTCTTCAACTTTTCTTTTTTGCGTTGAGAAAACCTTTCACTATCTGCCTGATGAGACCTGAATCTCTCGGTGTTGACCGGAGTGCTTTTTCATAGAATGGCGATGTCTTCAGTTTCTGTGATATGAGGTTTTTTAACAGTATTCTGGCATTTGAAACATTGATTTCAGGATGAATCTGAAATCCCCAGACTGGTCTGTCTTTTAATTGAAATGCCTGAACGTGGCAGTGAGCAGATGATGCCAGAATCTGGATGTCTCCGGTTGAATCCACAACCTCGTCAAAGTGAACAGAGAAGGAATACTCCTGCCTTTTTTTCCCTAAGAGCTCACTGTCTTCTTTAATCTGAATTGGAATCCACCCCACTTCAGGATGTTTGGCCCTGCGAACAGAGGAAGATCCGAAGAGTGCAAAAGCAAGAAGTTGATGCCCGTAACAGCTTCCGAGTGTAGGAATACCCTTATCGATTGCTTCACGGATGACCTCGGCTTCTTCATACACCCAGCTTTCCCTCTCTACAATAGACGCTTCTGACCCAGTCAGCAGCAAATGTGTGTAGCCACCCTGGCTGAAATCAGGAAATTGGCTTTTGTTCGCTTTGAAGCCATCCCATTCCACATCAAGAAAGGGTATCCAATGTTCCTCAGGATTGTAGACAGACGAATCAATAGAATTGTCGATAAAAGCGAGTTTCACTTCCTTCATTTTACTTCGCCGGAAAATATTCTGATGAAATATTCTCACAAATTATATCCATTCAAGAGCAAAAGACAACTTCTTTCTTTTTTGCACATTTTTCTTTGAGTTTAAAGCACTGATTCTGGTATAATTCATTTTCACCAAAGGAGGAATTAAAGTGCACAATGTAAAAGAAGAAACAGAACTCCACGTAACAACGCCTAATGAGCCAGGAATATTAGGTCGCGTACTGGGAACTCTTGCCAATGCAGGCGTAAACCTTAGAGCACTTCGCGCTCATGCTGAAGGGAAAAAAGGAATTTTCCTCCTTATAACTTCCGATAATAAAAAGGCCGAGAAAGCTCTTAAAGTATTACGCTATAAAGTCAAAATAAACAAGGTTGTCACCATCGAGATAGAGGACCGCATAGGGGCGGGGGCAGAAATAGGTGCTCTTCTGGGAAATGCCGCCATCGACATTGATTATTGCTATGGCACTTCTAAAGGCGCTGGAAGAGCTCTTTTGGTGTTTCAAACGAATAATAATAAGAAAGCTGTCGAAACTCTGGGCTAATCCTTGAAAATCAAGCTCTTCCTCGAAGTGGGGATTCCTCTCTGCAGGTAAATATTCAGCGCTACCTATCACTTCTTTCAATAAAATATCGTCTTATTGATGAGGGTCAGGAAATTGGACTCTTCTGATAACAACAGAGGAAAACAGAGCGAAACAATCCCACCATTAAATGTTACGCGTTCGACTGTTTCTTTGTTTTCGACGGATGATCCTGTTGACAAATTGCCTCTCGTTCTAGTCCCGCTCGTATCTTCCACTGGAGTCCGTTTCCCTAAAACCTCAGAGCTGCATCGATCATATATATCCGGAGATAACGTCCTGAAGAGTCTGGCTAACCGGAATAGTTTATCTCAAAAACTCGGATGCATTCCAGGATTGAGGACAGCACTGCCACCTGAAAATGTTCAGAGCCAACTCAGTGAGGCCGGTGCTGTGTTTTTTTCACTCAGAGAAAAGATGAACTCGGATTCGGGGAGAAATCCAGCCTCTCAAAAGGCTCCTCCCTTTCCCGGGAGTCTGAACTCGCTTTTTGATTACTTAATGAGCGCTCTCCGAGTGAGTTCAGTTAACAACGCTGTCTTTAACATAAAAACCGGAGAAGGGAGTCTAATCAAAAAAAACCGGGAAGGCAGAAATCTCGCGCAGTCGCTGAAAGATATTTTCAAACGCATGCAGATTAAGACATCTTTTTTTTTGACTGACTCAAGCCAACCAATCGGCCAGGCTTTGGGGAATTCCCTTGAAATCAAAGAGGCCGTCGAAATACTCAAAGGCTCGGGTCCTCTGGATTTGCTCAAGCTGGCTTTAGAATTCGGGTCAGACATGCTTATTTGTGTTGATAAGACACTGTCCAAAAGTGAAGCCAAGGAAATTCTTAAAAGAAAAATATTGAATGGAGATGGTCTTAAAAAATTCCGAGAAATCATCGAAGCTCAAAAAGGAGACACTCGAGTCATAGATAATGATTCACTTCTTCCTTTTTCCGAGGAAAGAATAAAAATCCGTTCCAGCCAAACCGGCTTCATTCAAAAAATTGACATGAGAAAGCTTTATTCGGTCTACCTCACATGCGTATCACAGGAAGGGAGTCCGGCCGACTCCGGAAACTGTGGAATCGGTTTTGTCCTCCAGAAAAAATCCGGCGACTGGGTAAAAAAGGGCGAAAGTCTTATTGAAGTCCACTGCAACAGCAAAACCAGCCGTTCCTGGGCTGGGGATGAATTCCACGAAATCTTTACAATCTCCAAAACTCCCCCACCCTTTCAGCCATTGATCTTCGAAAGAATTTGTGATTAGCTCTATCGTCAATCTACAATAATAAAAAAAACCGGAATTTAAAGCTTTGATCCACCTTTATGGCAAAGGGAAGCCACTCAGGACAGTGGATTCCGAAAACACGCCACTTTTGCCCCTAAGAGAACCGAAGGCATTCCTGAATACCATCTCAGCATTTGCTCTCATTAAATTTGAGTGAGGAAATGGATACGATAAGAATTAGGAATTTCTGTTAGAAAAAAAATTTTTTGTGTGGTAGACTTCATGCAAATTAAATCCTAGGGAAGGAGTTAAAATGGAAGAACACAAACCATACGTGCCTGACCAAACACCTTTTAGGGATTTTACTATTAAGGCTGTCATCATCGGAGCCATCTTTGGCGTCATCTTTGGTGCGGCCAATGCTTACATAGGCTTGAGAGTGGGACTGACGATATCAACAGCCATTCCTTTGGCAGTCATTGCTGTGGCCGTGTTCAAAGTCCTCACTCCTATCATCGGAAAAAGCACAATCCTGGACTGCAACATCGCTCAGACGACGGGCTCGGCCAGCTCTTCTCTGGCTTCGGGAATCATCTTCACCATTCCGGCCCTTTTCCTCTGGGGATTCAATCCTAGCCTCTTCAAAATCGGCACTCTGGCCATCTTCGGAGGCATCCTCGGAGTTCTCTTCATGATCCCTCTAAGGAGAGCTCTGATTGTCAAAGAACACGGAGTTCTTCCCTATCCTGAAGGAGTCGCAGCCTCTCAGGTCCTAATTTCAGCAGAAGAAGGAGGGGCGAAAGCGAAAAACGTATTCTTGGGCTTAGGAATCGGGGCCGCATACAAAGCCATTATTGCCATCTTTAAACTCTGGCCGGAAAAGATCTATCTCAAACTTCCTGTCCTTAAAAAAGCCGAGCTGGGACTGGATGCGACACCAGCCCTTCTGGGAGTGGGCTTCATCCTTGGGCCCCGAATCGCAGGAATAATGGTGGCCGGCGGTATACTTTCCTGGATAGGCCTCATTCCTTTGATCGCTTACTTCGGAGAAAACCTCAACATACCACTCTTCCCTGAAACAGAGCTGCCGATTGCCCAGATGGCGGCTGAAGACATCTGGTATAAATACATAAGAGTCATCGGCGCAGGAGCTGTGGCAGTCGGCGGGATCATCACTGTCATCAAGTCTCTGCCCACGATGGTCGGAGCTCTCAAGACGAGCCTTAAAGACTTCAGCCTCAGCAAGCAGAATAAACAAATCAAAAAAGATAGAACAGACACTGACCTTCCTTTTCCGGTTCTGGGCCTCGGGATTCTCGCGGTGGCGGTATTGATCATCCTGGCACCTCAGGTTCTCGGCATCCAAACGTCCATCCTTATTCGCCTTTTGGGATCCGTGTGCATCGTCATCTTCGCTTTTTGCTTTGTGACTGTCTCCTCCAGAATAGTCGGGATGGTGGGAGTCACATCCAATCCCACCTCAGGAATGACCATCGTCACCCTTCTCGGAACAAGTTTAGTGTTTTTAGCCCTGGGATGGACAGACACTTTGGGTATGGCCACGGCCCTGACAGTCGGGACCGTTGTCGCCATCAGCGCCTCTATTGCTGGAGATATTTCTCAAGACCTTAAGGCTGGATACATCATCGGAGCCACGCCAAAAAAACAGCAGATGTCCGAACTGATAGGAGTTCTGGCATCCGCTTATGCCATAGCCTGGACAGTTTGGCTCTTAGGCAAAACCTTTGAATTTGGCTCACAAGAGCTGGCTGCACCCCAAGCCACCTTGATGAAGACGGTCATCGAAGGAGTTCTCGGTGGTGACCTTCCCTGGGGACTCGTTCTAGTCGGGGGAGCTTTTGCCATCGTGGCAGAGCTTGTCGGGATCCCGTCCCTTCCGTTTGCTGTGGGGATTTACCTCCCCCTCTCCACGATGACACCCATTTTTGCCGGAGGTTTTATCAGGCATCTCATGGAGAAAAGATTCAGCAAAGATGAAAAGAAGAAAACAAAAGGAAAAGAAAAGGGGATTCTCTTGGGTTCAGGATTCATTGCCGGAGAAGGAATCACCATGGTCGGAGTCGCATTGTACGCCTACATCACAACTAAAAAACCAACTGGAATAGGAGTCAATCTTGGTGATTTCGTAGCACTGGCGGCATTTCTTGCTTTAGGCGCTTATTTGTATTGGAAAAGCTCCAAAAAGTAATCATGAATTATTCATAAAATCTGCCGACACCTTATTCAAAACATCTTTTAAGGATGATTAATAATCTTATGTCAGCATCTC
>Ga0180438_10004120_pt1 | contig 21205 bp, 23 predicted proteins | sample SS_ome_12_FD_132455 | JGI IMG/M metagenome (GOLD analysis project Ga0180438, IMG submission 132455) | Hypersaline lake sediment archaeal communities from the Salton Sea, California, USA - SS_3_D_2 metaG | ecosystem: Environmental > Aquatic > Non-marine Saline and Alkaline > Hypersaline >... | reverse complement strand
TGGGTGGATATGTGTATGATGCTTCAGGTGCCTACCATTGGGCCTTTGTCATCTACCTTGGCCTTTTTGCCATATCGATACCAGCCCTGCTTCTGATAAGGCGCCCAAAGTCATTTTAGTTTCTCGAAACCGGCCTTGACTATCGATTTCCCGTCAAAGAGCGTTTTAATCTACACTGCCTCCGTTTCACCACTTAGCGCTCTGTCGAACAAGTAAGTCGCAAGCGCCCCTTTTTTTAATTATACTCATCTGTGCCCGAGCAAGCCTGGCCGCTGGTTGTGGCGTGCTGTTGACGCTTCGGTGAAAGCTGTCTGGGCAGGCCTAACCGTCATTCTTCAACCAGTTTATCGAAGATTCAAGATTTCTCTTTCTTTTTGGAAGGCGTGTTCCCCACGGGGCAAACTTTGATGCAAGTGGTCAAACAGTGATGTTCCGGGTGCAATTTCCAGCAACTCTCTATATCCGTTTGCGCTGGCGTCTGGTACCATACCTCTTCAGGATCAAAATCGGAGCGTAACGAGATGGCTCCGGGACAGCTCTTGACGCAAATAGAACAGCTTACCCCCAGGCATGCCTTAACTCCAAGGAGGGGGCTGGGAGTTAGCTCCGCCTCGGTTATCACGGAACCGAACCTCACGCGAGGCCCGTATTGGGGCGTAACCACCAGGTTGTTTAGCCCGAATTCTCCAAGGCCGGCCCTTACCGCAGCGTGACGATGTGAAAAGAGCCCCTTCCCCAGCGAAACATTCTCACGTATAAATTGCCTGTACGGGCCACTGGAGGGAAAGAACAAAGATAGGTATCCTCGATTCTCCAGGAAGATCGATAGGCGCAGAGCTATCATATCGTTAAGGTCGTCCACCAGGTCGTGGCTGCATCTCCACCCGAAATAGGTCTGAAGCACATCCCGACGCGAATTCGGGGACACAAAATCAGAACCGACCAGATGCCCTTCCCAGTTCATCGCCAGGTGCAGTGGCGGCAGACCAAAGCTAACGACGGACTTCGCTCCAGGAACAAAATCCCGCGGGTGGTGACCCCGCGGAGCACCATCGAATCTCTCCACGTTAGAAATGCCCACCAAACTCGCTCCATTGCCCTTTAGCCACTCAACAACCTCGCCTGTAAAAGCATCCATACGTTTCCCCCTTTTTAAAGAGTATGACCTATCTTAAACTTGTGGATTCAAGCCTTCAATTTCTTTTGTGACGCCTCTTCCCCAGGAGTAACCTCTGTTGCGGAGACCTCGGCAGTGACGCTTCCCGTTACACACGGTAGTGAGGTTTGGATTCGAACCATCTTGCTGCTAATTCCCCTGTTTCTCCAAAATGACTTTCAGGTTCTCACCCTCTTCCTTCATATGCCTTTTAACACTCTCAAGCTGCCTTCTGCTCAGCCTTCTGGATAATGGCCCCATTCTTATCTTAATTGAAGCTGTGAAGATGCAACCTTCGTCATCGGTAGGCTCCATGACAAATTGATTTCCGGGAAACAGAATTGATAATGGGAATGGAGGCTTGTGCGCAATCAGCCTGTTCGGTATCACCTTGGTAGCTATAAATTTACCCCTGTGTAACTTCCCATGTAGGTATTCTTCGAAATATACCACAGAGCCCTCTTGAAATGGTTCGCCTTTAATCCAGTGCAGAACGAGATGGTCAGGGTGCCAAGCTTTGTAGCTCTCATCGTCTTTCAGAGCCGTGAGGAAATTGAAGACTTTCTCAGGTGGAGCTTTAATTTTAATTGAGTCAGTTAGTATCATCTAAGATTCATATTATTAAATGATAAGGCGTTGTTCAAGACCCGGTGTCTTTATCAGTCTTTGGTAGCAGGGTTTAAATTCGAACCATTACCCTTGTACTATCATAGATGCTTGACAACGCGGCTGCTGTCCTATAACATTGATTAATGGCAGTCGAATGGCTCGGCTGCTAATTGTTTTGTATTGGGAACGGTAAGAAATGGAGATGGGAAAGGCAGTGGAGCAACTGGAAACCCGGGTAAAGAAAGAATGCGGGCACTATTGGCTGATAGAATCGCCTAGCGGGCCGGTAAGCAAAGGCAGATGCAAGCTTTGCGGCGCAGAAAAAGAGTTCAGTAACTCATGGACGGATTCCGAGTCTCCCGGCAAGGAGGACAGCGTCTTTTGCCTGCCGGAGCTTACTGACGTTGAAACTGAGAGTGATAATTGACTGGCCGTCGGATTGGCGGCTAAAAATAATAGATACATCGATGGTCTGCCGTATCTACTAACTATCTTTTAGTAGAGCAAGTTGTACAATAGACAGAACTTTCGAGTTGACTTTTAGCTTATCGCTATATGTATGGCTAGTGCTCTTTCCAGCTAGGCATATTCTAACTGCACAAAACAGACGACTGTGCAACAAAGTAACAAAACAAGCTATTGTTATTGTTGGGCTATAGATTTCTCTATTCTGTTAATCTTTGCTTGAGTCAATGGTAGTTCTGCATGTTCAAGCACAGACGTCAGCATTATGAGGTTCTCATTTGTGACCAGATTTTCCGAGGACATTTCAATGCATAGCCGCTCACCGGGAGCAACTTCTCTGAGAAGACAGAGTGCGTACTTTGCTGTTGCACTTGGTCCAAGAATATAAACGGACCCAGGAAAGCCCACCCAAATAGCCTTGTCACTCCATAAGGATAGTGCTTCGTCCATTGGCAGGTCACCCATTGGTGGTGGATGTAGCCCCTCAATAATATCTATCGGCGTTCTGGCAATAAGGTCTTTTAGCACTGCCACTCTACCGTCCATATGGACTGCCAGCAGTTTACCTTGTTTATGACAGGCCTTAGCCATCTTTTCATACTCGGGCATAAAGTACTTCTCAAAAAGCTTTGGATTAACCAGCACACCATCAATATTATCCCCGCAGAATACGATATCTGCAGGTGACTTAGCGGCAATCTCATATAATGGTTCACGGCTCTTGGCAATGGCCTGATAGAGGCCTTCTACTAGATCGGGATATTTGGCATAATGAATGAAGAATCTCCCTCCTTCACTTCCAATCCAATCAATCATCAGCATTTGCATCGGCTGATGTGGAAGGTTATTTATTACAATGCCTTCGTCACCAACCCAATCCTTGCCCTGCTCAATTGGAAAGTAGTCCGCAGTATATTCGGTGTGCTCTACAATGTATTTAAGGGCTTCGTAATCTTCTGGCCCTTTAACCAGGCGCTCTGTTTGCCAAGGCAATACATCCATCCAACTGCGCTGACCGTGCCATTCACCTGTACCGGGGCCTCGTCTTTCATCTAAATATATGCTCCCCACGGGGGTGGAGTAGGTTCGTCGGAATAATGTTTCCCCACCTACTTCCAATTGCTGTTCTGTAATGTCCACATCGTGTATCTTCGTTGTGTAGCAGGGCCGCTGCAAGACTAAGCCCATTCCACGATTACGGCACTCCCGCTCTGCCCAGCCAATTTGGAGGTGATGCCAATAATGGAAAAAAGGCAGCCTGTCCGCTCTGTCTTTATTGCTGGCTAGTAATATTCTTTCTCGGCACGTCATCATACTCAAATCACTTCCGGCTTGGAAATGAGGTTACCATTTTGTAGGGCTTGATGTCTAAAAATATATATAAATTACGAGATTATTGTATGTTCTTAATAGTCTTACAAACTCTAGTTCCCTACCATATGATGGGCATTATTCGAAAAGATAGCATACGATGAGCTTGTATCATTCAGGCAAGGATTCCATACCACCTATCTCTCTTAAAAGATTGAGGTAGTATTTTAAACCATTTAGTGGAATATCGGGCCCTATATTGTGATCAATTGATGGGTAGTAACCACCTTTTTCCACTAGGTAAGGTACTTTAGACATGACTTCATGTCTGATGGCTTCTTCACCGCGTTGAAAAACCCTTTTATCGATGTTTCCTATCATAACAATATCGGAACCATACTTCTTCCGCAGTTCGACTGCATCCATACCAGCTGCCGCTTCCAAGGGCCAATGAAGATTAATACCTACCTTCAACCAGGGTTCAATTAGTTCGTTGATATCCCCATCGCTGTCCATGAAGATCAGATCTATGCCATAACTTCTTATCAGATCGCATAATTTAATATATCGCGGAATCATGAATTTATGAAACATTTCGGGTGATATGAGTGGGCCACCTTTGTACGCCATGTCTTCCCAAATCATTACGATATCCACTTTAAGTCCAGCGCCCACTGTTTTCCTTATCATTTCTAAATTAAACTGGAGCATATGTTCCATGATTTCCTCAATCAGATTAGGGTCGTCATAGAACATGTACAGCGTTTTTTCCAAGCCCATCATATTGCGTATTGGGCCGAAGAATCCGCACAGGGATAACATATTAGGATAATCTTCGCTGTTAATCTGAGATATGTATTCGTCCCATTCTTCAGGAAGTCTGCCGGGTGTGTTTGGGTCAAGCCTTCTCTTGTAGTCACGCCAAGTAGCCCTATTTTTTACCGGATGTTCCAGGTACTTCGGCATTCGCCAGGGATACTTCTTGGAAACTTTTAAAATATCCCCCCCGAAATGGCGCTCAACTCGATGATGCTCATCCTCGCTTATGATTTCACGTTCAAATGGTGGCATAATCGGCAGAGTGGCGTAGAAGGATTCGTCTTCCGTCATGTTCAACAGGTCGAGTCGGAATATCCCGGAGATAATCTCACGCAACGTGTGGAAATGGTCGTAGCCGAAGTAATCAAGCATCAATTGATAGTTATTTCCGGTAAGCATTGAGCCACTTAAGAGTGCTTTCGGGGCGCCTTGTTCGACCCATACAGCCGGTGTCTCAACCAGGGTCTTGTGGAACCAGTCTAGGACCATGACATCACCTGGTCTCTGAAACCGAGCGATCTGCTTGAACCTCTCTTTGGTTGTCACAGACATGGTGTTTTTTGCCTTTTCCAGGTTGTTCTTCTATGTGAACTGTCCGCCATCTATGGGAAGAGCCGCACCAGTGATGAACGAGGCTGCGTCTGAAGATAGAAAGACAACTGCCTCAGCCACCTCCTCTGGTTTTCCCATACGACCAAGAGGCAACTCAGCAGCCATTTTGTCGTAAATGTTAGGTTCACTTCTAGTTGTCCAGAATGGAGTCAATATCAGAGCGGGGCAGACCACATTCACCCTTATGTTTTCCTTACCATATTCTAAAGCAGCGGACTTGGTCAGGCCGACTACACCCCACTTACTGGCACCATAGGAAGCGGAGACTCTTGATGCTCTCAAACCAGCGACCGATGAGTTGTTGGTTATAACGCCGCCACCTTGCTTCTGCATTTGCAGGATTTCATATTTCATGCACAACCAGACGCCCTTTAAATCTATGGAGGTGACATTGTCCCATGTCTCTTCAGTTTCATCAGCCAAACGAACCTTTGCCGGCATGATTCCCGCATTATTGAAGGCACAGTCCAATCGGCCGAAAGTTTCTACAGTTTTGTCAACCATTGCCTTAACATCAGCTGATTTGGAAACATCCGTTTTAATATAGAGGGCCGTCCCTCCTCCCCCTCTTATTCTTTGAACTATCTGCTCTCCACGGTCAGCATTACGGCTGGCGATGACCACCTTTGCGCCTTCGCGGGCAAAGGCCAGTGCCGTAACTTCACCAATCCCGAGACTTCCACCGGTAATTAAACCCACCTTACCTTCTAACTTACCCATTTCTCAATCTCCTTTCGGTAAATTATGCAAATACTAAAAAAGTTTAGAAACGGAAATTGCATATATAGTTACGAATTGCGGAAAATGCAAGATTATCGACAGACTGCTATTATTACTCAAGCGGTACTCTTTCGGCGATTATTTCAGCTATCTGTATTAATTGCTCTGGAGAGCACAGCGGATCGGTCTCACTGTAGTTCCAGATATGAATGACATATTCCTTGGTAGCGATCTTCACGTGCTGTTTATCACCGGAAAGGCAGCCTCTGCCGTCCAGAATGGGAGTGCCCTTTTCCGGCGGAGCGATATTCGGATTATCCGACTGAGGCGGTGAAATACAGGCTTCTATCGCCGGCGCAGGGTCCAGCAGCATATAGGCTATCCCCAGGCTCCCTGATAGGGATTTCTTATACTTTTTGTAGAATCCACGACAGGCCTCTAATTCCGGCTGTGGACCGCGCTCTTCATAGTTCAATTCAATACCACAGATCGAGGACACTTCCTCGACCGTCAGGATCTGACAGTCTACCAGTGAGTAGGATGTATTTCCCGTTTCGGTCGTTTGTGGGGTGGCCGGTGCTGGGGCGGGTGAGGGTGCTGCTCCTTCTTGGCAGCCGACCCCAGCAAGGAAACCTAATAGCAATAGTAATGTCACTGCTGCTTTCATCTTATAAACACCCCCATTTTGGTGGAGGGAATATTATCAAAACCTGGTAATGCTGTCAATTATTATTTACCTGTCTTTAGATTATATTGGCTAGCCAGTGGATAAGTATTGGGAATGCGGTGATTAAAGATAGCAAGATCAGCAGAGGAACATAGAAAGGAATTACGCCTCTAATACATTCACCAAGGGTGGCGTCTTCGACTGCCCCGGCCACTACAAACAGGTTAACGGCGACCGGGGGTGTGATGGTGCCTATCTCTATCAATATGGTAACCCATACACCGAACCATATTAAATCATAGCCCATTGAGAGCATAATCGGAGCGAGGAGCGGGACGGAGACAACCAGTATAGTAATACCATCAAGGAAGAAGCCGAGTATGAGATAAATTACGGCGATGATTATGACGATAATGTAGGGAGAGAAGGGAAGCGAGGTAAGCAAATTGAATAAACCCTTGGAAAAGCCTGCCACTTCTACGAATTGCCCGAAGAAACCACCCCCAATGGTGATAACAAGTATCATCACCGTTGTACCTACGGTTTTAACCAGCGCTTCCTTGAAAGCTGTCCAGCTTATTTGCCTTTGAATAATAACGATAAGCAACCCGACGAAGGCTCCTACGGAGGCGGATTCGGTAACCGTGGCAATACCGGTATAAATACTGCCCAGTACTGCCGCAGAAACTAATAGCATGGGCCATATACCGCGTAGTGAAACAAACTTATCCTTTAAGGAAGTCGGCGGAACTTTTGGTGCCAATTTGGGGTTAATGATACATAAAGTAACTACAGTGGCCATAAGCAATAGCATCTGGATGATGCCCGGGATCATTGCTCCTGCGAATAACTTAATAATAGACGCTTGGGTAATGACTCCAAAAATCACGAGGGCAATACTCGGAGGAATGGTTGGTGCCAGCGTGCCGCCAGCGGCGATAGCACCCAGAACCATCTTCTTGTCATATCCCATCTTGCGCATTTCGGGTGCTGCCATGGTAGAAAACAAAGCGCAACTGGCAACACTTGAACCACAGGCAGCGCCAAATACACCACCAGAAAATATGGTAGCTGCGTAAAGACCTCCCGGCAGGAATCTGAGCCATTTGGCGGCCGCATTATATAGACCCTCGGCAATGCGAGTTCTTTCCGCGAGGTAACCAAAAAAAACGAACATGGGAACAGCGGCAAAAATGTAGTTGGTTACGCTGGCGTACGGTACGAAAAAAGACACGCCAAGGCCAAAGTCGGCACCCTTGAGAATAAACATACCGATCATTCCCGATATGGCAAGAGCGAAACCTATCGGTACGCCCAGAATAAGCAAGGCTATCATCAACAAGAGGCCAAATAGTGCTTCTAATCCACCTTCCATATGCTCAGAATCCTCACTATATTAAGTGAATTGCCCTCCGTCCACAGTTAAAGTTGCGCCGGTAATAAAGGAGGCAGCATCGGAGCAAAGGAATACCACAGCTTCCGCAACCTCATTAGGCTCTCCCATTCTGGATAGAGGCAGATCAGCTACCCATTGGTCGTTCAGATCGGTTCTTTCGTCCCGGTGAAGTAGCATAGGTGTACGTATGAGTGCCGGGCAAACGGCATTAACACGGATGTTACTATTACCATACTGAAGCGCTGCTGTCTTGGTTAGCCCTATAATGCCATGCTTGCTGGCGCCGTAAGAAGCGGTAACTCGGGAGGCGCGCAACCCAGCAACAGAAGAGTCGTTGACAATAGCACCTTTACCCTGTTTCAGCATCTGCTTTATTTCATATTTCATACACAGCCAGACGCCTTTAAGATTGGTATCAATCATACTATCCCATTGCTCTTCTGTTTCATCCGCCAGAAGGGTAATCGGGTGTAATATACCCGCATTATTAAAGGCACAATCCAGACGTCCGTAGTGCTCGACGGCACTTTTTACAAGGGCTTCGACTCCTGCCGCTTTTAGGATATCTGTTGGTATGAAAATGGATTCCCCGCCGGCTTTCTCAATTTCTTTTACCACCACCTGGCCACGCTCTTTATTGCGACCGGCAACTACCACTTTGGCTCCCTCACGGCCAAAGGCTATTGCCGTAGCCCGTCCAATGCCGGATGTACCGCCTGTTACCAGGGCGACTTTTCCCGCTAGAGCATTCATCGGTTACCTCCTTTGTCTTTCTCCACCTGTGACAGGTATTCCTTCGCTGCCTTCACCATAAATACGCTGGTGGCGCAAGCCAGATATCGGAACCCCTGCTCTTGGGCCCTTTTAGCACTATCGACATCGAGAGCGAGCGTACCGGCTATTTTACCTTTGGCTCTAATCTTTTTAGCTAGCTCTGATATTACTGCCTGTACTTCGGGGTGATTGGTTTCACCGGGATATCCCAGTGATACCGACAAATCCATGGGCCCGACGAAGAAGACATCAATACCGTCGACCTGGAGCATTTCGTCGATATTCTTTATCGATTCGCGGTTCTCTATCTGTGTTACCACCATTGTTTCGCGGTTGGCTATCTCAACGTATTCCTTGAAGGTTGTTTTCAGCCCATAATCCGCGGAACGTATTCCGGCAATACCACGGAAGCCTTGAGGTGGGTATTTGACCGCCTGCACCACGGACTCAGCATCGCTTCTGGTGTTTATCATGGGGAGCTGGACGCCTTGGGCGCCTATATCCAAGAAGCGGAGTATATGCTGGCGGGCATTTACGTCTATCCTGATTATGGGAGTCACGCCGACACTGTCAGCGCCACTTACCATGTGAAGACAGCTTTCTATGCTTAAAGGGTTGTGCTCGGCATCGATGATTACGAAGTCAAAACCGACCAATCCCATGAGTTCTACCGTCATTTGCGTATACACGTCACAAAAAATACCGTATACGGTTTTCCCGGATAATAGTTTTTCCTTGGTCAAATTCTTGCGCATCTCTTACGGACCTCCTAGATTAACTTATTGTGGCGATTATATATTGTTTACGATTCAGATAATTGCTAATTGGTTTCAATTGAGCTCCCATAAATGAGGCCTGATTTTGATTTCATCTATATAATCGGTTACTATAGAATCCAAGTCAGTAAATAGCGGCTGCCATCCCCATTCTTCCTTAGCACAGCTGTCGTCGACTTCGCGAACTGAAAGTATATCTTTAAACGCTATCATCAGGTCTGGATCTGGTCTAAAAACTATCTCCGCTTTTGGAATATACTTCCTAATAGCCAAAGCTAATTCTTTAGCAGTAATAGCCCGAGATATACCAACCACGTTGTAACAAATCGTCTTGATTTTCTCTTTCGGTGTATAATAGAGCATTTCAGCTGCCCTGATGCCGTCCTTGAAATACGTCAATGGAGATGATGTATCTTCACTCACCCTGCAGACATATGGCCTCCCGAGGGCAGCGTCACGAATCATAAAGTAATAGTGCTCTGTCGCTGGAGGGGGTAAGGCTGAAGGCCCCATTACTTGGAAATACCTTAGACAGCGAAAGTCCAGGCCAAACTTGCGACGGTAAAATCTTCCAAGCAGCTCACCATACAACTTACCTATTCCGTAAATACTTGTTGGGCGCTGCAAAGTGTGTTCATCGATAATGTTAGTTATTCCAAGATTATAGGTAGCAGCAGTACTAGCGAAAATAAAACATTCGACACCGAATTGCCGAGCAGCCTCTAACATGTACATAGTTCCAGCTACATTGGTGTCAAATGCGGCCCAGGGGCTAGCTTCGCAAGCGACACTTAACATCCCACCCAAGTGAAAGATGCCTTTAACCTGATTGTTTTTCACTACATTTATGACTTCTGCCCATACTTTTAAATCACCCTGTACAATGCTCACGTTATCTTTGATATCCTGTACTCGCTCCACGCGCGGCATAAGGTCGAACAAGACAACATCTTCGCCTTTTTCGACCATGGCCCGGGCCAGTTTAGCGCCTATGAAACCGGTGCCGCCAGTGATGAGTACAGACATATAGGCGATTAAAACTCCTGTAACTTGCTCTGCTCCTGGGACATTCTCCTGATGAGCATGTACAAAGCCCTTAGTGCAATGAGAAAACAACCCAAAGCAAGAACGTATTCGATTATGGCTGTTGGAAGGGGCAGAGGGATACTGTATGCATGCAGGTTGCGCACGGTGTGATCCCATGCCAGAATTACTATTACCCTGCCGATAATAGTGAATAAAACGATTATAATCACGTAAGCAAAATAATCCAGTCTACGGCGCCACTTATCAGGTAGGTTCCCGTATAAGGCTCCCATTCGCACGTGCACACCGGTCCTGAGGCTGAACATAAGTGCTCCTGCAAAGGTAAAAACCATCAACCACTTTACGGTATCGAAGGCGAAAAGAATAGGGCTGTTAAAGGCGTATCTTCCGACAGCATCAGCCGTAGCGAGAATCATGATGGCAACAATACAAAACATGGCTATTCGAAGTCCCCAGTGATCAAAACCATCAATAAAACGTTGGACCAATCGCGCCAGTAGCTTCATCATGCTATGCTGTTCCTATCTATTGAACACCCCTCTGCAGCAGGTAACACCCTAATTGGGTGCCCTGCTGCAGAGGGTCAAGTGTATCCGTGTCACTTCCTTGATAAATCGCTTTATAATCGCGGCAGAGCTTCGGGGTTTTTCTTGTAGAAACTTACGGCGGTCTCCCATGCTTCGAAAACTGTTGGAGCATTGGGATGGCTCTCAAGATACTCATCGTACATAGGGGCCACCTTGTCTTTCATTTCCTGTATTTGTTCTTCGGTGAAGGTGACTATTGGGATTCCATTGTCGATATATACCTGCTTGGCATCCCTATCCAAGTCCTCTTGAGAGAGGTGGAAATGGTGTACAGTTTCCATAGCCGATTCAAGTATTATCTTCTGGATTGAATCCGGGAAACTCTCGAAGGTTGGCTTGTGGAAGCCCATGCTAGAAACGGTCATGACCGCGTAGCCGATCTCAGAAACATTTGTCACGAGGTCAGGGAGACCAAATTGGACACCTGCCCACCATGGCTGGCTCTGGCCTTGTACGACGCCTGTCTTCATGCCGACTGTTGCATCCGAAAGCGTCATATAGACGCCGGTAGCGCCCAGGTATTCGTATATTGCAGCTTCGTTAGCAACAGCCCGGAACTTCATTCCCTTGAAATCATCCGGCGTTTCTATCGGTACCATGGAGAATATCGCCCGGGGCGACGGGCATGCTACTCCCATTGGCACAACATTCTCCTTTAAGAATTCGCCGGTAATCTCGGGGCTGTTCATGAAGACCTCGGCACAGGCTTTCCATCCACTATTATAGTCTGCAGACAGCCAGGGCAGTCCTCCAATTGCCGATAGCGGGAATCGGGTGGGGTGATGCGCGAAACCAGCTTCACCGCAGTGTATGATTCCCAGCTTAATGGCGTCCATGGTTTCAGCCTGATTCAAGAGAGATGAACCAAGGTGACGTTCAAAAGTAATGGGAGTTCGGTCTTCAATAAGATCGAGGAAGAATCCTTGGTTGTAGTCATAAAAGGGATGCCCTTCACTAGCGAAAGTAGAAAAGATGAGCTCAACCGGTTCCATCTCCTCTTCTGGTGCCGGAGCCGGAGCTGGTGCAGGGGCTGGAGCTGGTGCCGGAGCTGGTGCAGGAGCCGGGGCTGGTGCAGGGGCTGGAGTTGGTGCCGGAGCCGGAGCTGGTGCCGGAGCCGGGGCTGGTGCCGGAGCCGGAGCCGGCGCAGGAGCCGGAGCGGCACAGCCTGCGACAACAGCCAACGTTAAAATCACAGCTAAAACAATAAGAAGTGTTTTGTTAGTCATTATTTCCTCCTTCGTAGTGTTCTGTGCATTACAGCAATAGAGTTAGAAAATCAAATCACCTCCTTTTTTCTTTTTGCTATTAGGTTTATAGGATATTGGTTCTACATTGTTATCATAATTCAAGAATATTGTCAAGCATATGATAAGAACATCTGATGATTATTTCATCATAACATTATTGACTTTATCGTTAAAAAATGATATCTTATCATTGACGTAATTGTCATGCAGATAGATAAGAAGCCAAACCAGGTAATCATCTATAATGAAAAATAAAGTTGCCAAAATCCAACGTAGGCGGTTGTCAGACCTGATTATTGACCAGTTCATTGGGATGATCAGTAGGGGGGACCTGAAAGTAGGTGATATGCTACCCCCTGAACCGGAACTGATGAAACAATTCGGTGTCGGAAGAAGTTCTCTTAGGGAAGCAATAGGAGCCCTGTCTTTAATCGGTATTGTCAATGTACGACCTGGATACGGTACACAGATTATTGCCAGTGACGACACTTTTCTTCAAAAACCTCTAGAGTGGAGCAATTCTATAAGAAATGAAACGGTTGAGGAACTTATCGAAGCCAGAATAGTCATTGAAGAAGCAGTGGCAGGAGTCGCCGCGTTAAAAGCTACTGGTGAAGATATCGCGGAACTGAGAGATATTATTGAGCAAATTAATGAAGTCAAGAAGAATAAGAAAAAGACGGTACCACTTGATTTACTGTTCCACCAGACAATAGCGAAGTCAAGTCACAACAGCGTTTTGTTAAGAAACATTTACGAACTGCGTCAGCTTATGCGTGTGTGGCTGGAACAGAACGCAAGCTTCGTGAATAACCAGGACATTGATAAGTTGCTGGTGGCGCATAAGGAGATTGTCCAGGCTATCCAAGAAAGGAACGTTGACGGAGCGCGCTCTGCGATGAGAAACCATTTGTTAGCGTCATCAAAGAACCTGCGTCTGACACTTTTTGATCGGCAGCTTAAAGTCAGGTCTTTTCAAACCTAATTTACTTTTGCGAATCTGCAGGATTTGTCAAATACATGCGATATTCCCATCGCGAAAGAGTGAAAGCATCTTTGAGCCGCAGGGAAGCGGATAGAATTCCTTTTGACTTGGGGGGCACCTTCTGGAGCAGTGTTCATCTGGTACCGTATCAGGCTTTAAAGTCTCGTTTTGGTATTAATGATGAAGATTTTATCATTCTTAAGAATGGGCAAATTGCAGGTATTCATGAGCCAATCCTCAAAGAAATGGGGATTGATTTCAGATACATTTCGCTGGGAATCCCAGACAGTTACGAAGATATACCTATTGGAGACGATGGATATCAGGATGCCTACGGGATAGTGCGTCGAAAACCTCGAGGTTCGTATTACTATGATTTGGTCAAATCGCCACTCTCTGGACCAATATCGATAAGAGATATCATCGGCTTCAACTGGCCAAATCCTTGTGACCCTGGCTTTACCAGAGGATTGCGTGAGCGTTTGTTGGGATACCGACAAGAAAACGACTTTGCCCTCGTGCTGCCGATATTCGGGGGTGTTGTACAATTCACGCAATATTTACGTGGATTTGAAGATTGGTTTTTGGATCTGGCTGTTAATGAGAGGTTAGCTGCTACTCTATTTGATGCTGCAGTTGAACAATTTACGGCACAAGCAGCGTCAATTCTAGAAGAGGTTGGAGATTTGATTGATATCGTCGCATTTGGCGACGATTTGGGAATGCAAAATGGCCCGATGATATCTCCTGAGCAGTACAGGAGACTTATTAAGCCTCGCCATAAAAAAATCTTGGATGTACTGAAATATCATAGCCATGCTTTTGTTTTGATGCATTGCTGCGGTTCAATCGCATGGGTTATTAACGATCTGATAGAACTTGGGGTAGACGTAATCAACCCTGTCCAGGTATCTGCAAAGGATATGGACACCAAAATCTTAAAGAAAGAATTTGGCGATCGCATCAGCTTCTGGGGAGGTATTGATACGCAGTATGTATTACCCAATGGCACTGTTCAGGATGTCAAATCAGAAGTGAAACGGAGAATAGAGGATTTAGCCGCTGGTGGCGGTTTTGTTCTAGCTCCGGTACATAACATTCAGCCTGGGGTATCGGTAGAGAATATCCTTGCCATATACGAAGCTGGTCAGGAATTCGGGCGGTATCCCATAAATTAAGAGTTTATGAGGGGGATAATATGAAAGCCGCCAAAACCCTGCGCTCGCTAATGCAAAAGGGCGTCGTCCTTGTTCCGGGAGTCTGGAATTGCTTGAGTGCGCAGATGGCGGAAACAATGGGTTTTGAAGCGCTCTACATGCCTGGATCTACAATATCGGTGACTTATGTGGGTAAGCCAGATTATGCTTACATAACACAGACTGAAATGCTGGAGATGGCGGAACGTGTAGCACGAGTGGTAAATGTACCTTTGTGTGTAGACATCGATGATGGGTTTGGCAATCCTTTAAATGTTCAGCGGACTATTGAGATATGTCAGAAGATTGGCGTTGCCGCAGTTCAGATAGAAGATATGGTTCCGCCGAAGCGTTGTGCTAATGTGGGTGGCGGCCACTTAGGACCTGCTGAGGCTATGGTTGCTAAGATACGGTCAGCTAAAGATGCAAAAGAGGATCAGGACTTTATTGTTATAGCCCGTACAGACAATTACGAAGGAATAGATGAACTGATTCGGCGAGGGAGGCTATATGCTGAGGCCGGAGCGGACATGCTATATCCTGTCGGAGCACTTACCAGGGAAGATTTCAAACGAATTTCAACCGAAGTACCTTTACCATTGATGGACACTCCTCTGGGTGGGGGCAAAAGCCCCGTTTTCTCATTAACTGAATCTCAAGAGCTTAATATAAGGCTCTCGGTTTATTCCTTGGACCCTTTTGCTACAGCATATCGGGGTCTAATGAGTTTCCTCGAAGAGCTCAATAAGCTTCATACTCATAGAGAGAACATTATGCCACTGGAATATGGAATACCGGCGATGGAGGACTTCTATAAAATATGTAATTTGGATAAAACAGAACAATCGGTGGCAAAATATTTTTGAGGTATTATTTTAAATACGGACATACAGAATTAGGAGGAGAAATGAAAACAACGAGTCAACTTCGTGCGTTGATTAAAAAGGGGACCGTTCTTGTTCCTGGCTCCTGGGACGCCATGAGCGCCCGGATGGTCGAAAAGATGGGCTTCGATGCTGTTTATATGACCGGATGGGGTGCTTCCCTTTCAACTCTGGGTAGAGCCGATCTCACCTACATAACACAAACAGAAATGCTGCAAGTAGCACACCATATTACCACTGTGGTGAATATCCCCTTGATTGCCGATATTGATGATGGGTTCGGTCATATACTTAACGTTCAGAGGACTATCGAGTTAAGCCAGAAGTACGGAATTGCTGCGGTGCAGATAGAAGATATGGCTGCGCCGAAGAGGTGTGTGAACGTAGGCGGTGGCCGGCTCATTCCGGCTGAGGATATGGTCAAAAAGATAAAAGCAGCCCTTGCTGTAAGATACGATCCAGATTTTATTATCATCGCCAGAACAGATAATCATGAAGGCATAGACGAGCTAGAAAAACGCGCTAGAATATATGCGGAGGCCGGCGCAGATCTAATATACCCACTTGGCTTGACAGCAAAATCCGATATTGAAAGGATTTCAAAAGCTATTTCCATCCCATTGATGATCGAGCAAATCGGGGCTGGGAAAACACCCCTGATGACAAGGGCGGAAGCTGAAGAATTGAATGTTAAGATTTTTGCTTATACGCTTGAGAGCGTAGTCTGTGCTTATGAGGCAAACAGGCAGTTTCTGGAACGATTGGCATCTCTACAGGATGATAAAAACAAGAAGTTGGAATTGGGTCCAACTTTTAAGCAGCTGGTTCAATTAGAGCATTTTGTTGATATTGAGAAGGAGGAAGAAAACCAGCTAAAGTTTTTCCCTCGATGTTAGTCTTTTGTTGCTGTTTTTGAGGGGAAAATGGAAACAACAAATTATAGCCTGAACTGGGCTATACCGGTCCATGGAAGGAGTAAAACTGATGGTACAGTTGAATGAGCTAGAAATGCTTGAAAAACTAAAGAAGTATAGTACTCCGACTATAGGAAACGTTGTGGCTACTTTCACCAAGGACCCGCTTTGCCTTCGTATCTATGACCCTTGGTACGGAAAGTGGTATACCGATGAGTCTGTTCGATGTATTTATCCTGAGCTAGGCCCTAGAATTGGATACGCAGTAAACGTGGTTTACGCAATGCCAGATATTAATTACAAGGGATACGCCTTCACAGATTTGATAGATGTTCTATGGGATTCGAAAAAGCCGATAATATTAATATGCCAGCAAGATTTCCCGCCTGATTTACTGCCGAGGAATGGCCTTTTTGGAGGCAGGATGACGGCGACCTTCAAAGCTTGCGGCGTAGTCGGCGTACTCACCAATGGGCCTTCTCGTGACGTAGACGAAATCAAGGAACTGGATGTTCAGTATATCATGAGTGGTATCGCATCCGGCCATGGCGAATTCTCTCTTAGGGCAATAAATGTGCCGGTTTCGGTAGCAGGTATGGATGTTGCACCCGGTGATGTAATACATATGGATGAGCACGGTGCCTGCAAGTTTCCGGCGGATAGAATGGCAGAACTATGCAATAACATCGATGCCATGGTCCAGACAGAGGAAGAGCAGGTCGAGGCCATTTTAAGTGCCAAGTCTGCTGAGGATATAAAGGCTGTTTTTAAATCCATAAAATAGCAAAAGGAGTGTCGAAGATGGCTGATATAACGTCTTTTTCAAATTTCAAGCAGGTTGGGATAGTAGTCAAAGACATCGAAAAAGCAATCAATGGACTGACAAACCTGGGTATAGGACCATTCAACCCTCTTGATGCAGAACCTACTGTCAGATGGGAAGAGCATGGAAAACCTACTGAGATAAAGATAAAATCTAGATTTGCCCATATTGGTCCAGTCGAGATCGAGCTTATAGAACCTATTTCCGAGTGTATGCAAAAAGAATTCTTGGATGAAAAAGGTGATGGAATCCACCACATTGGATTTTACGTGGACGACATCGATAAAGAAGTCGAGTTAATGAAAGATAAGGGGTACAGGGTAGTCCAGAGAGGCTGGCGTCCTACTGTTGGAGGTTACGCTTACTTTGATACTGAGGAATCCTGTGGAATAATGCTGGAGATTATACAACGGTAATTCTTGTCATTTTCGGAGGAATCGTATGAACATTGAGTTAAAGGGGAAAGTTGCCTTGGTGACTGGCGGAGGAAAAGGCATAGGACGCGCCATTGCCTTCAGATTTGCCGAGGCCGGGGCCGCAGTAGCAGTGGATGCTGCCCATTTGGCTTCTGCCCAAAGCACAACCGATGAAATTATCAAGCTTGGCAGCAAGGCAATAGCGATAGAAGCTGACGTTGCTGATGAAAGTCAGGTCGATAATATGACTGAGCAGGTAATGAAGGAGTTTGGCCGCCTTGATATTCTAGTAAACAACGCGGGAGTCGGCTCAGAGCTTGTACCTACGATACAACAATCGGTAGAGAAGTTTGACAGGTTAATCGCTGTACATCTTCGCGGAACATACCTGTGTTCCCGGGCTGCTGCAAGACACATGATTCAAGCGAAATACGGCAAAATCGTTAATATCGCTTCAGTTACTGGAATGGTTGGAATGCCAATACGGACGAGTTATGGAGCGGCAAAGGCCGGTATCATTCAGCTGACAAAGACACTGGCCGTAGAGTGGGCTCAATATAATATCAATGTTAACAGTATATCGCCAGGAACCGTGTTAACACCAATGGTAGAAGGCCATATTCAAGCCGGTACCATTGATGTCGAACCACTAAGAAAGAGGCATCCTCTGGGACGTCTGGGAAAGCCGGAAGAAATAGCAGATGCAGCACTGTTTTTAGCCTCAGATTATGCGTCATGGATTACAGGTATCAATTTGCCAGTTGATGGCGGATGGTCTGCTTATGGTTTTATATAAAAATATTAATTAATCATTCTAAAGAGAATCCTGAAAATAAGGCACCGTTACCACCGTCAACACAAACCACCGAGCCCGTCATGTAGTCTGAATCACTTGAAGCAAGAAATAGGGCAGCATTTGCCATATCCTCTGGCCGTGCCAATCTTTTCAAAGGGACCCTGGCTAATCGTTTCGCCATTACATCCGGATATTTGCTACCCCATTCACGGGCCATCTCAGTTTCAGTTATGCCCGGACAAATGCAATTAACATTTATGTTATACTTTGCCCATTCAACACCAAGTGCCTTGGTAAGGCCTACTACACCATGTTTGGCAGCAGAATAGTCGGCCATAAGGATAGGGCCAAAGAGTCCAGCCATTGAAGAAATATTTACTATCTTTCCGCTTCGTGCTGCAATCATTTGCTTGCCAACCAACTGACATAGATAAAACGGTCCACTCAAGCATACCCCTAGCATCTTGTTCCATTGACTCAACGTGATTTCCTCTGCCGGACAACCACTTGGTATTCCCGCGTTGTTTACTAAAATGTGAATGGCACCAAACTCACTGATTGCAGCCTGAACCATGTCATTGTCCTCATCGTAATTGGAAACATCTGCTTGAAAAGGTAGCGCAGTTTTTCCTATTAATTGTATTTGTTGCGCCACTTCTTTTGCTGATTCGAAGTCGATGTCGTTTATTACAACTTTTCCCCCTTCTTTAGCAAACAACAGCGCTATTGCTTTGCCAATTCCACGTCCTGCACCAGTCACGAGAGCGACTTTTTCTTCCAACTTTCCCATTATAATCTGCCTCCAAGTTCTAGATTGCTCCAATATGATTTTAAATAGTACTTCATTGTTAGAGATAGATTAATATGCCAAACCAATGTTGTCAAAAGACACAGACCATTTTGTAAAATTAGAGGAAGCAATTGCATCCTTGCCATTCTTCGTTTGGAGGCTTTATTAGTTTAGACAAATCATGAAGCGCTTATAAACATGCAATGTGACTTGGTCTTGATCCGATGCGACCTTTACGCTAACCAAAAGACGCTATGCTTTCTTCAGAGAGAAACTAGCCAAAGCCGAATCTTTTATCCTATCGACTGATATCGCTTATCCTGTTCGATTAGGAAGACACACGGTGGAATTCACAAGTTTGTCGTATACTTTGGAGATACGGTTTTTAGTTCTTAGAAGACGTCCCTATGCAATACCGATGCGAAATCTCTCCCGGGAATCATTGAGGATGAGGTAGGGGTTCTTTCTATTGTACTAAATGGTAGTGGGGTTTGGATTAGAACCAACGCCCTTCAGCCGCAGACCTTAAATGCAATTGTCAGTATTTACTCTGGGTCATTAAGGCCACGTGTTAATCCCTGTGTTTGTGCAGTGGTGGCTTTGTGTAACTTAATTGAGTAAGGGGAGCGAAACGCTCCCCTTTTCCATTTCATGGTCTTATTACACAATTACAGATTATTAAGTAGTGAAATCTGACTTTTTATACAAAATAACATAAACCTTTGTTTTAAACATCTTGACAGTTAATTCTGGAAGTATTAGTATGGTTATGGGCATATGCCCATAACCATCAAGGAGGTCCAGGTATTATGCCGAGGCCAGTAAAGTGGCGACGGGTAAACTTCGTACCGGGTGTGACGTACTTCAAACCTGCCGGGATCCCGCTGCGAGTTCTCAATGAAGTTTGTCTCACGGTGGAAGAGGCCGAGGCAATACGACTAAAAGACTGGGAAGGTCTGGAGCAAGAGCAGGGGGCTGAGAAAATGAATATTTCCCGCCCCACTTTTCAACGTGTGCTGGGGGCCGCCCGCAGAAAAATCGCCGATGCTTTACTCAATGGCAAGGCAATCCGGATAGAAGGTGGTAACTTTGAGCTAGCGCCGCAGATCGCGCTGATGCAAACTGCCACAGCCGAGCGGCGCGGGCGGAGGCGCGGCAAGCACTGGAGTTAGCTTGTGAAAATCATCGACGATTTACTTGCTGTGTTGAACTATGAAGCTCCGGTAATGGATATCCGGCAGGGGCCATTCCAGACGGCGGTGCTGACCCGCAATTGCGGGCTGGCCGCCACTCCTCACGAGCCCGGCCCCCACCACCATAAGACCCCCGTACCGGAAGCGTGCTCCTTAATGCTGAAAACTGCCCTTGAGCTCGCCAGTATGTCCAGCTCACCGAGCCCTATGGAAGCCAGTATCGGGATGGCCGCCACCAACTCCCTAATCGAGGTTGAGGAGGCGCGCTGCGTAGAACTGAACGCCGGCGACCTGCTGGCCGAAAGAGGGAGAGGCAAGAAAGTGGCCCTCGTCGGCCATTTCCCTTTTGTCCCTGAACTTCGTGCTGCCGCCCGGGAGCTCTGGGTAATTGAGCGGCAGCCACAGCCGGGGGACTTCCCTGCGGAGCAGACGGAGAGCCTGATTCCCATGGCGGAAGTCATCGGCATTACCGGCACCGCTTTTACCAACCATACCATAGAGTACCTGCTCAAGCTGTGTGCACCACAGGCCTACGTCGTAATCCTGGGAGGCACCGCTCCCCTGTCTCCGGTGCTGTTTGATTACGGCGTGGACGCTATTTCCGGCACCCAGGTAGTTGACCCGCAGATAGTCTTGCGCTGCGTCGGCCAGGGGGCAACCTTCCGGCAACTGAAAGGAATCCGTCTGCTCACTATGATGAGGTAACAATAGGCAAAGGAGGTGAAAAAATGTTTAACGGCTTTGGTCGAGGCTCTGGTTCCAGAGGCGGCATGGGTTTTGGCTTTCGCGGCAGTTCTCCGCCCTGGCCATACGTGGGGAGAGGAAGAGGCGGCTTGCCGAGATGCGGTTACTTCCTCGGCGGCGCAGCGGCAGCGCCTACTGCTGCACCATATGCAAAACCCGCCTTCGCCCCCCAGGCGAGCAGGGAACAGGAACTTGCTTTTCTCCAGGACCAGACGAAAGTCATCAAGGACCAGCTTGAACAAATTGAAACCAGAATAAGAGAACTCGAAGGGGAGAAG
>Ga0180438_10004119_pt1 | contig 21211 bp, 18 predicted proteins | sample SS_ome_12_FD_132455 | JGI IMG/M metagenome (GOLD analysis project Ga0180438, IMG submission 132455) | Hypersaline lake sediment archaeal communities from the Salton Sea, California, USA - SS_3_D_2 metaG | ecosystem: Environmental > Aquatic > Non-marine Saline and Alkaline > Hypersaline >... | reverse complement strand
TTCCCCTTCAAGGTATTCATACATTAATTCTGGACTAATATGTTCTTCTGGTGGGGCCGTATTTGAGAGTTTCTGATTTGATTTTTCACTATTCATCGTGATCACACTCGCATTCATAAGTAAACGAGAAATAATTATCTTTAACACCCTGGATGCAATTTACCCTGAAGTTGTGGCTAAATTTTTGACAAGAACCGCTGACCGATTCTTTACGGTTCAGTGGGATGATTAATAACTGTAAATAATCATCCCATAATTTTTTATAAAACCGTGTCCTACTAATCAAGACAAAAAAATGAGTATTCATTCCCATTTTATTCTTCGAATCGGATCATTTTTTTTAAAGAATTTGTATCCTCTCAAAAAGACAGGGTGAAAAGGCGAAGCCCCAAGGCTGATAAAAAGAAATCGTTTCTAAACCTGGCGTTAAAAAAGGCGATTGAAGCCGGTTCCCTCTGATTCAGCCGGAATTTTCAGGTGGACGCAATAATTTTTTCTGTAATTCCTGCTTAAGATAAGTAATGATATTTCGGACTCGTTTTACCGAAAGCCCGATTCCCGGATAATTGGCGATTTCTTCTGGAATGAACCCCATATACATATTTAATTGAAATATGAGCATATCTCTGGCTTTATTTTTACCCTTTAATATCTCATCCAGCGCCGCGTTGATTTCTTCTATTAAATGTTGGTAATTCAAATCTTCGGTAGCATCCGGACGACTGGAATTTTTTGAAATTTTCTCTACCCAGAGCTCATCGTTAATCTCGTAAGGGGAATAAACCACCTGAACCCGTTTCAATGCTTTTCGTCTGATTAAATCATTAATGACAATACTCTTGGCAATGGTACAAAAATAGAGATAAACCGAAAACTCATTTTTACATTTAAATTCCCTTAAAACCTTGCATTTATTTTGGACCAGTTTTAGATAAAATTCCCCAACCAAATCCCGGACTTCTTCTTCGAATTGAAGTGAAATTTTATCCAATCCCCGTGTTTTACCTTCCCGATAAATCCATAAGAAGATTTGTGCATTAAAACGATCGTAAAATTCCTGCCAGACGCTTCTATTCTCAGGATCTTTGGCACAAAGCTTAATTAATTGACAATTGTCCAATTGCTTAAGCTCAATTGCGGTGATGAGAAGGATTAAGAAATTATACATAATAGGTGAGATTGTCCTTTCTGATATTAATTTTCAGTAGCTCTGAACAATACCAGATTAATATCCAATCATCGGCAAAGGAGTGTAATGTCGGAATTCGTGATGTAAGATTGGAAAACCGTTTTCGAGACTTTGAGAATTTGTGGTAGCAAGCTATTACTATAAAATTATAAAAAAATTAAAAAAATGCAAGAACTTTTTATGTTGAATTTTACATTTCGGTAAATAATTTATAATGAGACCCTTTCATGAAACGTCTTCTACCAGTTCCAGTGCCTTTTCAAAAACATCAATAATCGTTGCAAGTGGCTCGATGCCAACTGATATTCGCAACAGGTATTTCTCCAATCCCATTTGGGCTAATTTAGCCGGCGGATCATTATAATGCGCCAGAATAACGTAAAGGCAAAGCAGGGATTGGGCGGAACCCAGACTGGGGGCTTTCTGCACCGGCGCTGACACATTATCGTAAAACTGGCGGGTCGCTTTCTCCGGTTCACCCTTTAAAGTAAAACTAATCAAACTGCCAAAACCCTTGAAATACTGTTGGGCAACGGCAAAATCCGGGTGACTGGACAGTCCTGGGTAATAAACTCGTTTGATTTTAGGGTGCGCCTCCAGAAACCGGGCTAATTGTAACGCATTGTGATTCATTGCTTCCATCCGCTCTTCAAAACTATCTAAATGGTGGTTCAGCACCGCCACATCGGTGGGATCCATTGAGAGATTCAGCCGGCGATAATAACGCGCAATTTTTTCGGCCAGGACCGAAGCTTTGACGAGAAGTGCCCCACCCAAATGATCATTGAATCCATTTAAGGATTTAGTGGTGCTGTGAGCAATGATATCGACTGCGTATTCAAACGGATTCAGATTGTAGGGCGACGCAATGGTGTTATCCACTAAGACCTTCGCCCCCCGGCGGTGCGCGAACGTTACAATTTTGCCTAAATCCGGTACCCGTAGCAGTGGATTAGTAGGAATTTCACAAATTACCAGCGCCGTTTGATCATTAATCGCTGCTTCAATGCCGGGTAAATCATTCACTTCCAGAAATGCCGCCGGAGGAGTACCACGACAGCCCGGCCAGTTCTCCAGAATACAGCGGGTGTCCACATAAGGTGAACCAATCATGACCAGCCCCGGTCGCTCAGCGCTGAGATTGGCTAAAATCGCGGTGGAAATAGCCCCCATTCCAGACGGGAACAACCAGACTTTATCCGGGTCACCTTTTTCTAATCGAGCCAGTTTTTGTTTCAGCGGCCGCAATGGAGCCGGTTCTGCTTGAGCTTTTCCCTGAACCAACCGCTCCGCTTGACGTGAACTTAAATTATAGCCGGTGTGTCGGCGGAGTAATTTAATTTCTGTTCCCAGCTCTTGATTGTAAAAAATAATAAACCCGTTTTTGTCGTCAGGATAGCCCACCACCAGGGCATCACATTGTTGACGAAACGCGCCTGGCGTGGTGCTGGCGTTAAAATCAATCCCGAAAACGAACTGGTTTTTCTTTTTGGCTGGCAAGACCGAATCGCTGGCAAGTTCCACAAATACGACGTCGGCGGTTTCGATTGAAGAACTTTTAATGAATTCCCCCCCTGATTCTTTTAAAAAGTTCAACATGTCCACTGCAACAGCCCCGTCCACAAACATGTTTTTCGTTCGGACATTAAAAAAAGCGTCCATTAACACGAATAGGGCACTCGCCGGTGAATTAAAAGATAAGGCCAACTCCGCCTGATACAGATGCGCCACCGTTTGCTCAATGGCCTGCACATCAGGATGAGTGACAAAGCGTAAATAGCCACGATTCAGCTCGATTTTACCTTCTTCGTAGTCAATGTTCATCTGCACCGTGGGAAGTTCCACCGTCACCCCGTGGTACCCTCCCACCGGTTGTGCTTGCACTTTATTGCTCGTCATTTGTTTTAACCTTTATTTTTTTCGATATCCTCGTTAAGGCTTATTTTGTAACATTGAAGTCTAGGATCTCGGAAGATTTTTGCCCGTACCCTAACTCTCTCCCAAAGGAAGAAGAAGCCCGACCCTCTCAATCCAGATGTTTAAAATGCGGCCACATTTCAGCCAATGGTGCCACCGGTCGCCGACAAACAAAAACCGGCTGATTGTTTTCGTAAGGCATACAATACTGACACTGAAATAAGCCGGCCGAAATGACTTCCTGAAAAGCCTGTTTTAAATACCTTTCGGAAATGCCAATTGAAATAATGACCTCGCCGGTACAGTTTCCAAATCCCCAATAAAAATATTGACCGTGGCCGCTGATCACAGGTGGCAAGGCGTAACCGTTCTTTTCACCAAAAAATTTAATCGCCCCCGCTTCGCCGTAGTTGCCGGTGAGAATGCAGGCCTTTTTTTGTTCCTCCGCCGGTAACTGGTGGTAGACACGGGCCACCACATCAGCCATCTCCTCCCACCCAAAGCGGTCGGCAAAAAATTGGGGCAGGGCACTGATTTCATGCCGTTCCTGTTTTACACCGGCGTCACCACCGGTTAAACTCGAATATTTAATGAAAGTCTCCACTGGCAGTAACGGCATTGCAAAGGGCGCCATAATTATGGCACCTACCACAATCAATCCCACGTAGACCTTCCGGATCGTCAACCACCATCCTCTTTCAGAGAACTGCTCAAACGCTACCGCCCCGGCTGCAAATAAGAAGGGATAAACCGGTGCCAGAAAATAAAACTTGGCTTTCAAGAGCATGAAAATAAAGAACAGTAGCACATAAATCAAACCCAACGGCCGAACCGCTTTTCCTGACTTTGAAAAAAGGCTCCACCCCAGCCCACTGAGCCAGACCGGTAAAGCCAGGGGATTCAAGGGAATGATTTGAAAGAGGAGAAATTCAATGGGCGAGACCGGATAGGTTTTGCTGTCGGTATAATATTTCCAATAACCCAGTGAAGGCCAGTCAAGGCGCCATTGCATGATGAGATAGGGGATAAAAAACAGAAGTGCCACCGCCGCTCCCAGCCAGATCCATTTTTGTTGAAACTGCTTCCGTTGCGGCGTTAACATTAAGGCCAGCGCCAGGGCAAATCCCAAAAACAACATACTCTGTTTGGTGAGCAAACCCAATCCTGCCGTTAAACCAAAATAGAGCCAGTGGCGGGGGGAATTATTTTTAAATATTTTCACCAGCATTAACAGCGACCAGGTCCAAAATAACTGGTCAAAAGAATCGTAGGAAAACGACGAGTTCACCCCTAAAAAAACCGGTGCCCCCAGCACACAAATACCGGCTAACAGTTGCGCAAAAAATTTTCCGCCCAGCTCCCGCACCATTAATACGGTTAAAAAAATGATGGTAACGCCGGCCATTACCGGAAAAAATCGAATCGCCAGGAGGGAATCCCCCAGGAGCCAGCGCGTCAGAGTCATTACGGTTGGTGCCAGTAAAGGCATATCCAGACTGCCTTCGAACAAGCGCTCACCCAGATTCATGTATAAAAACTCATCCCGAAAATAACCGTAATTGGCGCTGAGCATGAAATGAATCACTAATTTAATGAGCACCAGCACCATGATTAAAATATTTTCAGGACGAAGCCAGTAATTTTTTAGATGCTGAACCTGCATTTTTTTCCCTTTATTTTGGATTCAAACGACCTAAAAAATAATAAGGATTTGATTCACACCAGTAAGTATTCCCCGTCGATTTTCAATAAAAATTGAATTAATAATCATGCCGGATAAAATAACCCTAATCATTCTATTCGGTGTCATCCAGCTCGAGTACAGCCAACGGCTCTAAATCAGCCGGATGATTGGGGAATTGGATTGAATTTGCAGAATAGGGAAACCAGTGCCCGCTCTTCCCAAAAGCTTCCAGGGCCAGGGTCACGTGTCGCATACAAATTCCGCCATCAACCAATCGATACTGTTGAGTGACAGTCCCGCCGTAGCGCCGATTATTTCGGGTAACAAATAAATACAATTTTTTCTGATGCCACAAAAAACGCCAGGGCTGAGCATTTACGGCGGAAGGAGCCTGCCGCACTGCTTCGATTAAAAATTCAATGTCGTTGGGTGGTTGGGTCGGATTTTCAAAGCTGTCTTGAAAAAAAATTCGCTCCGCCGGCAGTTTACGGGTGGCGCCCACACCGCTTCGTATTAATGAATTTACTGTTCTCCCACCCAGACTCCGGGCGGGTCGGCCAAAGGCTACCAGCGCCCCAATGCGGGCGGGTGCGTTGAAGCCAAATCGAGCCAGGACTGACGGTTCTTTGGGAAACGCTCCCACATAACAACTTCCCAATCCCAATTCAGTCAGACGAATCACGACGTCTTCTACTCGATAGCCCCAGTCCTCAAGTAAATGGGATTGGCCGCTAATCACCGGTACCAAATAATGTGGCGGCGAAATGAAACGACCGTAGCCCCCAATCAGCACGGCCAAATCCTCACCTGGCGTAACATCCCGAATCAGAACTTCTAAATGATTCGTTTCAATCAGTGGTTGGGCCTGGTTGATGAGGGACTGGATTTGCTCCAACATTGATTGCTCGAGCCTGGTTTGATCAAAGCGACGGATTGAACGCCGGTTGAGAAGCGCTGAATACAAGTTTTGATTCAAATTGACTTTTCCTCCCGCTGTTGTGCAAGCGTTTTCGAAAATAATTTCTGGGTGAATTAATTAATGCTTGCGCATAAATAACATGTTACTCTTAACTTAATCAGGTAATATAACATAATCCACAAAGAGGAGAGAGAGTTCAGAAAGTTATTCACTTTGTTCTCTTTGAACGCTTTGTGAAAAAAATAAAAGCCATTAGATCCAAATCGGAGTCTGTGACTTTTCTTCAAGACACGAATTAACGGGAATGAATTTTCATTCCTGGCTGTCTAATTGGCTGAAAATTTTACAGTCAAATCAGAGAGTAATTAATTCACTTATACGATTGGTACAGTCACCGGGTTCGCTTGCCAATCGTATTATTAATCATCAAAAATCAAAGAACAATTTGCTCAAAAATTCGTTTCAAATCAATAATTCATTCAGTGAAATATCAATTAATTAAGGACGTTCGCCAGCCAAAATGAACCTCATTCGATTTGTAATTCAGCGTAAGACCTTTGTCAGCATGTTATTTATCGGGCTCTGTTTATTGGGAATTGTGTCGTATGAGCATTTACCAACCGAACTGTTGCCTGCGGCTGAACTGCCAATGCTTTTCGTTCGGGTCACCAGCCGACGGGAAGTCAATCCGGATTATTTCGAGAAAAAAGCGATTATTCCACTGGAAGGTGCTATTGGTACTTTGGAAAATATCGACCGCATTGAATCATCCATCAATCGACGCCAGGGATTAATCCAGATTGATTACAATGAAAACGCGGATATTAAATTTGCTTATCTTAAATTAACCGAACGAATCAATGCGGTGCGACAGACGATTCCGGATGAATTTTTCGTCAATGTCGTTAAAGTCGATTTAGAACAACTCTCAAACATGTTAATGACCTTACAAGCACGCGGGAGTGGTGGAGTTAACCGGGTCCGGCAGGTGGTGGATGAGAAGGTCGTGAAGGAATTGGAGAATATCGATGGTGTGGCAAATGTTGAAGTCACCGGAGGGCGTCAGCAAACCGTTGCCATTACACTCAATGAGGCTGCGTGCGAAGCCAGAGCCATTACGCCAGCTACCATTCAACAAGCCCTAAATCAATACCACCAAAATAAAACCTTCTTAGGCTATGCTTACGAACATGACAAACAATATTTTGTCAGTCTCTCCAATGAATATGACTCAATTGATGATTTAGAAAATATTGTTTTAATAAAAAGCGACCAGGTTCGTCTCAAAGATGTCGCCGAAATTTATGTTGGCAACAAAGAGCCGGAAACCATCAGCCGTGTCAACGGGAAAGAAGCCGTTACGATTACCCTCGTGCGCGATTCACAAATCAATCTCATTGAGGTTGCCCACGACGCTCGGGCGGTAATTCAAAAATTAAACGATCAGCTTCAATCAGATGATGTGGAAATAGTGATTCAGAGTGACGCCGCTGAAATAATGGAAGATAATCTCGATTTGATCATGAATCTGGCCCTTGTCGGTGGCTTGCTGGCGATTTTGGTCCTCTGGTTCTTTTTGCACAATCTTCGGCTGGTATTGATTGTGGCGCTGGCCATTCCGATTTCAATTCTGGCGGCATTAAACCTGTTTTATGCCTTTGACATCTCCATTAACAGTCTCACTTTGGTCGGAATGGCCCTGGCCGTTGGAATGCTCCTCGACAACAGTATTGTGGTGCTGGAAAATATTTATCGTCTACTCAGCCGACGGCAGCCGCTGGATCAGGCCGTTATTCAGGGGACACACGAGGTCTGGCGTTCCATTTTTGCGGCGACTCTAACGACCATTACCGTTTTTCTCCCTTTTATTTTTACTTCCAATTTTTTAATCCGTCTGCTGGGAAAACACATTAGCGTTTCAATTATTTCCACCCTAGCCGTTTCATTAATTGTGGCGCTGTTTCTGATTCCAATGACCGTTCATCGAATCCTCAAAAACCAGCGGGGATACGGTGATTATCAGTTTAATGTCATCTCTCAGAAAAATCGATTTTTACAAATTTACACCCTCTTCCTCAAATCGGCGATGCGATTCCCGGCGCGCACCATTATTAGCACGATGGTCATTTTTTTTATCAGTATTATTGCTGCCGTTGCCCTGAGCATTTCGGTGCAACAGGAAGTTGAAACCGAGGAGCTCAATTTATACGTCAGCATGCCACAGGGAGCAACATTAGAAAAGACCGATGCCGTCGTCAGTGAACTGGAGAAAAAATTAGAAGATATTGAAGAAATTGAAGACCTGGTGACCAAAATTTTTGAAGAAGAAGCAACCCTGACGCTCCAATTTAAAGAGGATTTTGAAGAAATTAAAAAGCGTCAATTATCGGATATCAAAACCGATATTCAAGAAAAAATACGACGCTTTTCTGCGGCTGATGTCGGTTTTGATCCGCCCCAATCCAGTACGCGCTTCCGGCAGGGAGGCGGTGGCGGACGGGGTCAAGCCGGCCTGCAACGAATCATGGGCATTGGCAGTCAAACCGAACGGGTTGTGATCAAAGGTCATGATTTTCTAATGATGCACGTCCTGGCCAACGATGTTCGCGCCTTGCTTGACGAAATGAGTTCGGTACAGCGCTCCTTCCTCAATATCGCTGATGACCGGCCGGAACTACATTTACTATTCGATATGCAAGCGATTACCCATTTTAACTTAAGCCTGGCGACGATTGCCAGCGAACTCGCCACTTTCGAAGAAGAGTCTCCCGCGGGCGTGCAATATAAAATCGGCACCGAGGAATATGATATTATGATTAAAAACGAAGATTTAGAAGAACGAACCGGTGACGATTTGCGCATGGTGGCGATTCCCACCAATACCGGGGGCACGGTTGATTTGAATCAAATCAGTCAATTACTCTACACCAGTGGTGCCGCGGGGGTCAATCGCGTCAATCAAGAAAAACAGATTGAAATCAGCTACCGCTTTCTAAACGAGGTGGTCGATTCAAAAGAACTATTGGAGGCCGGCCGCCAGGAACTTGACCAATTAGTGCAGGCCCTGGAAATACCGGCAGGAATTGCGGTGGAGGTGATTCACGATGAAACCGATTATTCCGAATTTTATTTCCTGATTGGCACGGCCTTCATTCTCATTTACATGATTCTGGCTTCGGTTTTTGAATCCTTACTGACCCCGCTGGTGATGATGTTCACCATTCCGTTGGCGGCGATTGGCTCGTTCTGGGCCCTGATTTTTACCGACAATTCCCTTTTCAACGCCAATACGTTGATTGGCTTTTTGATTCTCCTGGGTGTGGTAGTGAATAATGGCATTATTTTAATCGATTACACCCGTATTTTACGCCAACGGGGCTATTCAATGCAACGGGCATTAATCACCGCCGGTCAGGGACGCATTCGCCCGATTCTCATAACCACCATCACCACCATTGTGGCAATGTTTCCGCTGGCAATGGGACAAGCTGAGTACGTGGCGCGCGTGGGAGCTCCCTTTGCCATTACGGTGATTGGCGGTCTGGCGCTCAGTTCTCTGTTCACTCTCGTTTTTATTCCCACGGCTTACTCCGGTCTCGAAAGTGCACTTGAGTGGTGGAAAAAACTCCCGTGGCTTATCAAGGCATTACAAATCATTGCAGTGGCGAGTGGATTCGTCATTATTTATTATAATATTGACTCCTTAATCTGGCGCTTTGCCAACGCGGCTTTGTTATTAATTGTGATTCCAGCACTCACCTATTTCCTCCGGACGAGTTTACGTCGGGCCAGCACCAAACTTATTCCAGCCAATGAACCGATTACCATTCGATTGCGGAATCTGGTAAAAATTTATGATGCCGACTCACGCTTCGTGCGCGAATGGAAACAGGGTGCGCGTCAAAATCGCCACACGACCTCACCTGCCGTTTCTGAGCAATGGCACCAATTTCGGTCGACGCTTTATTGGAAATTGCCGTTACTTGGGTTTTTGATTTATTTTGTTTATTTTTACCTGGGAAGCCTGGGCTGGTTTTTTATCCTGGTGCATCTGGTTTATTTTTCTATCATCTGGTTAATGCAGCCGATTTTCAATTATCTCGGTCACCACGTTTCGCCTAATCAGCAAAAATGGCTCAACCGAATAACGGCTGGCTTTGTCTGGGGATTTCCCCTGGCAAATGCGGTGCTATTTTATTTTCGCGGAAACAATCTGGCTGTTTCGATTATCATCGGCCTCTTCTGGTTTATCTCATTATTGATTTATCACACGGCCAATCGATTACACCGGCATAAAGTAAAAATAGATGCGCTCACCGGGAAATTGGTAGGAATACGACGCAATTTTTACCTGTTCGTGAAAATCATTCCACTTATTGGCCGCCGGAAGCACCCGTTCATGGCCCTCAAAGGCGTCTCTTATCGTATTCAAAAAGGGATGTTTGGCCTCCTGGGGCCGAATGGTGCCGGCAAAACCACGCTGATGCGACTTATTTGTGGCGTCTTAGAATTGAACCGGGGGACGATCACCATCAATGATATTAATCTGGCCGAAAAAAGAGAAGAGCTGCAATCGTTAATCGGTTATTTGCCTCAGGAATTCGGAACTTATGAAAATTTAACCGCCTACCAATTCCTGGACTATCAGGCGATGTTAAAAGGAATTTCGGAACCCGCTGAACGGGAAAAAGTTGTCAATTATGTGCTGGGCGCGGTACATTTAACCGAAAAGCGTCACGATAAAATTGGCTCATTTTCAGGTGGCATGCGGCAACGAGTCGGGATTGCCCAGACTTTGCTGCATTTGCCGCGAATTCTGGTCGTCGATGAACCCACGGCCGGCCTCGACCCCCGCGAGCGGATCCGCTTTCGGAATTTATTGGTTGAATTGAGTCGCGAACGAATTGTGGTTTTTTCGACCCACATTATCGAAGACATTTCCAGTTCGTGCAATCAATTAGCTGTTTTAGATAATGGCGAATGTAAGTACCTGGGCACGCCTGAGGACATGGCCCAGCAGGCACGCGGTATTGTCTGGCAGGTGCTTCTGGAGGAACCGGAATTTGAACGAATTCGAAAAGACCTCTGGATCGTGCATCATATTCGAACTAACGGCAAAATTCGGGTCCGCTTTTTAGCCACTCAATCACCTTTTGCCACTGCCGAAGCGGTCTTGCCGACCCTGGAAGATGCCTATTTGTGGTTACTCGGCCGGGATAAGGCGAGGGTGTGAATTGGAAAAAAGGTGATTTAATTGACTCGGAATATCAATGAAATTAAATGCAATCAAAATATGAAATTAATCAAAAAAAATAACATCATCCTCCAACCAGAAGCTCATCCGCAGATGGTTCACCTATTCCTGAGCCATTTTCAATTAAGCGCAACAAGACCTGATTTGATTTATTTGCAGCAGATTGTGGAAAAATTTACATCAATCCCGTATGAGAATATCAGCAAAATAATTAAACTCAGTCAACACTGGGGGGACGGATTTCAAATCCGCTTGCCGGACGAGGTACTGGAGGAGCATCTTTCAAAACATCTCGGCGGCACCTGTTTTTCGCTAACTTTTATGCTTCAGTCTATTTTAACCCAACAGGGTTTCATCTGTTACCCGGTAATGGCCCACATGCGGGCCGGCCTGAATATTCATTGTGCCCTGATTGTCGTTATTGATAATACTCATTATCTGGTTGATCCGGGTTATGTCTTGAATCAACCCGTGGCGATTAAACCACTCACTCGCCGAACGCATTTACGGGAATTCGGTGGGGTTGAAATACAATTTGACCCGGAAAGCGGCGATTACCACCTGTTTACTTTTGATCGGAAGGAATTAAAATGGCGTTACCGGTTTCAAGACCGCGCCTGCTCGAACGAAGAATTCCTGCAGCACTGGTTAGCCTCCTTCACCAAACCCATGATGCACGGCTTGTGTCTGACCAAAGTGACCAAATCCGGTTTGATTTACATTCATAAAAATCATCTCCGCCAAATTACTTTTTCCGAGAAGAAAAATTTCAAACTCAAACACAACCTGCACGAGACCATTCACACCATTTTTGGAATTGATAAAAATTTGATTGAATGGGCACAAGCAGCGGTTGATTTAAATATGGCCAAAGAAGTCGAATTGGGTATTTTTAATCCAGCCACCAAAAAACGGCTTACAAGTGTATCATTTTAATTTTATGTTACCTTACCACCTGAGAATAATCACGATTGCTTTCATGTTTTTCTGTGAAAACAGTTTGACCTTATTTACTCCGGCTCAGGGATTTCAAGCCAAATCGTCGGTATCCCACCCACCCTGTCTGGCCACGGCGGGCACAACCCGCTGTTTAATCGTATTCATTAAATTTAAAAGTGACTCGTTCGGCAAGGATTTGAACCAACCTGGCGCCGAATGTGTCCAGGACAGCCTCCGCTCCTGGCGCTGGGAGGTGAATAGCCTCCCCCCCTTTGCCCACCAGATCATTGACTCCACAACCGATTCACATCCCACCCCCGGAAGCCTGACGGATTATTTCTTTCAGATGTCCGCTGGCCGATTCCATTTAATTGGCGAGATTTATCCGAAACTAATTATTCCCTGGTTTGAAGAAAGCTATTATTTCCGTCAAAAAGGAAGAGGTCTGGCCTGGTTGAATCGAAAAATCCTGGAGACAATTGATCCGCACGTTCATTTTCAAAGATACGACAATAATCCGCGGGATGGTCAGGTGGATTTAATCATTTTGCTTTACCGATTTTTTTCCTCGGAAGGTTTAGACGGCGCGCATTACCAGGGGAAAGCGTTTTTGGGCGGGTTCAGTCCATTTGTGTGTGACAGTGTTCAGATTGATGGTCGCGTCTTTGGTTCGGGGATTACCACAGAATGTTACAAATTCACCGGAGTCAAGCTCATTGCCCACGAAATCGGGCATTACCTGTTTGGCTCCGGTCACCGGCACGGAATTGGCGCCTTTGGGCTAATGGGTAACGCCGGCTACAGCACAATGTGCGCCCGTGAACGCGAAATACTCGGTTGGGTGACACCCAAAATCATTACGGCTTCGGTTTTTAACGACACCCTTAAGGATTTAACTACTACCGGTCAAATTCGAAAAATCTGGTTGAATGATCAGGAATACCTGTTACTCGCCAACCGACAGCGAATCAGTTTTTTCGAGCAATTAATTGATGAACCGTGTAAACAGGGGGAGCTACCGGCAGCAGGACTGGTTTTAACTCACGTCTGGGGTAATCAGCCCGACCAATTTCGAATCATTGCTGCTGACGGGAAAATAACCGCCAAAGGCGATTCAACCGATGTATTTGCTCCCGCGCGGCAGGAAATATTGAATTCAAATCACTTGCTATTCTACCTGCGGAAAAAACAAACCCGTATTCAATTCCAGATTCAAAATTTACGCTGCCAAAATTCAGATTTAATTTATAATATTATTATTGAAAATCAATAGTTGAGGTTCGTATGAACATTCTGGAATCAATGCAAAGACTATTAAAAAAAATAAAGGAAACACCTGGTGGTATTCAATTGCTTACTGAATTTTTTGATGATGAACAATCCGGAACCGGCTTGATGTCACTGGCTTTGATTCGTTTGAATAAAAATAAATTTAGTACCACCCGGCACCGTCTCATTCCCACCCTGGCCAGCATTGAAGCGGAGCCGCGCCTGATTGCCCGACTTATTGATCACACACAGCTCAAACCCGAGGCAACTCCGGCCCACATTATTCAATTGTGCCAGGAGGCTCAAAAATATGATTTTGCCAGCGTCTGTGTCAATCCGGCTTATGTTGACTTGGCAGTCGCGCAATTACGGGATTATCATATTCCGGTCTGCTCAGTTGTTGGCTTTCCCCTGGGGAATGTTACCACGGAAATGAAGGTACTGGAGACCCAGATTGCGCTGGTTCACGGTGCCCGTGAAATTGATATGGTTATTCACGTGGGACAGCTCAAGGCGGGAAACGAAGAATATGTGTTGCAAGACATGACCGCCGTTGTCAACGCAGCTTCTCCCCGGGCTTCGGTTAAGGTAATTCTGGAGACGTGTTTATTAACCGAGGAGGAAATTATAAAGGGCTGCCAACTGGCACAAAAAGCGGGCGCCCATTTTGTTAAAACCTCGACCGGTTTTAGCACCGCCGGCGCAACAGCGGAACAGGTAAAATTAATGCGAAACACGGTGGGCGATTCAATGGGCGTAAAAGCGGCTGGCGGGATTCGAGATTTCGAAACCGCCCTATCGATGCTCCGCGCCGGGGCAAATCGAATCGGAGCCAGCGCCAGTGTGGCAATTGTGGAAGGCGCAAAAAAGGTGTGAAGCGGCCTTCTAGCGGGCTTTTAAATTGATAAGTAACATTCTCTTCTCTAACTTCCCTAATTTTTCATGAATATTGTTCATCGCCCCGATTTTGTTTTTGTGCGCTGTGGCGACTTGATGATTAAGCTCCTTCCGGAGAGATTCCTTTTGCTCAGCCGGCACCTTAATTAATTGGTCAATCTGTTTTTCAAGGGCTTCCAACTCTTGCATAAAAGCCCGCACGCCAGCCTCATCCGATTCAACCAATTCATAAATTTCCTGCCACACCTGCTTATTCTCGGCGTCAACCTTTTCAATTTCTTGTTTTAATTCTTCATTCTCACTTTTCAGGGCAAGAATTTTTTGCTGAGTGTCAGCGACTTTATTTTGATATAACTTAAGTTCGGCCTGGTACGCTTCCAGCATCATCTTTGAGCTGGTCTGGGCCATTAAAACCGAAACTGAAAATATCAAAATAGAAATAGTAATCAAAATGATCAGCTTGTACGACTTAACGATTCGCATTTTTTTTCCCTCCTAATTTTGATTTAAAATAATACCACTACTAATAAATCCCTGATAATCCTGCCGATGCGGTCATTGACAATATCTGCCAGAAATTGCCTTGACAAAAAACGCTTCAAGGATATCGAGCAGTTGAAGCATTTATTACGCATAAAGGAAAATGACCGCCACTAATTCTAATGGTTCCTTACCAATATTCTTAATCGAATGTCCTTTGCCGCCACCTGTCAAAATGGCATCACCGGCACTAAGCTCTTTTTCAATACCGGCATCATTTACCAGCGCGGTGCCGCGGGTAATGAGATACACCTCTTCTTCATTGGCATGTTCATGAAATCCGATACTGTCACCCGGTTGAATCGTCACTTTCGCACACAAGCGACATTTGCCTTTGAATTCGTGTTGTTTAAAATAATGAGTAATCTGAATATCGCCCTGGCCCCCGCGCATATTAGGCCGAATTTCTGTTTCCATTTCGGATTTAAGTCGAATCATGGTTATCCTCCTTTTAAAAATAAAAAAAACCGGTATCGAATAATTCGATAACGGTCTTTCTTTTTGAGGCTGAATACGTTTAGCGTTTTTCTGGCACTTTTGCCGCTTTGCCCTTAAGATTCCGCAGGTAGAACAGTTTCGCCCGTCTCACCCGCCCCTCGCGGATACGTTCGATTTTAATGATTCGGGGTGAATGTATCGGAAAAATTCTTTCCACCCCCACGCCATTCGATATTTTCCTCACGGTAAAAGTTTTACTGGTTCCGCTACCACGAACCTGTAAAACCGTTCCCTGAAAAACCTGTACGCGTTCTTTATCACCTTCAACCACTTTCACATGAACCGCAACAGTATCTCCCGCTCCGAAAGCCGGGATCTCAGGTTTTAGATGCGATGCTTCCACAATGTTGAGTTTATTCATTTGTAATCAACCTCCCTAAATCATCAGATTTGAAACCGTTATTTGGCTTCAAATCCAGGTCCGAAAGATTCTTTTTCACTTTTTATTTTTGTTCGTTCAATTGATTTTAATCGACGCCATTCATTTATTTTCTGGTGATTCCCGGACAACAAAACTTCTGGTACCGACATTCCGCGGTAAGTTGCTGGTCGCGTGTATAAGGGATAATCCAGCAGCTCCCCTTCGAATGAGTCCGAAGCGGCCGAATCAAAATCGGTCAAAACACCGGGAATCAATCTTACTACACTGTCAATAATAACCAGGGCGGCAATTTCACCACTGGATAAAACATAATTACCAATCGAGATCAATTCAGGTGAGAAATATTCCTGAACTCGTTCATCAACTCCTTTATAGTGCCCACAAATAAAAATTAACTGCTCAAACTGCGAAAGCGCGTGCGCTTTTTGTTGCTGATAAGTTTCACCTTGCGGGGTAAGTAAAATAATTAAGGTGGAGAAACTGGAGTATTTAGCCAGGATTGATTCCACGCAATTGATGATTGGTTCTGGTTTTAAAACCATGCCCGGTCCCCCACCATAGGGATAATCGTCAATTTGCCGATGTTTGCCCGGAGCGAAGTCCCTTAAATCATAGATATGATAATCTACAAGCTTTTTGTCACGTGCGCGTTCGAGCATACTTTGTTGCAATGGTGCGGTAACCATTGTGGGGAAAGCAGTGACAACATGAATATCCATAATTAATCTAATAAACCATCAAGCAATTCGATCGTCATCGTTCCATTTTTCAGATCGACCGCTTTTATTATTTGTTTAATCGCCGGAATGAGAAATTCTTTCTCCTCTGAGGCAACGATATAAACATCATTGGCTGGCATTTCTAAAATATCGACCAACCTGCCAATTGGTACGCCTTCAGTTGATTTAACGAAAAGTCCGATCAAGTCGAAATAGTAATAATGATCAATCGGTAATGTGAGACATTGTTCCCGCTTTATTTTTAGTTCAACACCCTTTAAATTTTCAGCTTCAGTCCGGCAATCAATCCCTTTAAGCTTTAAAATGATCTTGTTCTTGAGATAACGTACTTTCTCGATAAAAAAATTCCCACATGCTGACTGCGAAGAAAAAATCCACACCGATTCTAATAAATCATATCGTTTTGGATTGTCAGTCAGGGGATAAACTTTGAGTTCTCCCTTAATCCCGTGGGCACCAATGACCTGGCCAATCGATACCCACTTTTGAAGTTCTCTCACGATAATTGTGTTTTGACTACGAGCTTATTCCAGGATTTCCAAAACAGCTCTTTTGCCACGTTTGGCAGATGCTGCCGCCAAAAGAATACGAATTGATTTTGCCGTTTGTCCTCTTTTGCCAATAACCTTCCCTAAATCGCCGTAACCGACTCGCAACTCATAAACAACAGTGCGTTCTCCGTCAACCTCACTCACTCGGACCTCTTCCGGTTTGTCAACGAGATGCTTTGCAATAGTTTCGATAAACTCTTTCATGACCATCCCTCCTTTTGGGTATCAAGGTTAGATGCCGGACCGTTTTTTGGATCAATAGCGTTTTGCACTTTTTGCAGACCTCTATTTTTATGTACCTTAATAAAGGATGTATTTCAAGTAATGAAAAATTAAGTTATTCCATAAAACTGAGTTTAATAATAAATCAAAGGATTTAATTCTCCTCTTCAGCTTCAACTTCTGTTTCGTGCGTTTCTTCAGAGATGGCACTTTCCTGTTGCTGCTTCTGTTGAATGGCCTGAGCTTCCTGTCTTTTCACTCGTTCTGTCTGCAAGAGATGCCACTTCTTCATTTCTTCATCAATTTTCTCTTCAGAAAATTTTTTCTTCATCATATCAAATTTTAGTATAATCCCCTGCCGACTGAGTAGACTCTTCACGGTATCGGACGGTATAGCCCCTTTTTGGAGCCAATAAAGGGCTCTTTCTTCGTTAATCATAACTTCAGCAGGTTCTACGATTGCATTATAGTGACCGACCTTGTCGATATAAGCGCCGTCGCGTTTTTTGCGTGAATCAATTGCTACAATCCGGTAAAATGGTTTCTTTTTCCGTCCCATCCGCATTAATCTAATACGTACTGCCACCGTACCTCCTTAATTCAATTAAAATCTAAAATTTATATTATTCTTATAAATAAATTCAAACTGAATAGTAAAAACATTTTAAAATTGTAAGCCGGGAAAACCCTTAAATTTCATTTTTCCCATATTTTTAAACATTCTTTGCATCATATTGAATTGTTTGAGTAGTCGATTTAAATCCTGAACTGTTGTCCCACTTCCCTTCGCAATTCGCCGCCGTCGACTGCCATCAATTATTTGGGGGCGACGTCGCTCATCCGCGGTCATCGAATTAATCATTGCTTCAATTTTAATCAATGAATTATTATCAACCTGAATCCCGGTAAGTGCTTTCGGATTCAAACCGGGAATCATCGATAACAACTGATCCAACGGACCCATTTTTTTGATTTGTTGGAGTTGGATAAAAAAATCTTCCAGAGTAAATTCCTGTCGCCTCAATTTTTTTTCCAATTGAATGGCTTCTTTTTCCTCCATGGCCGCCTGCGCTTTTTCGACCAGCGTAACCACGTCACCCATTCCCAAAATTCTGGAAGCCATTCGATCGGGATAAAAATGCTCGAGCGCTTCCATTTTCTCCCCCACACCAATAAACTTAATCGGTTTTCCGGTTACGGCACGAATCGAAATTGCGGCTCCCCCCCGAGCATCTCCATCCATTTTTGTGAGCACAATCCCACTGAAATCAAGCTGTTTTAAAAATGCCGTAGCCGTATTAACGGCATCCTGGCCGGTCATTCCATCGGCAACGAAAAGAATTTCATTCGGTTGGGTTGCTTTTTCAATCTCTGCGATTTCCTGCATCAGTGCTTCATCAACATGTAGTCGACCAGCGGTATCAAAAATTACCACATCATTTCCCTGTTTGCGGCAGAAAGCAATCGCTTCTTTACAAATTTTCACCGGATTCTTACTGTCCCCGATAATAACCGGTAATTGAATCGATTGTCCCACAATCTTCAGTTGTTCGATTGCTGCCGGTCGCCTCACATCAGCCGCAACCAAAGCCGGATTTCTTCCCTGCTTTTTAAGTAAATAGCCTAATTTTCCAGCCAATGTCGTTTTTCCAGAACCCTGCAATCCGATAAGCATGATTACGGTAGGGGGAATATGCGCAAAACTCAAGGGGACATCTGATTTGCCTAAAATATTAATCAGCTCATCATGAATAATTTTCACAATTTGCTGACCAGGAGTAATACTTTTTAAAACTTTTTGTCCGAAGGCTTTCGCTTTAATATTTTCAATAAACTCTTTGACAACTTTATAATTAACATCCGCTTCTAAAAGCGCCCGTCGAACCGCTCGTAAGGAAGCATCTATATTTTTTTCGGTCAGTTTACCGTGTCCGCGAAGCTTTTTAAATATTGTATCAAGCTTATCTGTTAATTCCTGAAACATAGATTAACTTCCTCGATATCTTTTTATTTTCAACAACTTAAGCTCATATTAATCACACGCTGATAAAAAGCAAGCTAATATACAAAAGCAATCTCTAAAATGCAACTAGAAAATTTAAAAAAAAACAGGTATCTAGATAATAACACTAATAATTTAATAAATATTGATTAAATTTACAAGCTGTTTTTTCATCATTTACCAATAAAGACTTTTAAAAAAGCGCAATAAATTTAATAGCGTATTTAAATGAACACCTTATTGTTTTTCCAATGAAACCCGACGAGAAAATATGAGCTTGTGGATAATGAGAAGACTTTGGAAGATAAGGGCTTAAATGGGAAGGTTATTGATAAATTTTCCTCAATTCTTCAAGACTGGTGGCAGTCTTAATCCCATTTCGAATCGCATGAAGTACATCGATATCGGTTATTTTACGAATCCGCGGAAACTCTCGTAAACCCTCAATACCAAATTTTAATTCCAGACCCAATTCGATATAATCTAAAAGTCCTTGCTGCATCCCCTGTTGTATTCCTTGCTGTATTCCTTGCTGCATCCCTTGCTGAATTCCCTGTTGCATTCCTTGTTTAACCCCCTCTTGTACACCTTCATTAAACCACTTTTCAGCCAGTGTTGACATAATCTTACCTCCCTGAGGAATGGCTTTCTCGACAGCCTTGTTTAAATTTTCATTCGTAATATTTTTGCCCGCCGATGCTAGGTAATGAAAAATGCTTTCCACACAATCCAAACCGCTCTTCCTTTGCAATATCTCCTTCACTAATTGGAATATCCCCGGAAGACGGTCGGGTAGTTCGGCACTGAAAATATTTTTAAATAAAAGTAAACTAACCTGAAGCAACGCCTGCCCTTGCAGCTCCTCGTCACTATATTGCGACAGGTCACATAGCCAATAACGATAATCTGGCAAATATGGTTCCAATTCTGCCGGTAACTGGAACAGGTCTTTGAAATTTAAGCCCACATGCCATTTAGACTCGCCATGATAAAAAACAATGGGCAAAATCGGATTCAGCCACCGTTGTTGATGTAGACCGGATTCCCAAAGTGCTCAAATCAAATTTTGCTTGCAGACTCGACGGTAAATAATTCTGTAAAAAATCAATAACCACTTCTTTGCGCGAAAATATGTCTTTGAAAAATCTGTCATGCGGTTGACTTAATTCATTGTTCATACTGTCCTCACTTGAACTGATTCAGTCACTTGAAATTCCATCCTTCTTTATTTTCATTTCACAACTAAATTAGGATTTTTCTTTTTAAATTTCAATGGATATTTTTCTTTTTGAAATTATTCATTTAAATTTACCACCCCAGCGGTATCCCTCAGAAAACGCATTTCGAAATTTCTTACTTGCTTAATTCAATTTCTATTCCTATTTTATAGCCAAGCCGAATTCCACTTTTAAACAGTATTTTCACCCCAACATGAAACAACTACTCACAATGCCAATAATAAAATATCTCATTTGGATCGTATTCATACTTGGCGGACTTGTTTTCTGTTTCCGCTTCCTCGAAAACAAATCATTTTTTTTCCCGGTTAAATATCCGGCGGGGAACTGGCATCCTGAGTCAAAGGGATTGATGGTAACAGATTGTTATTTCAAAACCACGGATGGTTTAACGCTCCACGGCTGGTTCGTTCCGACTGACGCTTCAGACAATATGCTGGTGTGGCTGCACGGCAATGCCGGCAACATTACCCACCGACTCGACAATCTGAAAATATTGCAAGAGTACCATTTTTCAATTTTTATCTTTGATTATCGCGGGTACGGGAAAAGCGAAGGGAAACCCTCTGAAAACGGCCTTTATATCGATGCTGAAAGCGCTTATGATTTTTTGGTTCAAACAAAAAAATTTTCACCAGAAAACATTGTCCTTTTTGGAAGATCCCTGGGCGGAAGTGTTGCGGTAGAGTTGGCCTTGCGTCGAAAATCAGCCGGACTCATTTTGGAATCATCATTCACTTCGATGGCAGCAATCGCCCGCCAGGTGGCGCCGTTTTTACCTACGACCAAAATATTAAAAATGAAATTTAACACTCTCAACAAAATCCCCAAAATCAATGTACCAGTACTGATTATTCATGGGGAACAGGACGAATTAATTCCCTTTTCTCACGGACAAAAATTGTATGAAGCTGCCAATCAACCCAAATTTTTTTACCCCGTGGCGAATGCCGGCCATAATGACTTATAT
>Ga0180438_10004118_pt1 | contig 21211 bp, 22 predicted proteins | sample SS_ome_12_FD_132455 | JGI IMG/M metagenome (GOLD analysis project Ga0180438, IMG submission 132455) | Hypersaline lake sediment archaeal communities from the Salton Sea, California, USA - SS_3_D_2 metaG | ecosystem: Environmental > Aquatic > Non-marine Saline and Alkaline > Hypersaline >... | reverse complement strand
GTTGTTGATCGTTACACCCCATAATTTCATGACCCACGTTCCGATCTCACACTCACCCATTTTAATGTTGAAATATCCGTTATCGCCCCAACCTGTCCCCCACGAATTCTTGCAAATCCAGTATCTATCCACTCCATCATCGTAGTAGCCGACAATCACGATTCCATGACCTCCCTCATACGTCGCACTGGGTAAAGGCGCATAAATCCCACTGGAATAACTGTAAAAATCAGTGTAAACATCCATATACCCCACCAAAGGGCCATCCTGAAGAGCGGCGATTATCGCGGCTTCATTAACCGCGGCCTGAGTCACGTAACCCCAGCCAGCTATGCTGCATAATTTATCCAGGTAATCCATACACAAAGAACAAGGATCATCCTGGGCTGTATAGGGGAAACAGTCTTCGGTCACAATACCGGTAGTCATGATGTAATTCAGAGCTGCAGTTGGTGAGCCTCCGGTCACACAATTCCCTGCGCCAGAACAGGAGACTAAATCCTGTTCTGAAAAATCGGGCAAGGCAAGAGCCCGAATGTCTCTCCTCTCCAACAAACCGGCATTCTGACCGGATACATCGCGCTCTTCTTGATCATAATAATCCATTTGTTCTGATGAAGAGTTCGATGCCGTTGAAGAAAGGCTAAACGGTTTGAGGTTGTGACTGATTATCCAGTTATAAAGATTGAATTGAGGGAATACCATCCCGATGCCATAAGCCATCGGAGCCATCTTTGGCTTCGAGGAGAAAGCTGTGTCCTGATTAAAAAGACCGCGGTAAATGAGATCCTGATCCATCATTCTCTCATAGAGATTGATTTCCTGGCCTGAAAAACTGGTATCTCTTTCGAATACGTTGTCTTGTTCCCCTGAAATCAGAGGTTGAACTTCATATATCCCTTGCTCAATGTTATACATGGCTTCCATGGTACCTACCGTCGCAAAAGCCCAGCAGCTGCCGCAACTACTCTGATTCTTAACCACAGTCATGAAATTCCCTGCGAAGGACCTCCAATCGAGAGAAGCTTGAACCTCCGCTTCCATATTAATCTCGACAAATCTTTCCGGATCTTCATAACGGGGCGGGATATATCCCAGCCTCCTCCTTCTCTCCTCCGGTGTCAAGCGAGTCATAGATGTTTCTCCGGCTTTCCATCTCAGCCCGACTATCTCGATTTCTCTGTTGATATTTCTGACCTCTTCCTGAGCCTGATTCTGTGTGTTCTGAAAACCGAGAAGAAAGAGAGAGAGGCAAATTATGAGTAAGGCTGGAGTTAAAGATTTTGATTTAAACATCTTTGCCTCCTTTTCCACGGTTTGTCATGTTAAAAAAAGGACCTTCCGGTTTATTTCTAACTATTTATATGTCAATTTCAAAATAAATCAATCACCTATAGAGACGATTTAAGGGGTGAATTTAAAAGCCCAAAGGGGTCACACCTAACATTTGACTTCCATCAGAATAAAGTCATCGAGCCTCATGCAGCATTTTTGGGAAGCTTGAGACAATAATGACGGAAAAATTCTTATTTAAGATGGAAGGGCCTAAAGTAAGGTTATATATGGAAGTTTACTCATCTTTAGACGTGACGCCTTCTGATCTCTTTGAGTAAGGAAGTGTTGAATGTTGAGACGCGGCCTCTTAGTTGTTTGAATACTGTTCAAGGCTTCTCACAGCGATCCTCAATGCCTCCACGATTGCTCTTTCAATCTCTTTCAGTTTATCCGAATCATTTCCATAGTGCAGCAGCATGTTTTCCACCTTAACCAGATGCAGCAAAGGATCTTCCCAATTCAACCCAGCCCAGAGAAAAACACTCAAATATCTTAAATCCAATTTGTTCAGTTGCCGTTCAACAAGTTCTGCGTTTCCCTTCGGAATCTGTAAATTCCTTAAGATTGCCTTGTAGGATTCTCTGTTGTACTTCAGCCTCCTCCTCTTATCCAGGTTGATGAGGACTGCGTCTTTCTCTCGTCTTTTTTCTTTTTCCATCAATAAATCCTTTTTCGACTCTGCTGAACGTAGGCCACGTTCCATCTTGAGTACTACCGTGTTTTCATATATTTAGTCGGAAATAACTGATAAAAAAGAAAAAAATATTTTTTTCTATTGACTCAAGCAAGAAATTATAAAAGAATTTATGCATATTTTTTTACTTTATTGGGTATTTTATTTAAAATATTGGAAAAAGAGGAGCAAGCCGGCTGGATATCAAAAATGGCCACCAGTATAAAGATTAGAGTCAGAGATTAAGGAGGGAATGATAACATGAGCAAACAAAAAGACCGAGATAAAGCCCGAAAGCGGATGTTCAAGTTCCTTAAGGAAGCCATGGAAAACCTCGAAAAATCCGAAAATGAGAATATGCAATGGGAGTTTATCCCTGAAGAGGTTTTTAAGGAAATATTGGAGGTTCTTGGAAAAATCGAAGTCGAACTGACAAAGACTGAGCCCTGAAACCAGACACACACTGGCCCAGTCAAAATTCCAGCCATTTCAAGTGAAAACACCTTGATTTAAAAAATTTCACAGCATTTTCTCTCCCACCTCATAACCTAAAAACTCACACTCATCTGAAATCCACTCCATTGAAAACAGATAAAAATCTTGGACCATAAACCGCAAGGAATGGTTCTCATTCCATTTTAAAGCCCTGGCTCAGGAGAGGTCCTCTCCTCACTAGAATCTTTGAGCTAACTTCTTCCTCAATCGAAAATAGGGAATGAGAATCAGTAATATCCCGAACAACGAATAAAAATATAATTTATCGACTCCCTTCTCGACATGATGAGCCACAAGAATGAGGCTTCTCTGAACGTGAATGAAAATGAGATTAAAAAATATAAGAGTTAAATAGACATACTCTTTAAATAATTCCGCTTCCCGGGAGTTCGTGATCCTGGACGAAATCTTTCTGGCTAAATAGAAAAGCAGGATAAAAAACAGAGTTTGGGCCAAGATATACAGGAAAAAAAGGGGAGATTTTTTCACCATGATGTGCTGCTGGTTGAATAAATCAAGCCAGAGGGGAATTTTTTGAGGTAACTTCGGATAGGCAACGATGACCATGACCCAGCCTGCACAGAGGAGAATCCCATTAAACACGAACAATATAAAGGCCGCTCTTTTCTTCATCGTATGAATTTAATTCAATAAGGAATATTCAGCCATCAAACATAATATCACTTCATTCAAACCCCATGCCTCTTCTCGCGGCTCGCGAAGGAAAAGGAGAAATGAACAAACTCATCATTCTGTTTTAGCACGCATTTTCCTGTTCTTCATTGGCTTTGACAAAAGAGGATGAAAAGAAGAAATAAAGAAAAAACCCACTCCTATTCTTTCTTTTCGCATTTAAAAAGGTTGTATATCCAGGCAAACACAACACCCAAAACAAACCCATCCAGAGCCGCGTACAATGTCAACACTATCACTCCTCCAAAGCCCCATTTGCCAAAAGTATACCCAGGGTAAACGGACTCCAGGACCTTCAAGAAGGCAGTACCATAGGTGCTCCAGACGAGATTGCCGATTCCTGTGAGGAACGCAATCAAACCCCAGACGACAGCTACCGTCCCTCCCAGACGCACTTTATCCAATTTCATAATTCCCTCCTCGTAAGAAATTCAACCTTTTTCTACATCAACACATTTAAAAAATCAATCCTTACTCTTCCCAGGTCATGAAGCCTAAACAGAAAATTTCAGTTGAACAGCGCTGGCACGAAGGAATGAATCCGGAAGAGCACAAGAAGAGAAATCCGAGTGTCTCTGCCTTGCTTTTTCAGATACCTTGACCTAAAATTATCTCAAGGCTGTCAGTAATGAAAAACCATCAAAGGAGGGATATCGTTATGTCAATCGAGGACAAAAGTGAATGCCTGTTGTGCGGAGCCCAGACCGAAAGAAGTCCTTTTTCAGATGTGAGTGACCCAGCTCAACCTCTCGGAGGCTGGAAGTATGAATGTCCCAATTGCGGGTCTTATGCCCTTGCTGAGCAAGAACACCACTGGATAGAAAATTTCTGCTCTCCGGACCAAAGGGTAATACTGTTTGAATATTTAAGAGACAATCCTCCGGAGGAAGGCGGCACTACGGTACTCACCATGGAAGAGATTGAAAAAATCCTTCGCTGACTTTATCCCAGCGAGCAGTAAACTCTTTGGCGATCCGCTGTCGTTTTTAAAACTTAAACGTTTTCTTTTTCAGCTCTGTTTTGAAGGGCCCCACCTGGTAAGTGGCAAGGATATAATATTCTGTTCCTTTTTCTGGGCCGTCCCATACGGCCGTACAGCTGAATCCTCAGCCATACTCGAAGGAACCCTGTGTGACCACTTCACCGTCGGCTTTGACGATCTTGTAGGTCGGCTCTTTGGGACGATGGCCCAAATCTTCTTCTTCAGATAACGGAATCAGAGTCTTGTCACCGGAGATATGGCTCAGGTCAGTCAGCGATTCTTTCGCTTTACCTTCGATTTCAAAAGCGATTAAAGCCCTCGATCTCCCTACTCTTGGTTGTATGACATTAACGATTGCCAGATAGGGCTCGCCAAATTCTAAAGTGACTTCGCCCTTTCTATCCACAGCAACAAATGGGCTTTCCGTCGTTGCCCAAGCGCACAGGCGCCACAGGTCACCTTGCTCATCCTTCTTGAGGGCTTGATACTTGTACAGCCGGTATGTCCCGGCAGGCACCTTGATCTTCTTGCCTGGCCTGAACATCAATACGCTGTGCTTTCCATCCTCTGTATAAAGAGATATGCGTTCCGTATTCATGGCCAGCTTCAAAGAACCCAAATTATCAGTCATGGGAGTCAACGTCATTTTCCCTTTCACTGTGTCGATATTGACCTCATACAGCATATCTTCCACCACTAGCCAGTCACCACAAAGCTGTAAGTCAGTAGAATCAATCTTTTTGTCTGTTGTGATGATGAATCCATCGCCTCGAGAAAGAATCGGCCTGCGTCTGACTTCAGCACGCGCTGATGCTTCCAATAAGCTGGACCTATCATTGAACCGACCGTTGCAGTTGCTGTCACTTACAATCACTCTGTATTTTTGACCCTTAATCTGAAACTCTCCTGTGTAGGAACAATTGAGTCTGAGGCTGGCTGCAACATACCTGCGAACAGACTCCTTAGTGAATCCTCTCCTCTCCAGCTGGGCCAACCTTACCCTAACCCAGGGACGGAAGCTATATGGAACTGATTTACCGTTAACTTCAATCTTGGTGTCCACACCAGGAAAATCCACAGTATAACTCTGGTTATTCTGTTGAAGCATTACGGTTCCCTCAACAAAGGGATCATCCGTTAAATCCCTGTTGCCGTTGGAATCGAAATAAAACCGATTGTAAAGTTTGTCGCTGGCATTCTGGTGATCGAGCAGACAGAGTTTTTGTTTGTCACCGATTTTCACAAAAGCATAAATGGGATACTCGCTGACCAGAGAGGGAAATTTCCATTCACCTTCGGGAGGTTCTGTCATCTCATCCAACGAAATCGACCCACTCGGATAGAAGTCCTCGGATTCAGCGGGATGTTTTTGATACTTCAGAGGGACATCTATGGCAAACGCAGATGCAGCCAGACAGAGTCCAAGAAAAGCAGCCAAAAGCTTAAGAACGGTTCTCCTCATTGTCTTATTCTCCCTATGCACTGTTTATATTTAAATTCTGGCACAGAATCCTGTCAAATGCAAGAAAATGGAAATTGGGTGGGGCTTCTCCGAATCCATGATGATAGGATGGACTCTAAATCAGACGGAATGGATGGAAACACGCCGGCATTGCCCCGGTGTACATGCTCAGTAATTTTGTAACATTTTTGGATGTCATTGCGGGCGAAGCGTGGCAATCACGTAGAGTAAAATTGTATTATTACAGGAATGAAGATATCCTTTTTATGAGATTTCCACGCTTCGCCCGCAATGACACTCTTATCATTAGTATCATTAATAAAAGTGCTACTTAATCACTGAGCATAAAGACCCGGTAAACTGTAAACTCTATGACTAGCGGCTGTCGCTTTTAAAACTTAAACGTTTTCCTTTTCAGTTCAGTCTTGAAGGGTCCCACCTGATAGGAAGTGAGGATATAATATTCTGTGCCTTTTTTTGGGCCATCCCATGTGGCCGCGCAGCTGAATCCTCAGCCATACTCGAAAGAGCCCTGAGTGACCACTTCGCCGTCGGTTTTGACGATCTTGTAGGTCGGTTCCTTGGGACGATGTCCTAGGTTCTCCCCTTCGGATAACGGTATCTGTGTCCGGTCACCAGCGATATGGCTCAAATCAGTGACAAATTCCTTGGCTTTACCTTCTATGTCGAATCCTATGGAAGCTCTTGAAGTATTTCCTCTGACTCTGACTTCAACGACAGGGACGTAGGGCTCGCCAAATTCAACAACAGATTTTCCCTTCCCCTCCACAGTTATCCATGGGGATTCAGTCGTCGCCGTCGCGTTGAGACGCCACAAGTCGCCCTGTTTATCCTTTTTCAATATCTGGTAGTTGAAAAGACGGTATTTCCCGGCAGGGACTTTGATCTTTTTGTCGGGCTGGTAGGCCATCAGACAGTGCTTTTCGTCCTCTGAGTAGATAGAGAACCGCTCAGTGTCTGCAGCCAGTTGCAGGGAGACTAAATTTTCAGTGAGCGGTGTCAAGGTCATTTTTCCTTCGGCTGTGCTGATACTGACTTTAAACAGCTTGTCTTTCACCAGCAGCATGTCCCCTAGGTTAAGAACATCGAAGGCCTCGATTTTATCGCCAGTGGAAATATAAAAACCATCGCCCTGGCCAAAGACTCGCATGCGCCCAGGGGGAGGCTTCTCGAATTTATAAACCGAGAACCTGTCACTGAACCGGCCGTTGCAGTCACTGTCTCCGAGGACAACGTTGTATTTCTGATTTCCAATCTTGAATTCGCCCGTGTACGAACAATTGAGATTAACCATAAAGTTGATGTATTGGCTGACGCTCTTTTCATCGAATTCCGATTTGGCCAGCTGCTCCAACATGTAGCCGAAAATCCTCGGACTGAAGCTGAAAGGCAGTGATTTTCCGTCAATTTTAATCTCGGTGTCCACCACCTGGAAATCGACATTGCAGTACTGATTATTCGAGAAGAACCTTATGGTCCCATCCAAGTGAGGATCATCCGTTAGATCATTATTGCCGTTGGAATCAAAATAGATCCGATCGTAGAACTTCGCATCTTCTTTCTGCTTGTCTAAAACAACCAGCCGCTCCGCATCACCGATTTTGACGAAAGTGTAAAGGGCTTTTTCGCTCACTAGAGTGGGAAACTTCCAATCGCCCGAAGGTGCCTTTAACGTGACCGTGAATCCATTGCCGCCGTACGGATAGAAGTCTTCCGGTTCGGCTGGATGCTTCTGATATTTCAGAGGCACGTCGATCGCAAACGATGCGGCCGTTAAACAGAAACCCAAGAAAATTGCCAGTAATACGCGACTGAATCTTCTCATTTTTTTATCTCCCCAAACATTGTTAATATAAAAATTCTTTCACAGAGCTAAATTAAAAGCAAGTCATTCTTTCAGTTGGTTTTTTTCCTTCTGCTCGCCTGACAGGCTGCCTGACCGGCTCTCCACCTTTTCCAATCCAAACACAGATTCAAGGCGACCACGATAAATCCTGTTGAAGGAGGCCAAAAACAAAAACGGGAATAAAACAAGGTAAAGGACAATACCCATCACCACACCAAACGTCAGTCCTTCGAGAAAGATACCACCAGCCCAACCGGTGGGCATCCCCATCAAAGAGAACACAAAATAAATGAGCAATCCTATCATCAAGGAAATCAATAAGTGCCACACAGGATGACGCAGTATAAAGTTTTTAAATGTATTCCGTTTTCGAATGAAAAATCGAGTGGTGATCATTCCGATGAGCGTGATAAAAATTCCCAATATAAACATCACCAGCAAATACAAAGATCCCTCGGGGAAACTCAAACTGTAATAAGAAAGGATGCCCAAAAAGCAGACAGCGGCCATGATGATGATTGAATAGAGAGAAGTGGCTATACGACCCTGGGATTTCATCGTATAGACAAGAAGCAGCCAAATGGTTATTGCCAGGGCGAACCAGCCAATAATCTGGCTAACATCTAAGAGCCATGAGGGGAGCGAAGATGTAAAAAAGATCAATCCAACGTGAAAGATAACCAGGGGAATGAGAACCATCCAGGCCTTCCATGTTCGATTGGGCCTGAGCACCAACAGTACAAGTAAGACGAGCCAGGGCAGGACCTTCGTAATACTTATAAAAGCACTCCAGTTGTAAAAAACCGGTTGTCCCTCTGAGTAACCCAGCGCCCCGATCTCGTGGGAGGCAATAACCTTGAGCTTTCCAAAAGTCGTGAAAGGAACTCGCCATGAGTTCGAGCAGGTCCCCCCTCAGCCATATTCGAATGAACCGGACCCTATCTTATTTTCTCCACGATAGATGGCAAAAGTCGGACGGTTCCCCGGGTTCCTCCCATAATTGATATACCTCTCTCCGCCCACCCCGACCAGTTGATAATCCAGCATCAACTCTGTGCCGCGGCGGTTCATCTCGACTGTGTGAGTCAACGGGATTCCGAGCTTCAACGGTGTGACTTTATCCTGAATGACGGATATTTCGTTTCGGCTGTACGCAAGGAGCACCCTGAATATTTCCCCTTCATCCAGGAAGATTCGCTGCCTGTTATAGACCCGTGCAGGGATCAACACCTCATTGCTGGGAGAGTCAAGAAGGACCAGAGATGAGCTGCTGTCCTTTCCCCCTCTAAGAACCAAGCGCCTGATATGAATTCCTTTCATCTCGAGAGTACCCAGAGGGGATGGCGATTCTGTGAAGGTGGCAACGAGCTGGCTTCCTCCAGCGCCAGATTCAAAACCAAAGCCAAGGTCATAGTCATGCCCATCGAAGAATATCCTTTGCGGTGGGTCTAAACGGTCGTAGCTGGAAAAGTCAACCGGCTCCTCCTGTCCCTCTTTATAGGGCCGAAGAGTCAAGACATCCTCTGGCCCAATGATCCCATCCAGGTTATCCGTCACTCTCAGTTGCCACTTTTTCCCGTAGAACTCGATATCTCCCTGCCAGCCGGAACGGACATTGATAAGGCAGCGAAGGGGAATTCCATAGATCCTGTAATCGCTAAAACTCAAGGTGACTTGATATAGGAGAGGAACCTGGGAATTTATCGACTTGAACCGGACATTGTGGAAAGACTGCTGGTATTTTTTCCCCTGTCCTTGGAACACTCCGGACGGATCATCAGTCAGGTCGAGGTTGCGATTCAGGTCCAGGTAGAGCTTGAGTTCGGAAACATCCCAGGCAAAACAGAGAAAATCCTTTTCTTCTCTGGCTGCGGGTATGGCGCCGCGAATAATCTTGTGGTCTCCGAAATCCGGCTCCTTCTTAAAAGTCACCTCGCTCCCCTCAAGGGGGACAAGTACCCGAAGATAAAATCCCTTCTCCTTAAAAGGAAGACGAAAAACATGCCTGGATTCTGGCTCTCCTGCAGATGCTCCAGGCGCTTTAGCGTGGAGAGATGAGCCGGGAATGAGAAGTGTGAGAAAGACACAAAAGAGAAGGGGGAATCTCTTCATTGTTTCGATTTTTTCATAAAGTTTAGTCGAAAACAAGGAAAACATGTTGTGTTTTTATGTCTTTGCCTCTCTGGCCTTCAAGGGGCAGACCGTTCGACAGTCATGACAGACCATACAATCAAGAGACCGGTTGGAAACGACGCCTTTAGCGATCCTTGAAGAAGGCGAAACAGTCGAGGGGCAAACTTCATCACACTTGTCACAGGATACACAATTATCGGTGGGGAGCTTTACCTTCCAGAAGCTGATGAGATTCAGAGGTGCCAGGATGGCACCTATCGGACACAAAGCCTTACAAAAAGCCCGACGGCTGAAGATCACGGCCAGGAGCACCGCAACTAATACCATCAGCTTGACAAGGGTGGCCAGGGGGAGGATGAGAGAACCACTGGAAAAAAGATTCGGCAGAGTGACCTGAAGGGCCGAGGCAGGACAGATTCGGCAGAACGAATACATCGTCTCCTCCCCCAGGAAAAAAGGGATGAGGAAGACCGTGAGAACCAGCACCAGGTACTTTATGTGGCTCGTCCACTTCGGAAGAATCAACTTCCGGGTAGGAATTTTATGCAGCATATCCTGAAGGAAGCCAAAAGGGCAAACCCATCCACAGAACAGCTTCCCAAATACGATTCCGAGCAGCAGGACCATGCCAAGGGCGATGAAGGGGAAAAGATGGTATCCAGAATAATGGATATACACTCCGATGGGACAGGCGAACCAGGATAGAACGCAGGAATGGCAGCTGAGCACAGGATTGCAGAACCATTTGAGCTCAGGCCCCCAGGAGCTGTGCAAGAGAAGGAGGGAAAGGGTTTGCGTTATTCTTCTCTTGATCATTATCGATGATTTGTTGCAGTCTCCCTGACTGCCGCTTTTTTCCTACTGTCAGGTCGGACAGGCGGATTTGCCTCTAGGCTGAGAGCGGTCATAAGTGGTATACAACCGATCGTCTTCACGGGCCACCCCATGAAAAGTCGAATCCACGACCATTTGAAATTCATTAATCCTGTAAAAGGTGAGAAGCCCGAATTCATCAGTGTCTGATTCATACACCTTGTGCGTCCGGAAACTGCCTGCCACTAGCAGCGCCAAAGCAATAATCAAGGCTGCGAGAGCGATAATCTTTCTGTTGTCCGGCTTTTTTATCATCAGAGCAGGTTCCTCTGGTAATTTGGAGTCAATTTCCTGATGTTACCGGTGCGCACTGTAACCTTCTGCGAATCGAGGAAATCCAAAATGGCCAACGCATATTTTCGCGTGGAGCCGATATGCTGCTTGAAATCCGCTGAATCGAGTGCGCCTTTTTCCTTAACGGTATTGACCACAGCATCCTGGGCTTTTTTAAAACTGTCATAGTCTAACACCACATTTTTGGAAAGTCGAATCAATTTTTTCTGGCTGGTCAAATAATCCAGAATCCGATCAACCTCTTCCTGTGATGAATGGAGCATCTCTGGCAGTTCATCCGGTCTCGGAGAATGATATCCGGTCTCAGCGTAGACCTTCTGTATCTTTGTCATCAGGCGGCGCTCATCTTCACCGAGCTTCTCAACAGAGGCCTGGAGGATAAACTTGTTCCCTTCTCTTTTCACCACAGCTCTGTTTTGAAGGTCCTCCTCAATCCTCTTCCACAAACGGACAGGCCAATCAAAATCCTGACGCAGTTGGCTGATGGTGAGCGTCAGGATTTTTTCCTCTGAAACAGCTTTCCGCACGCGGGACTCCACAGCGCTCAAAAATGCATTGTAGGTATCCGTATGTATAAAATGGTCGGCATCCAAAGAGATGACTTTTTTGTTTTCGACGAGGCGGGATAAGCTATCGCTCACCACATCCTTTGTCAAAAAAGTTCCTTTGGAAATCTCTTCCAGGGAAGCGCTTATCTTGAGCTCCGTGCGGAGGGCACACTCAATTTTCTTTTCCATGCCTTCCTCACTCAGAGGATCCACATCCTTAAAGAAAGCCAGGTATTCGTTGAGCTGTTCAGCGATGAGTTTTTTCTTTGGCCTTTTTTCCGCACGGGAAACAGCGAGTATTTTTCCCCCGGCCACTGTGGTTAGAGGAGAAAGACGCCTGATGATGAACCTGTCCTGGGAAGCAGCCACGACAGGGCTGGAGAGGACAATAGTTGCCAACCCTGTCTCCCCTTCATCCAAGACTCCATCTTCCAGGAGATAGATTTTGCCTGATTGTTCACTGGTTCCGGTGTGAAATTTAACCTGCTCTGCATGACGGATAGGGCTTTGAAGTCCACGAATGGCTTTCAGTTGAATATGGAAAGTTGAAGCCGGCTCCAGGTAACCAGGAAGACTGAGAACCTGACCGCGAACAGGAGGCTTTTTGTCAAGGTCCGGTATATTCAGTGCCAGGCACTGGCCGTATTCTCCTTCAGGAGTATCGTTCATGAATTGCTGGATTCCGGCTATTTTGCCCCTCTGATTGCCTGGGACAACTTCAATCTCAGCCCCGACCTGAATAGTCCCGGCAACAGGAATTCCCATGACAACGACTCCAAAGCCTTTCCGGGTAAATACGTGAGAAACGGGCATCCTGAAGATGCCTACTTTAGATCGCCTGGATAGACTCTTAGCCTGCTGGACCAAGGCATCATAAAATTCAGGAAAACCGGCATATGTCTGAGAAGAAACCGGACAGACGGGAGCGTCTTCCATGAAAGTATCCTTGAGAAAATCACGAATTTCCCTAGAAAGCCGCTGAATCCGCTCTTCGGAAACAAGGTCTATCTTGGTCATAGCCACAATGCCGTGGGAAACTCCGAGCAATTCCATTATCCGAAAGTGCTCGATAGTCTGAGGCATGATGCCGTCATCTGCGGCAACAACCAGTATCGTCATATCGATCCCCGAAACCCCGGCCACCATGTTCTTGATGAACTTCTCATGACCGGGCACATCGACAATCCCGATACAGAGTTCGCTCTCGAGAACACAGGGCGCAAAGCCGAGTTCAATCGTCAATCCCCGTTCTTTTTCTGCTTTCAAGCGGTCGGTCTCACAGCCGGTCAGCAGCCTTATCAATTGTGTCTTTCCATGGTCGACATGGCCAGCTGTGCAGACCATCATGAGTACGTTGGGTTTGGTACCCGACCTAAGCTCTCCTGGTGGCTGGTGTGTCATTCGGTTAGGCATCGATCTCTATTCATATTGAAAGGCAAAACAACCCGACCGTCAAGCCTCTTCATCTCAACTTCAAGCGCAGCACTACCTGAGTCAGTGCTTTTCAGGGTCACGGAGTCTTGGCTGCGGGATTTTTGATTCCACAGTTCTGTTTACAGTTCTTTCAAATGTCCTAAGTCAAATCCATTTCCAGGTTTAATAAATCATCTTGAGTGAATTCTTTCCCACACCCCCGGCATTCAAAACTAATATATTCCTTGCCTTGTTTTAAGGTCTTTTTCTCTCTCGCCGTCCCCCGGCAATTCGGACATTCCATTTTCTTCCCGGTGATGCCATAAGAATCGTCTGGCAAGATTATCCCTCTCTTCTCGGTGGAAACACTGCATTCTCGAAAGTGCGGCCTGTCCTTTCGGTTGTAGGAGACCAAAGTCTGAACCACATCCCAGCTCAATTTGCCTTGCTTCGCCATCTCGGTAATTTCCTCCAGCGCTGTCCTGTTGTCATAAGGTGTCGGGCGATGAGGTCTTGGCGAAAGGAGCGCATCATAAATGTCACAGACGCCAATGATCTCCACCATCCTATCATTCAACTGAATGCCCAGAGGATATCCCGACCCATCTGCCCGTTCATGGTGTTCTTTAGCCACCCACGGAGCAAATTTCCCATAATCTTGAAGGAAATAACTGAGAAGTATAAAGCCCGCCAAAGCGTGATGTTCCAGGATGATCTTGTCAACCCTGGTGAGCGGTTCGGTTTTTTTCAATAACTTCAGGGGAACGCATATTTTTCCATAGTCATGAATGGTCCCGGCCATGACATCTCTAAACCATTCTTCGGTTTCTTCCAGCATGTCTCGAGCCATGAGTGTTGACAGGGCGAATACGATCAGAGAGTGCCTGTAGGTATAAAAGTCATTTTTCTTAAAATAATCAAAAAACTTCAGAATCGGTTGAATGAAATTGATCTTATTCATCAGTTCCAATGCTTCGAATCTACCTGACTCTTGGAAGTTAATATTGTACGGAGGCTTTTGGAGGAAGCGGAGCATATCCTGAAAAACAGTGCCATAGTCCAAAAAAGGAACCGAGGGATATTGCGCGCCTTTATTCCTGGCAATCAATTCATCAAGAGTCTCTCGCGTAATTCTCTCCCCACTGGCGAGAAGCTTCTTGTTATCTAAAGTATAAACGGGACAGATGAGTTTAGCCGTCTTCATAAATCTTTCTCTTTTACGTCCCAATCATATGAGATATGAATGCCAGAAATGGAACGATTGCGATTTCCCACTTCTTGACAACCAACCAAACCTTTCGACTTCTATCTAATAAATACACTATTGCTCAAAAAATTTCAAGAGCCATAAGAATTCTAAATTTTTTTCCTGCTCTGCCCCCATGCTGACTAGTTCAATAGATTGTTAACATTTCATATCATATTCAACAGTTCCAGATTAGCCTTTATAACGACTAATCTTTGTTATCAATTCTCTTAAAGCTTTTTCTTCTTCCTCAATCTCAAACATCTTCAACGAAATCAATCTTTGCGCCACTTTAACCACTGATTTGGCTTGTTCGACATTAGACTTGCCGTCTTCTAATAATTTAATCTCCTCTTCTATGGTTTGGATGAGATTAGTATTGACAAATGGGTGCCTTTTCATTGTCTTTCCTCCGCTGAAGATTCTATTTTACTCATATTGTTTCTCTGCTGAAAAGTTCATTCGCCACTTGTTCTCTTTCAATTATTGAAGCTTAATGCAGATATCAATTGTCTCCGTTTCTCCGACTTTATAGGCTTTACGATTCCTCCTGTTGAATATCTTCCCAAAATTCATCATAGCTCTGATAATTTTTAATTTCCTTTTGCTTGAATCGAACAGAGACTTTGCCCAATAAATCTCTATCTTTGAGCAGGTTTTGCGGAGCCGTGATCGTTGAGGAGGAGTGTCTGATTGAATATTTCAAAAGGAAGCAATTGCTCTTGTAGCCGCCTATAACATACATATCATCCTCGCGCGGCTGGATTTCAATATACACCTGAAAATCATGCGCATCACTCCCTTTATATTCATTCAAGACGGAAAACTGTTTCCAGGTATTCATGATAATGGTATCTGGATTGTATTTTTCTTCCATTTTTTGACCTTTTTTCATGTTGAATTCCTCAATTTCGGGCTAGAATTTCGTTCCCTTATTATATAAATTTGTTTATCTTTCGTGAATAACCCAAATTAATCAAAACAGAATAAAAGGAAGAATGATTCCCAGCAACAAAAATATAGCTCCGATCAAATAAAAAACCGGCTTTAAAAGTTCACTCTGCAGCTTAATTTTCAATCCTATTCCCAGAAAGACTATTCCAATGATTATGAGGACAACATGAGATACTATTTGATTAAGACTCAACAGCTTCCTTTATTCAATCCTTTGTTCTAATCCAGCCAGCCTTTTCTTCGCCTCCTGAATTTCAGGAATATTGAGCCCAGTGTCCTTCCAGAGCTCGAGAACTCTATCAAAATGTTCAGCAAATCTTGCTTATACCTCCTTTTCCAAGCTTTTCGATGCTCACTTAGCCTGCTTGGCAATAGGATATTAATTTATAAGATGAGTGTCAAATGGCCCTAAATGAAAGGAGAATGAGAATCGCAAATCAAAGAAGAGCTTGCTTCACAACGACTGGCGCATAAAAGAATTGAGACGCCGGGAACCCCAGAGGTTTGCGTTTATGGTGTCCTTTTGATACGAGTAAATACTTTTCTCTAAAAACAATCCCTTGTTGAAAAAATAATCCCAAATTATTGTAATTAACTTGACGGGATGGCGGTCTTTCCTTATTTTATATAATGTCAGTTCCAAGTCAGTTCCAATTTTTTGGGGGGAATATGGAAGATAACAGAATAATCCAAGAGGCTATCAAGATAAGGGGAGAGATATATGACATCATCCAAGCATTAGTGGCAGAGCACGGGCTTGGAATGGTTCTTTCTATATTAGAGGATGTCTGTTTTATCCAAGCCACTTCACTGAAGATTCATAACAAAGACATTGACAAAGCTGAGACATGGGATAAAATCGGCAAACAAATTGCGAAAATTAAATTTATTTGAATGCGGATATTCAATTCAGTCTTGGGAATTAATAGAAAAACATGCATAACTCCCTGCAATAATCAATAAATACTCAGCATAAGATCCGTCTTTTCCTTCTTTCCACTTTCTTAAAATAATCCCAGGCAATTTACGTTAGATTTATCGATGAGGAGGGGAAGGACTAATTTCTCTTATCGATTCCTGGTCAACCAATCAGTCAGTAAAATCAGTCACACTTCAGCCTAAAAAGACTGATTCTGCTTTAATCTGATAGGACAGACTAAAATTACAAATAGATTGTATGCATCACTTATAATCCCGAATACGAGCCTGCTTGCGTAATTTCTCCAGAGTCTCCTGGATTTCTGAGTTAGTCATTCCTTCGGTTTTGATTGTTTTAATTCTCGGAATTGGCCCAATTGTGGCTCCAAGTCCTGCACCAATAACTCCAAAAACAATTGCTGATTTTATTCCATTAGCGACACTTTCTTCTAAACCAAACAATCCGATGCCTCCGCCTATCAATAATCCATTTAGAGCACCTTTCCCAGGTTTTGATTTTTTCTTTATAACCATCGTTGCGATATCATGAATCTCAATATTTAAATCATTTCCCTCAGTATCCAGTACAAGCAATGAATTCTCCTTGACGGCGATGAGCTCACCATTAATTAAACGTCCGTCTTTTTTCCAGATTTTGAGATTAGCTCCTCGCCTTTCTTTGCCAAATGCGTTTCTAAGAGAAACACAGTTTATCGCAAGTAAAGAGATGACAAGAAACAATGATATGTTCTTTTTCATTTTCCCCCTTTATTTGTAATCACGAATACGAGCCTGCTTGCGTAATTTCTCCAGAGTCTCCTGGATTTCTGAATCAGTCATTCCTTCAATCTGGGAGTTTGTTTTTATATCTGTAAGTACAGCAGGGAGTATTCCAAGCCCTGCACCAATACCTGCAAATAACGCTACCAATATCGGTGCCACAACTGCTAACCCAACACCTTCTTCATTCTCACTAAGCTTCCTTAGCGTGCGTACTCCTATATACGACCCAATCACTAATCCGCTTACAAATCCGCCAATTCTGAGTGGCCTGAATTTTCTTCTCACAATTCTAATTGCCATGATTTCTTCAATGCCAAAAGACACATCTTTCCCTGAAGGTACTAAAATTAATAAAGAATTCTGTTTTACTGCAATGAGTTCCCCTTGGTACTGTGTTCCATCCTTTTTTGTGATTATAATAATAGCTCCTCGTCTTTCACTAGCATACAGATTTACAGAAAGCATCATTAAAGAGAAGACAAGAAACAACGATACGAATTTTTTTCCTGTGGGATTCATTCATCCCTCCCTTTGCTTAACTGGCAATAGGATAATATTTTATGGGGGGAGTGTCAATAGAGCTGTAACAGATTAAAATCACAAACAGGCTGTAACTTATTGATTCAGATGTAATACCAGGTGATCTACCCCCTACTACACTCAAAAGGGGGTCATCGGGTGTTGAGGTTTTTTCTCCGCTCAGGTAACGCATGTACAAAATTCAGGGCATAAACCTAGCCAATGTATCCCTTAACAACCCAGGTCTTTATTTGGCACGGTTTTTGCAATATAATTCATGGAAGGGTAAATAGACGATTTTAAAGTCTATTGAGGATAAGTGGAATCAATGAGGACAAAAACTTATGTCGTGGGATTAGCCTGCCTTCTACTGATTTCCTGCGGAGAAAAAATTGGAGGTGGATTACCGACTAGTCCGGATGTTCGATTAAATCCGGACATTGTATTTTTCACGGCAAATCCTTCGACGATCAAGCTGGGAATGAAGTCTACGCTTTCCTGGGAAGTCTCGAACTGTACTAGCGTTGAGATCGACGAGGGAATCGGAAAGGTCAACGCCTATGGATCGAGAGAGGTAGGCCCATTAAAAACTACGACCTTTACGTTAACGGCAAGAAATACCTACTACTCCCCGTCTGGAGCCGCAATTGGGGGCTCGTCCACCAAAAAATGCACTATCACAGTTGAGAATGGGGTTGATATTGTTTTAAAATAAATGTACTGAGTGCTGTTCCTAAAAAATTCCAAAAAAGTGAATTAAAAGAATGTTTTAATGCTTCGTGCCCATTGATAAATAAAGGTTTATAACAATGTGGGCACTCCCCTGAAAAGTGAATCATTGCACCATCTGAATCGCCAAAGTCTCGGCCACAATATGTACATTTGTATACTCGGTAAAACATACTGTAAAACTTCCCTTTATTTTTTTGCTGTTTACTTGGCAATAGAATAATAGTTAACAGTGTCAAATCAAATATAGACTTATACCCATGTCACAATATAACAGATTGTACTTAAACTCGCTTAATTCGGCTTAAAGGTTCTTAAAGGAAAACGCTGGAAAATAAGGGGTGCAGGGTGTGACCCGTCCAGGACTCGAACCTGGAACCCGCGGATTAAGAGTCCGCTGCTCTACCAGTTGAGCTAACGGGCCATAGGTCTTAAATAGTTTAGAGAAGTCCTCAAGTGTTGTCAAATTCACACGAACAATTGGGGGTAATTATTTTTTGCAAAAAAAAATTGCCAGATGACCGCATCACTATTTTATTCGTAACGATATATTCTTACGAGATTGCCACTCTTCGCTCGCAATGACATATATTCTACTCAACGGGATTGCCACGTCACTTCTTTACTTGCAACGATATATTCCTATGAGATTACCACGTCGCTTCGCTCCTCGTAATGACACTTTTCTTAAAAAAAGGGGCCTATCCCCTTTTCTACGGAAAAAAGGAGCCTGTTCCCTTTTTTTGAGATTGCTACGCTTCACTTGCAATGAAAGGAGAGAGTGTTTGCACGGGCTCAAGGTTTCTTTTATAATGCAGGCAACAAGGACTCTTTCTCGATGAATGTGAACGTGTTCATGATCCTGATTGCCGCCGCCCTCGTCTTTCTTTCTGCTTTCCTCATCTGGTCCCTGAAAAGAACCACCTCCAAAATCGACGAAATCAAATCGGCCCAGTCAGAAAACCAGGCACTGACTCTGATGCAGCAGCAGATCGGACAGCTCACTCAGAACATCAACCAACAGCTCCAGAACATGAGTTCCCAGTTCCAGAAAACAACCGGAAACATCGGCAGCACCCTGGGTGACGTCAAAAAGGACCTGGGGAAGATGGAAGAGGTGACGCGCGAAGTCCTGGAAAAGGCGAAAAGTATTTCAGGGCTTGAAGGCCTGCTCCGCGCGCCAAAGTTCCGCGGCGGATTCGGAGAGCTTTTCCTGGGTGACCTGCTGACGCAAATCCTCCCTCCAGCTCACTTCGAGCTCCAGTACAAATTCAAAAGCGGAGAAATGGTCGATGCCATCGTCCGGATTGGAAGCAACCTCGTCCCTATCGACGCTAAATTTCCGTTGGAAAATTTCAAGAAATACCAAGAAGAAGAGAACCAGAAAGAAAAAGAGGATCTCAAGAAAAAATTCATCACCGATGTCAAAAAACACATCGACGGGATCAGCCAAAAATACATCCTTCCTGACGAGGGAACCTACGATTTCGCCCTGATGTACATCCCGGCTGAAAACATCTACTACGAGACAATCCTTAAAGATGAAAGCCTGGGAGAGGAACGGAGTATTTTTTCATTCGCCATGAAGAAAAGAGTCCTCCCTGTTTCTCCGAACTCCTTCTTCGCTTATTTGCAGGTCATCGTGCTCGGTCTCAAAGGGCTTCAAATCGAAAAATCCGCCCAGTACATTTTCCAATCTCTGGCCAGACTCCAGGGTGACTTGGGCCGCTTTCGGAACGACTTTCAGGTTTTGGGCACGCACCTCATCAATGCGAAAAGCAAATTTGATGATGCGGAGAAGCGGCTGGATAGATTCTCAGGTAAACTGGAACTCGTCAGCGAAGAAAAGCCAGAGAAACTGCCAGAGCCGAAGTCCGGAAAGAAAAAGTCCTCTTAATCCCCACCGGCTAATTTTTCCACCTGTTTAACGCTTTCGGGAGATGCCATGAGAATAAGGATGTCATTCTCCTTGATGACCTTTTCTTTTGAAGGATTAAACTCATAATCTTTGCTTCCACTCCGGCTCACGGCAACCAGAAGAGCACCCGTCTTCTCACTGATCTTTGCCTCTTCTATGGATTTTCCATCCAGCGGCGCGCTCTTCTTGATAGCGACTTCCTCAACGCGAAGGACTTTCTTCCTTTCCCTGAGCATCATGTCAAGGAAAGTCACGACTGCGGGACGGATCATTTCAGAAACCATCCGCATTCCCCCTATAAAGGCGGGTGAGACAACGGCATCCGAGCCAGCTTTGACAATCTTACTGTGAGATTTGACGTCTATTCCTTTGGTTACGATGCGTATGTCATGATTCAGGCTTCGGGCAGTCATTGTTATAAAAAGATTAGCCTCATCTGTAGGGAGAGAGAGAAAAATTCCTCTGGCCCTCTTGATTCCCGCGGAAATGAGAACGTTGTCTTCTGTTGGATCCCCGTGGATAAAAAGCCCCTTTATTGAAGAAGAGAGTTTATCTATCTTTTCTTTCAAAGCCTCTATGACCACGAAATCCTTTTTTGTTTGAATAAGTTCCTGGATGACTGTCTGGGCTGTCTCATCGGTTCCACAGATGATGTAGTGATTCTTAAGCTTTGATATTTCTTTTTCCATCTTTCTTCTCCCGAGGAGGTTTTTCATCTCTCCCTCGACGATAAAACTGGTGACAGAGGAGACAACAAAAGCAATCGTGCCTAAACAGACAAGGATAAAGATTGAGGCGAATATGCGAGCGCCCGGGTTGGCGCTGATGTCCTTGACCTCTCCATACCCCACGGTGGAGAGGGTGATAACGGTCATGTAAAGACTGTCAACAAAAGACCAGTCTTTTCCTCCGAAAATCTTGAATCCGGATATTCCGACTAAAAAGACGATGAGGAAAACTGTCACCGAAATAAAGATTCTCTTTCTGCTACTTATCGGTTTCATGGTTGATTACAGATGGGGAGTGATGAAATCGATTCTTGGGGATAGTGATTGACTGCCTTCATCTCCCTGAGCCTGTCTGATTATAAAGGATAAAAACTCTTCTGGCAATAAAGAGGCAGAGCATTCATTATTGCCGGCTTAACAGTGTGACTGTCTCTATAAATTCTGTAAAGGGAAACATATCAAACGCTTGAAAGGACACTGGGATATACCCCTTCCGCTTCCACTGCACGAGATCGCGAACATGGGTATCGATCGCGCAGGAGACAAGACAAATCTTTGGGGAGCGCAAGCTGGCAATCTTCGAAATCACCTGCGGCTGGCAGCCTGCTCTCGGAGGGTCGATCAGGATGATGTCCGGACATCCCAGAT